>Ga0315284_10006385_pt1 | contig 16781 bp, 12 predicted proteins | sample YL17G09_16_MG_FD_203696 | JGI IMG/M metagenome (GOLD analysis project Ga0315284, IMG submission 203696) | Sediment microbial communities from Yellowstone Lake, YNP, Wyoming, USA - YL17G09_16 | ecosystem: Environmental > Aquatic > Freshwater > Lake > Sediment | place: USA: Wyoming | collected...
TGTTATGGAAGAAGGGCAGGTAGTAGGAGTAGTTGCATCCTCAAATTTATCTGATTAACAAATTAATGAATAAGAAATTTGAGAAGATAATATTAAAGATCGGCCATTGCCCGCTTAAGAGTTTTTACATCCTTCCAGGTTAATTCTTTAGGACTGCCCGGAAAGGTTCCTTCGTTTCTGAGTAGATAGCTGGGGTGAAACATCGGAAATATCTTGATCTTACCTATCCAATCCTGCCATTGACCTCGTAAAGCGGTGATCCCTTGAGTAGTTTCTAAAAGATATTGAGTAGGTATATTCCCTAAAGTTACTACGATTTTAGGATTGATCAAAGCAATCTGGGTTTCCAAATAAGGGTAACAGGTCTCTATTTCACTCGGAGAGGGATTACGATTACCCGGGGGTCTACATTTAACCATATTAGTGATAAAGATATCTTCTCTTTTTATATCAATTGATTGGAGAATTTTAGTTAAAAGTTGGCCGGCTTTACCCACAAAAGGCTTCCCTTGCAGGTCTTCATCTTCTCCGGGAGCTTCTCCGATAAAGATTACTTTAGCTTTGGAATTTCCTTCTCCCGGAACAACTGTAGTACGAGTCAGATATAAAGGACACTTTTGACAATTTTTACATTCTTCCGCTACTTCTTCGATAGTAAGCGGATTAATGTTTTCAGACATTAATTTTACCTCTATTTATTTTTTACCAAAATTAATCTTCTAAAGTAGTAGATTATCTTACACTTGTTTATATTTTACCATTTTTTGATACTTTTTAGCAAGTAAATTACCGCATCATCCTTGCCTTTAAACACTAAAAGTATTAAAATAGATAAAGTTATAATCATTACCCACCTGTTTAAATTCAAAATACTTTACCGAAATGTCTAACTCATTCATTTTTCTTATGTAGTTCCAATGAATAATAAAAAACAATTGGAGGATAAAATGCTGAAATTTTATCTAAAAAATATTTATGAAATGATTCAAAGAGGAGACGCACGAGAAGAAAGCTTTTATTCTATATTAGAAGATTTACTATATAAATATTCTGAATTGATTAATAAAAAAGACATTAAAATAACTACTTTACCTAAGCAAACAGAAGCTGGTAATCCCGATTTTAGAATTTGGGATGGGAAACAACATATTGTCGGATATATCGAAGCTAAAAAACCAGGAACAAATTTGGATGAAATTGAAATATCCGAACAATTAAAACGCTATAAAAGTACTTTCCCAAATTTAATTTTAACTAATTTTCTTGAATTTCGACTTTATCGTAATGGTAAATTAGTAGATAAGATTTCTATTTGCCGACCTTTTATTATTTATCAGCTAAATACCATTCCTCCGTTAGAAAACAAAGAACAATTTTTAAAATTATTAGAATCGTTTTTTTCCTTCTCTTTACCTAAAATTTATAATGCCGAAACCTTAGCCATTGAATTAGCCAAAAGAACCCGTTTCTTAAAAGACGAAGTAATTGAAGAGGAATTAAAAGAAGAAGAAAATAACAAACCAGGTATTATCTTGGGCTTTTATGAAGCTTTCCAAGAATATTTAATTAAAGGACTCTCTCATAAAGATTTTGCTGACCTTTATTCTCAGACGATCACCTATGGACTTTTCGCTGCTCGTACCCGTTCGACAGGCGAATTTAATCGTAAATTAGCCTACGATAATATTCCTCAAACTATTGGAATTTTAAGAGATGTTTTTGAATTTATTTCTATTGGCAATTTACCCCTACAGATGGAATGGACTATTGATGATATTTCAGAAGTCCTGGCAGTTACAGATGTAAAAACAATTCTTCTTCAATATTTTCATGAAGGTAAAGGGAAAGACCCCATTATTCATTTTTACGAAACCTTTTTAGCAGAATATGATCCTCAGACCCGAGAAAAAAGAGGAGTTTATTATACTCCAGAACCTATAGTCTCTTATATTGTCCGTTCCCTCAATTTTATTTTAAAAGAATACTTTAATAAGCCTGATGGTTTTGCAGATAAGTCAGTTACTATTTTAGATCCGGCTGCTGGAACACTTACTTTTTTAGCCGAAGCAGCAAAGTTAGCTCTACAAGAATTTGTCTCAAAATATGGAGAAGGTGCCCGGGAAAGTTTCATTAAAGAACAAATCTTACAGAATTTCTATGCCTTTGAACTAATGATGGCCCCTTATGCTATAGGACATTTAAAGATGTCTTTCCTCTTAGAAGAATTAGGTTATAAGCTAAAAGAAGATGAACGGTTTAAATTTTATCTAACCAATACTTTAGAAATGGAAGAATTAGACCAGACTAATCTACCTGGAATGGCTTCTCTGTCTAAGGAATCTCATTTAGCTGGCAAAGTTAAAAAAGAAGAACCTATTTTAGTAATTTTAGGGAATCCTCCCTATTCCGTGAGCTCTGCCAATAAGTCTGAATTTATCGAAAAGGAAATGACTATTTATAAAGAAGATGTCCGGAGTGAAAGAAATATCCAACCACTATCTGATGATTATATAAAATTTATACGGTTCGCTCATTGGAAAATAGATAAATCAGGCAAAGGTGTTATAGGAATGATTACTAACAATTCTTATCTCTCAGGATTAATCCATAGGGGTATGCGGAAAAAACTATTAAAAAGTTTTAACGGAATTTACATTTTAAACCTTCATGGTAATTCTCGCATTGGAGAAAAATGTCCTGATGGAAGTAAAGATGAAAATGTTTTTGATATTATGCAGGGAGTTTCTATCGCCTTGTTTATTAAGAATAAAGAACAAGAAACCATTAGAAAAATCTATTACCAAGATGTATATGGACTTCGGGAAAATAAATACGATTTCTTAAATAATAATAACATTAAAACAATTGAGTGGAAAGAATTAAAACTGTCTGAGCCTTATTATTTTTTTGTAGAAAAGGATCTTTCACTCCAAGCTCATTATGATAAGTTTTTTCCCGTTTCAGAGATATTTAATAAATTTTCCAGTGGTGTTCAAACTCATCGCGACCATTTTGTAGTTGGTTTTAATGAAGAAGAAATTAAGCAAAGAATGCGAACATTTACCGGTGATTTACCAGATGATTTGGTAAAACAGGCACTTAATTTAGAAGATACCAATGATTGGAAAATAAACATTGCTAGAGATAAAATAAAAAAAGAAAATTGGATAAAGTCAATATTCTTTTATTCATATCGTCCATTTGATATTAGATATATTTGTTATCGTAAAGAATTAATTGATAGAAATAGAATTGAGATAATGCAAAATTTCTTTTATGAAAATTTAGGATTAGCTCTTATGAGAAATCCAATTCCTGGAAATTTAACTCAAGTATTATGTTTAACAACTTTATTTGATAAAAATTTTTACGCCTATCAATCTTATTTATTTCCTCTCTATATCTATTCCCATTTAGATAAAAAAGATTTATTTAATTATAAAAAAGAAAGAGAAGAAAGAGAATCAAACATTAATTGTAAGCTTTTGAAAATTTTATCAGATACTTATAAAAATCAACCTTCTTCGGAAGAAATATTTTATTATATTTATGCAATTCTTTATTCAAATATTTACCGAGAAAAATATGCTGAATTTCTAAAGATAGATTTTCCTCGAATTCCTTTTACTAAAAATTTTAATTTATTTAAAGAGATGGCTGAATTTGGGGGAAGATTAGTTGATTTGCATTTACTTAAATCAACAGAATTAGATCCTCCTTTATGCAAATTTCAAGGCCAAGGAGATAACCGTATAGAGAAAATTGAATATGATAAAACAGAAAAGAGAATTTACTTTAATGAAAAACAATATTTTGAAGAGATTCCCCAAGATATCTGGCAATATCAAATTGGTAGCTATCAAGTGTGTAGAAAATGGTTAAAAGATCGAAAAGGCCGTTGTTTATCTCTCGAAGATGTCAAACATTACTGCAGGATGGTAACTGCTTTACAAAAAACAATAGAAATACAAAAAGAAATTGATAATCTTTATGAAGAAGTTGAAAAAGACATCATAGAAATTTAATAAACCCTTTTAAATAGTATTTAATTAATAGATTTAAAGATTTAAAATAAGTAAAAGGAAATCAAAATGATAAATGGAAATATTTTTACTATTGAAAAAAGAGATTTTTTAACTTTAAATCCGGATGAAGCGATAGAATTTTTCCAAAGATTACTATGGGCAGAGGCTGGTAGAAATGGAATTGAATTAAGCAAAATTAATATCTCTTCTGAAATTAATGTTCCTGATGGAGGGATTGATGCCTCTGTTGAAGACAGTAAAATAAAGAATGATTTAATAAAATATGGACAGACAAGTTATCAGGTAAAAGCAAGTGTTACATTTAAGCCTACACAAAAAAGAGTAATTCAGAAAGAGTTGTTTGGAAATAAATCAGTTAATAAAAATAATTTAGGATTCAGAGTAAGAAATTGTTTAGATAATAATGGAACGTATGTATTAGTATGTTTTAAAAAAGATTTTAATGCGTTGCAAAAAAATAAAATAATTAGTAACATTCAACATTGTTTTTCAGAATGTGGATATATTAATTCAAAAGTTGATGTATTGAGTATAAATAATTTAAAAAATTTTATTTATTTTTATCCATCTTTGGTGTTGTATTTAAAAAGGAAGAGTGATTTAATTTTCCAAACTCATAAAAGCTGGTCTAATGAGGCGGAAATGCAACGGAAGTTAGAAATAGGAGACATCCAAAAAGAATTGATAGAAAACTTACGCAATGAACTCAGAACAAATATAGAAGCAATTCATATACATATAACAGGGGAAGCAGGAATTGGGAAAACAAGATTAGTTTTAGAAGCAACGAAGATTAATGATTTAGAACCATTCATAATATATTGTGATAAACCGTCAAAATTTTTAGATAGTAATTTATTTAATGAAATTTTGCGAGAAGATAATAAATATAGATCAATTTTAATAATTGATGAATGTGATCAAGATAACCGAACAATAATATGGAATAAATTAAAATATCTTGGTCCCAGGATTAAAATAATTACTATCTACAATGAATCTAAAAAAGATATTGGTAATACAAAATGGTTAAATGTTCAACAATTAGATTCAGATGTTATAAATAAAATAATCGAAAATTATGGAATTCCAAAAGATCAAGCTGATAGATATGCACCACTGTGTAGTGGTTCTCCGCGAGTAGCTCATGTTATTAGCGAAAATTTAAAAAATAATCCTGAAGATTTATTAAAAACTCCTAGCACTATAAATGTTTGGGAAAAATATATAGTAGGCGGAGATGATAAAAATAGTCAAATAGTTCAACAAAGACGAGTTGTACTTAGTTATGTTGCGCTTTTTGAAAGGTTTGGCTATGGCAAAGTGTTATCTTCTGAAGCGAAAGCAATTTCAAAATTAATTAAAAAAGGTTACCCAGAAATTACTTGGGAAAAGTTTCAAGAGATAATAAATGAACTAATAGAAAGAAATATATTGCAGGGAGAATACACTTTATACATTACTCCCAAAGCCCTACATATTTATTTATGGATTGATTGGTGGAAGTGTTACGGAGTAGGTTTTAATTTAGAGGGCTTCAAAAAATTAATCGATCAACTACCAGTCTCTTTACGAAATTGGTTTTATGAAATGTTTAAATATGCTGCAGAATCTGAAGTTGCCTCTTATATTTTAAAAAAATTATTTAGTAAAAATGGTCCTTTTGGGAATGATGAATTTATAAAAACAATGGAAGGAGCAAATTTTTTTTTAGCGCTAACTGAAGCAGCTCCAAAGTTAGCCTTAGAATATTTAAAAAACACAATTGACAATTGGACGATAGAGGAACTTTTGGAATTTAAAACTGGGAGAAGAGAAATAATCTGGGCTCTTGAAAAGATTGCAATTTGGAAAGAACTATTTTTAGATGCTGCTAGATTACTTCTAAAACTAGCAGAAGCAGAAAATGAAACATGGTCAAATAATGCTACTGGAGTTTTTATAGGCCTTTTTACTCTTGCTCCTAAACCAGTTGCTCCTACAGAAGCTTCTCCCCAGGAAAGATTTATTATTCTAAAAGAATCTATACAATGCAAATCAAAAAAAAGAAGACTTATTGCTTTAAGAGCTTGTGGTGAGGCATTAGAACCAATTTCAAATACATTTCGTTTAGTTGGGGCAGAGTATCAGGGATTGAGGAAAGAACCAAATTTATGGATGCCAAAAACGTGGGGAGAAATATTTAGTTCATATCGAAGAGTTTGGCAGTTTTTGGATGATGCTCTTGACAAACTAGAAGAGGATGAAAGGCAAGAAGCAATTAATATAATTATTGAACGCTCAAGATATTTAATGCAAATTGAAAATTTGGCCAATATGGTAATGGATACATTGGAAAAAATCTCAAAAAATTTTGATGTAGCTAAAAAGAAACTGGTTAGAGAGGTTATTGATATTTTGCATTATGATTCAAAGGAAATATCAGCTAATTCTTGCAAAAGATTAGAACAATTTAAAAATAATCTTATAGGAAGTGATTTTTCTTCATTAATGAAACGTTATGTTGGTATGCAACTTATGGAAGATAGATTTGATGAAGAAGGAAATATAGTAGATCAAGTAACACCAAAAATAGAAGAATTAGCACAAGAAATAATTGAAAATAATGAGCTTATAATATTTGAATTAGAATGGTTAACAACCGAGAAAGCTGAAAATGGTTATGCATTTGGATATGAAATTGGAAAAAAAGACAAAGGCTTTTCTTTATTGCCTATATTTATTAGTGCACAGAGAAAAACAAAAGAAAATGAAAGTGTTTTCTTTTTAGGAGGGTATTTTAGGGCATTATTTGAAAGAAATACTCGAAAATGGGAAGAGCAGTTGGATGTTTTAGTAAAGGATCATGAACTTAATAAATGGATTCCAAAAATAACTTGGAGATCGGGATTTACGGATAAAGCAGCATTAAGAATTCTGAATTTAGCAGAAAAAGGAATAATTGAATATAATGACTTTCAAATATTTAGTAGTGGAGGAATAATTCAAAAAATCTCTAAAACTATTTTCAATAAGTGGATTAACTTTTTATTATCAGTTAATAAGAAAAAGTCAGTTTTAATTGCTTTAGATTTGTATTATTTTTATTATATTATCAATAAAACTGATATTATTTTACCAAAAATATTAACATATAAACTTTTACTACATAATTGTCTTTTCGAAAATGAAGAAGTGCAATTTAGAAACATAACTCATGAATGGAGTGGAATTTGTCAAAAGTATTTAGAACTATTTCCTGAAAAAAGTATAGGATTTGCAAAGATTATATTTAAATACTTAAGAGAAAAAGGAACTATTTTTGCAGATTTCCATTCGCCAGTGCTATCAGTATTAGAAAATATTGTTATTGAATTTCCAAGTAAGAGCTGGGAAATAGTTTCAAAATATTTAGAATCATCTAAATATACAAAAATAATATATTTGCGAGAGTGGTTAAGAGGAGGCTTTTTCCTAAAAAAAGAAGAAAAAGGTGCAATATCACTTTTCCCAACAAAAATAATTTGGAATTGGATTAATGGAGATATTGATAATAGGGCTAAACAAATTGCAAGATTAGTTCCAAATAAACTTTTTAGAAAAAAAGGAGAATTATGTTTAGCGAGAGAATTGCTTATGTATTATGGAGATAGAAAAGATGTAAGAAGAGCATTAATTGCAAATTTTTATTCGGAAGGATGGTCTGGGGAAGGAAGTCTACATTATCAAAATAGAAAACAAGAAGTTATTAACTATAAAAAAGAAGAGGAAAATACAAATGTAAAAAATTGGATAGATGAATATGTTGCTGCATTAGATGAATCGATAGAGCGAGAAAAATTGGAAGAGGAAAGAGAGGGCTTTAGTTAAAAATTAGTGGATGTAATACATTAGAATCTTTAAGTTAAATAGGAATACGTCCTATTTTTAATTCTTAGTATTGTTTAGGAATGGGAACTAGGGTCTTCATAACTTCACAAAATATAAAACGAAAATCGAATAAGAAAATATGAAATTGTGAAGACCCCAAATCTTCCAATGGGTCATATTAATCGAAAGGATTTGTTATTATCTATAGTGCTTGTTTCAACTGATGCTGAATCACAATTAATGGATAAATAAGTTTCTCCATTAATTGATAAATTGACTTTAAATAATAAATAAATCCGCACATTAGAGCAAAACTACAACAATATGTTGTTACCAAAATTGATGAGCGATGAAGTGCGGTGTTCGTGGAGGGAATAAAAAGATGAAAGTTGATAGAATAAAAATCGTAAATTTCAAATGTTTTAAAGGTGAGTTTAACTTAAAATTAAATAACGGGCTTAATGTTTTAGTTGGAGAGAATGAATCTGGAAAATCAACGATTCTAGAAGCAATTCATTTGGCGCTTACCGGTTTATTTAATGGAAGATATTTAAAAAATGAATTGACACAATACCTTTTTAATAATGAAGTTGTAAATAAATACTTAAATGATTTAAGCCAAGGAAAAGCTGCAAATCTGCCATACATTTTAATTGAGATATTTATTAGTGGCGAAGATTTGCCATTGTTTGAAGGCGATGGCAATAGCGAAAAAGTTAAAGCATGTGGCATTTCTTTAAAAATTGCTTTTGATGATAAGTATAAAGCTGAGTATGAAGAATTAATAAAAAATGAGAATGTCGTCAAAACGATACCAATTGAGTACTATGATATTTTATGGACTTCTTTCGCTCGAGAAAACATTACGGCAAGAAGCATTCCGGTAAAATCGGCAATGATTGATTCATCAAGTAATCGTTATCAGAATGGTTCGGATATTTATATTTCACGAATTGTTCGTGATAATTTAGAACCTAAAGAAATTGTTGAGATTTCCCAGGCTCATAGGACAATGAGAGATTCATTTATGGAGTGCGAAGCCATAAAAAATATCAATACAAAAATCAATACAAAAATAAAATCTGATGCAAAGATATCCAATAAAAAGATTGAACTTTCAGTTGAATTATTGTCGAAAAATGCTTGGGAAAATAGCTTGATGACTTATTTAGATGAAGTGCCATTTCACTTTGTTGGAAAAGGCGAACAATGCATAATTAAAACTAAATTGGCACTAGGACATAAAAAATCAAAAGAAGCAAATTTGATTTTACTAGAAGAACCAGAAAATCATCTAACACATTCGAGATTAAACCAATTAACAAATGATATCAAAGAAGAACATCAAGATAAACAAATTATTATTTCCACACATAGCAGTTTTGTTGCAAATAAATTGGGTTTAGATAATTTGATTTTGTTGAATGATAGCAAGACTATATGTTTTAATGATTTAAGAGCGGAAACGAATAGTTTCTTTGCGAAAATATCGGGGTATGATACATTGAGGCTAATTCTCTGTAAAAAAGCCATTTTAGTAGAGGGTGATTCGGATGAGTTAGTGTTGCAAAAAGCCTATATGTTAGAAAACAAAGGCAAACTTCCTATTGAAGATGAAATCGATGTAATTTCTGTTGGAAATTCATTTCTAAGATTTTTGGAAATAGCAGAAAAAATATATAAACCAGTCGTGGTTGTTACCGATAATGATGGAGATATAGAGGCTGTTCGTAAAAAATATGAAAACTATCTTGGTAACAAAGCAAAGTTTCATATTAAAATACGTTTTGATAACACGGTAGACTCAGGTGATTTAATACTTGGAACAAAACCTTTCAACTACAACACTTTAGAACCTAAAATGGTGAAAGTTAATAGTCTGCAAAACTTTAATAAAATTTTAGAAACTGATTTTAATTGCCTTGATGATTTACATAAATATATGAAACAAAATAAAACTGAATGTGCACTGAAAGTATTTGATACGAAAGAAGAATTGAAATTCCCAGACTATATTATAGAGGCAATAAAGTGAGGATATGAAAACAAACAAACTTATTATTGCAGCAGCAGGTGCTGGAAAAACGACATTTCTTGTAAAAGAAGCTTTGAAGCAAAAAAATGGCAATGTTCTTATTACAACATATACTCAGGCCAATGAAGAAGAAATACACAAAAAGATTATTAAAATAAACAAGTGTATTCCTGAAAACATTACGATACAAACATGGTTTTCGTTTCTACTTCAACATGGTGTTAGGCCATATCAAGGGTATTTATTTGAAAAAAAGATTTCAGGAATGTTTTTCACTCATAAGAAATCAACTTTATACCGCAAAGAAGAAAATATTCAGGAATACTATTTTACTGATACATTTAAAATCTATTCAGATAAACTCTCAAAGTTTGTTTTTAAATGTAACCAAGAAAGTAACGGTGCTGTTATTGATAGATTGAGCAGAGTTTATTCGCATATATTCATAGATGAAGTTCAAGATTTGGCTGGTTACGATTTAGAGTTACTAAAGCTGTTATTTAAATCTAAATCGATTCTTTTAATGGTTGGAGATCCCAGACAAGTAATATACTTAACCCACCACGAAAGGAGGTATTTTCAATATGCAAATGGATTAATAAAAGAATTTATTAACAAGGAATGTAAAAATATAAATTGTGAAATTGACGAAAACTCCCTAAATGTATCTTATAGAAATAATCAAAAAATTTGCGATTTTTCTGCAAAGCTTTATCCTTGCTATAATTCTTGCAAATCCATGCAGAATGATAAAACCGAACATGACGGTGTATTTTTAGTAAAAATGAAAGATGTAGAAAAGTATTTGGAGGCCTATAACCCTGTACAATTAAGAAATAATATAAAAGCAGAAGTCAATAAAAGCTATAAAACAGTAAATTTTGGGAATTCTAAAGGATTGGCATTTGATAGAGTCCTTGTTTCTCCCACAAAGCCTTTTGTAAATTGGTTAATTAATAATAATTTTAACTTAAAACCAGGAAGCCGCTCAAGATTCTATGTTGCTATCACAAGAGCAAGATATAGCGTGGGAATTGTGTATGATTTTGATTCATCATTGAAGATTGAGGGAGTAAAATTTTATGAACAGAATAACTGAAAGCACGATAGAAAAGCTTGCATCGAACTCCTCGAAAAACAGGGATACTGGTACGTTTATGGTTCCGATATCATCTCGGATAGTGGCGTCGCCGAAAGAAAATCTTTTGAAAATGTACTTTTGCTAGGAAGAGAATTCGGGGCTAGGCTTCACGAGTTCACAAAATCTAAAACGTAGAAATGTGGATTTGTGAATCCTAAAACAGAATCTTCCAGTATAATAAAAATAGAAAGAGGTTTATTATGCCATTATTACGCAATATACAAAACGATGTCATTGATGCTAATGTTGATATTTCTGTAATATTACGAAAATGTAAGGTTTTAGCGGTTCGATTAGGTAACGAACCTTTTGAAAATTGGGTTAATCAGGAATTAAATGGATATAAAAATAAAAAACTACTACCTGATTATAGAATCGTTCAAGTTTATTCTCAAGGCAATTTTTCGGGCCCCTTTGGGAGTGGTTTAAATAATGCTGATATTCCATTTCTAAGCATTCCAGAAAAATATCGAGAAAATTTAAGAAAATGTTATTTTATAGAGCCTATTGGATACTATTTAAACCTTCTTAGAACTTCTAAAGGAAATAATCTTAAAGAACAGTGGCCACCAGATCTTGTAGCTTATACAGGAAGAGATATCTATCAGGGCATGAATTGTATGTCAGCTTGGAAATTAATACCGAATTCCTCAATATTTAGTTTAGTCGAAGCTGTTAGAAATCGTATCCTTAATTTCGTTCTTGAAATTGAAAAAGAAGCTCCTAATGCTGGAGAGGATTTTCCAAAAGATCAAAAAATATCTCCAGAAAGAGTAAGTCAAGTTTTTAATACTACTATATATGGAAATGTGGGAAATATTTCCGAAGCAAGTCAGAATGTAAACCAAACGGCAACTATCAATGTTTTAAAAAATGATCTTAATAGTTTAAAAACTTATCTATCTTCAGTTGGAATTCCTATAAGCGAAATTAAAAAACTTGAAGAAGCCATCCAGGAAGATTCAACAGAAGAAACAAATAAAAATGAAAAACTCGGAAATAAGGTTTTTGCTTGGATAAAATCAATATCATTGCAAATTAAAGATAATACTATTCCAATATTACAAGGTATTAGTGCAAATTTAATAACATGGGCTATTTTAAAATATTATGGAGTAGACCAACCTTAAACAATTTTTAAAGTAATTCCGCCATTGTTATTTTAATTATATATATCAAATAATTTTGAATATTAGAAGAAAGAGTATAAGTTGTGGCTTATTTGATATAAATTGGATTTGATAATAGAAACTGTCAACGGATAAATAGGGACTGACACCTATTTCCATTGACATCACTTTAAGAAGACATGGGGGTTTTTCGTTTGTCTTATTTATTTTTATTTTTCTTTATGAACAGAGGGGAGGTTTATATCGATAAACTTATGTTTAACAAGCAATATTGAAACTTGACCCTATAAATTTTTAAAAGGATTTTAATTTACTCTGTAGTATTTATAACTAGATTATAATCTATTAAAAATTAGAAAATATTAATAATTCTTAGTTAAAGAGGAAGTAATATGGTTAATTACAATATTAACAAACTATTCAAACTCGCGGATTTATTGTATATAAAGGAATGTGAAAAAATTCATATTGATTTAGGTGAAAAGATAATAAATGTAGAAAATGAATTAGAAAGACATGGATTGACTAATTCAGGACTTAGATATAGCGAATTACTAAAAGTAAATCTAGAGTCATTTGAAAAATTAGTAAAATTTGCGGTTCAATCAGATTTAGAAAATTTTCCTTTACCGATAACTAATAGTATTTACGATAAGATTTTAGAAAGATCGAAAATTATAATTAATAGTGATTATCCAATGGGTACTCGTACAACACTTGAAGAATTAAAAAGAAATAAAATAAATTCAAATTTATTAACGAGTCTGGAAAAGCAAATTGCTGATAAAAAGACAGTACTACTATCTTGGGTAAAAAGGGAAATAAAAATACATAAAGAAAAAATAGAACTTAAAAAGATTTACAAGGTTAATCAATACGAAATTTTAAGAAAAATTGCTAATAAACTAGATGACATTAACAATTCATTTAATTATCGCTTTCATATAAAAGAAAAAAAACTTGGAAGACTATTTGAAGTACCAACAAATAAATATTGGTTTGAAATAAATGAGCCATGCAATACGAAGATTAAATTTAAACATTTAATTGGTGAGTTTTCATTTTTAATAGATAATATGAATGTTAAAATTATGGAAAAAATTACAGGTAAACTACCTAGTAAAAATTCAGGATCAATTAATTATTTAGAAAAATTATTTGAAGATCATTTTAAAAATAATAATACATAATTAATTATTAGTTGCTTGAGAAGAATAAAAAACATAAGGAATTATACAGATCCTTTTCATCCAGAAAAACTACAATTCCAAAAAGGTATAAAAGAATTAGGTTTAGAATGGCCGATAAAAGACTATCAATATACTTTTAACATTATAATTATGGATTTTCTTAACGCTATTGATACCTTATTTGAGATATTAATATAGTTATTTTATTTTTTATATTACTTTGTGTGTTAGAAAGGTTCTTTGACACATTATTTATAAAGAATTAAGAATGAACAGATCTTAAAAGATAGTCTGAGAAGATAAAAATAAATGATATATTTACAAGAAGAGAAAGATAATAAAATTTCTATAAATATTAATCTTTAAAAATGAAAATACTTTTTTATTTTATAATTATAATTTAAGAATAATTTTAGATTTTTTTCAGAAAAATAATCTAATTTATCTATTAGAAAAATATTTATTTTTTTAGGTATTAATCGGGGAATGATAGCAAAAAGTAGAGAGTGACAAAAAACTGTCCCTTGACATATATAGGAGGGCACTTATTATGGGTAAAGTAGAAATCTATTATTTTTCAGGAACAGGTAATTCCTTACACGTGGCAAGAGAACTTCAAAAACGAATTCCAGAAACTAAGCTTATACCAATGGTAAGCCTTTTAAATGAAGATGTTATAGAAACGAAAGGTGAAACGATAGGTTTTGTGTTTCCTATTTATGTCTCTTCAACCCCTGATCCTGTAAGGAGATTTTTAAAGAAAATTGATTTAAAACCAACTCAATATATTTTTGCGGTAACCACAAATAGTGGTTATCCAGGAAAAGTCAATATATACCTTGAAAAACTATTAAAAAAAAGAGGTAAAAGTATCGATTCTTATTTTACCCTAAAAATGATGGGGAATTCACCAAAGGGCTTAATGCCATCTTTTATGATTGTTCAAGATTGGGCCTCTCGAATAACAAAAGAAACAATTTCAGCTTTAGAAGATGAAGTTCAAAAAGAACTTGATACCATACATAAAGTTATTATAAATAAAGAAAAAAATATAGGAAAAGATAATCCGAATCCACCTAATTTTTTTAGGAAATATGTCGATCGATTACTACAGCTTCCTGTTGAATGGGCCTCTGAATACACCAACCCTAAAATTAATTTTTATGCTGATTCAAAGTGTACTGGATGTAACCTATGCGAAAAAGTTTGTTTATCTAAAAAAATAAAAATGAACCATGGTAAACCTTTATGGCAAAAAGACATTAAATGTTATCACTGCTACGCTTGTTTTAATTTTTGTCCTGAGCAATCAATTCTAGCCAAAAATTACACCTACAAAGATGGAAGATATTGTCATCCTAATGTAACTGCAAAAGATATTGCTGAACAAAAACAATTTTAGCTCTTAAAATATACTTGATTAATCACTTTCCTAAATATTGTGTATAGTAGTTAATAGGTGTACTAAGTATAATGCCTTGTATTAGTGACACATTATTTAGAGAAGATAAAAATAAGTGATATATTTACAAGAAAAGAAAGATAATAAAATTTCTCTAAATATTAATCCTTAAAAATGAAAATACCGTTTTTATTTATAATTATAATTTAAGAATAATTTAGTATTTACTTTAGAGAAGTAATCTAGTTTATCTATTAGAAAAATATTTAACTTGATATTTAATTTTTTAGGTATTAATCGGGGGATGATAGCGAAAAGTAGAGTGTGACAAAAAACCGTCCCTTGACATATATATCACTAAAAAAAACGCAAATAAAAGAAATAAGATAATGACAGAAGGATCAGATGAAATATTTTTGGCATACTATACAAAAAATGGCAATTTACATGAATTGGTTAAAAAGATAAATCATTTTAGTAGGTTTGATAGGATATTTAAAAAATATTTTGAAGGAATAAAAGAAAGTCTAAAACAGATTAATTTTTAATATAAGAAAAGGAGACGAGAAATGAAGATTTTCATTAGTTGGTCTGGAAAAGATAGCAGGAAATTTGGAGAAGCTCTTTGGGACTGGTTACCTGCTGTTTTGCAATTTGTTAAACCGTATTTTACTCCCTCAGATGTTGAGAAAGGATCCCGTTGGAATTCAGAAATTGCGAAAGAGCTCGAATTGTCCAAGATGGGCATTATTTGTGTCACCCGAGAGAATCTTCACAATGACTGGGTGTTATTTGAAGCTGGTGCTTTATCGAAGAGTTTAGAAAGTTCCCGCGTTTGCCCTATTCTATTCGGGATTAAAAACACTGATCTGGCTGGACCGCTTAAGCAGTTTCAAACTACAGAATTCAGTAAGAATGATTTTAAGAAGCTCGTTTCTGCTATTAATGCTAATTACGGTGAAAACAAACTTCAAGAAAAAGTATTGGATTCCGTATTTGAAAAATGGTGGCCTGAACTGGAAATAAAAGTAAACACTATCTTTACTAAACTTGATCAAACTGATGAGGAGCCTATTCGTAAAGATAGGGATTTACTTGAGGAAATTTTAGAATTAAGTAGGATATCATCAAGATACTTACGAAATTTTCCTATGTCAATCAATCCTGGTGCGATTTATGATTTGTTGCAAAAGTTCATTACTCTTCATAATAGCCAAATTATAGGTGAGGGTGGATACCAAGAAACACTTGATGCTCTTCATAGTATGGAAAAGGCAATTAAATTTATTGCGAATCATTTTAAAGGACGAAACACCAAACTGGATGAGCTGATTGAACAGCTTGAAAGTCTAACTTTCAAGTACGAGAAGCAAGAAGGTAAGACTATAAGTGAGGATGATATACCGTTCTAATTTCAGGCGGAAGGCTAGAAATCTATGCAGGTATCTAAAGAAAAATTGGTAGGAGGAGATCCTTCGCCAACATATAAAATATATTTAAAGAAGCAAACAAATGAATGAAAAATGTTATTGTTGTAATGAGAATGCAATTTCTAGAGAGCACATACCTCCAAAATGTCTATTTCTTACTCCTAGACCTTCAAATATGATTACTGTCCCAAGTTGCCAAAAACATAATTTTGCAAAATCAAAAGATGATGAATATTTTATACGTGTCAGGGTACGGTTCTTTGACACATTACAAAGAATAAAAATGAATAAACCTAAAAAGATAGTCTGAGAGGATTAAAATGAGAATATATTTTACAAGAAGATAAAGATAATAAAATTTCTCTTCTTAATCCTTGAAAATGAAAATACCGTTTTTATTTTATAATTATAATTTAAGAATAATTTTAGATTTTTTTTAGAAAAATAATCTAGTTTATCTATTAGAAAAATATTTAATTTTTTAGGTATTAATCGGGGAATGATGGCAAAAAAGTAGAGCATGACAAAAAACTGTCATTTGACATATTTTTACTAATT
>Ga0315284_10006387_pt1 | contig 16780 bp, 16 predicted proteins | sample YL17G09_16_MG_FD_203696 | JGI IMG/M metagenome (GOLD analysis project Ga0315284, IMG submission 203696) | Sediment microbial communities from Yellowstone Lake, YNP, Wyoming, USA - YL17G09_16 | ecosystem: Environmental > Aquatic > Freshwater > Lake > Sediment | place: USA: Wyoming | collected...
TAACTACCCATTTCCTAATTGCAACAGGAAGGTCTTCTCTGTTTACAATTGTTTTTCCAGACAACCATTGCTCTATGAAGTTTCTATACCTAAATTTTATTTCACAATCGTGAGAACAATATTTTTTTGCGCTCTTGCTAAGGCTATTTCCACAATTAAAACAAAATCTGTCTTTTTTCCTATTTGGATTATTATAAAGGGCAGAACAAGAACTGCTGCAAAAACTATACTTCAATCTCTTTAAATAAGGGACAATCTCTCCACACTGTTTGCATAATTTTGGATTGTTGAGATATTCTTCCCTTATTTTTCTAAACTTTTCACTACCTGCTTTACTGGCATTTTTTTGACCTTTTGCCCATCTTTGCTTTGATTCTTCCGATTTAAAGTATGACATTTTCACCTCCGAAGTGTTATTTGGGGGAGTCAAGGTATTCGGAGTACCTCTTCTCCCCTTGAGCAATGCTCGGGGCTTGAACCCGAAATCTTCTAGTTGGCGACCAGAAATGTAACCAATTACACCAGCATTGCATAAGGCGCTTCGTAGGGGAATCGAACCCCTGCCACATCCTTGACAGGGATGCGTTCTTGCCGCTAAACTAACAAAGCATAGTCCCCGTTGCCCGACTCGAACAGGCATTTACAGTTCCGCTTACGGCGAAAGGTTTAGAAGACCTTCCCGACTAAACGGGGATTTAATTATTCTTAATTATAGCACACTTTTATTCATTTGTCAAGTGGCAATTTACTCGTTCCACCCAAATACCATTCCTGCGGGTGTCTTTATGTAATAGCACACTAAACCACTATCAACAACAGCTTTGTGTATCTCGGGCATGTTTGCATCGTGAAACACAATCAAACCGCCTTTTTTAACATGAAACCTAGCGTTGTCAATATCTATCATACATTGCTCATATGTGTGCAATCCGTCTATGAAAGCCCCTTCAATCATCATTGGGACTTTATCAATGTCCATATAGAAAGTAGTATTGCGTGGGAGATTAGGGCTTACATTATCTTTAACCCACTGGTCAACATCGACTGTATGCACCCAATAAGCCTTTTCTGAGATTATTTTTGTTGCTACTCCGAGTCCAGTTCCTATTTCTAATACTTCAAGATGTTTAAAAAGTTCTGAAACAATTCTGGCTTCTCCTAAGTCAACTGACCAGCGCTTTTCGCCAAGTCCCGGTTCTCCGGGGTCGTCAGGGCAATAAAACCCGTTTCCTGCTTTTTCAAGTTTCAACATGTTCTCTCCTTAGAGTTTCTGAGCGGAATCGAACCGCTATCGAAGATTTAGGAAATCCCCGTTCTGTCCGTTGAACTACAGAAACATTGACCAGCTTTTTGGGGAGAAGCTGGCGAAACTCAAACATTTTAAAGTTCTAGTAAGTTATATTTCTCGAAGACTTTGTATTTCCCGAATTCAACAGGTTCTGTACAAAGAGCGGTATAGCCATAATCAAAATCGGGTTCAAAGAATATACTGAATTTTATTTTCTGATGTTCTAATTTATCAGCAATCTTCTTTAAATCTTTCTCATCTTTTACAGATAGTGCAACCAGAAACGTCTGCTCTTCTGGTAACCTTGTCACAAAAGCCATTTCCATGCAAGCATGACTGGACTGTACAAGCTTCACTGTATTCGGAAGGTCTTCTCTTACGAAAACATATGAATATTTATTCATTCGTTGTAAAGTCCTTATAAGGCTCTTTAGACATGTCGAGGTCAGTTAGCATTCTAGCATTTTTGTACATTTCTTCTGTGACAAGACCGCCAAACGAGTGTAGCACATTTTCTTTTATAAAGGTGCTGCCCCAACGTTCCTCTACATCCTTAATCTGTGGTTTGTAATGATTCGCCAACTTGTTTTTGTTTGTAGGAAGGGTAACTGCCTTCTGCCAGTTCTTACCCATTAAAATAAGATAAAGTATGTGGTGGCTCATTGTCAGAGTAACGTTGTAATCTGAGTTAACCATTTTTGACCAATGCGCTTTAATCTTTGCGTAATTCTCAGGGTCTTCTGCGAAAAATCGTCCCAACGTAATTTCTTTACTTAATGTGTTCATTTTTTATTTCTCCTATTATAGTTTAATTTGAATTTGATTTTTTAAAGTAAATTAAAGTATAATTAGGATGGTGGTGAATGAATAGTAAGCTACATAATTTTACACTCCTTCTAAAAGAATTAGTGCCTTGAAGGGGGCTCGAACCCCTACTCTGTGTTTTAGAGACACCTGCCCTGCCATTAGGCTATCAAAGCATTAATTTGGATAAAGTGGAGCGAGTTGGAGTCGAACCAACAGGGCGTTAGATAACTGCAAATCTAACCTACAAGCGCTTTAAGTCACACCCTACCAATTTTACCCCGCCCCAAAGTCCTTTTGAGAGGATTTGAACCTCCAATTGTACGGTGTTTGAAACCGTTGTGTCTGCCAATTGCACCACAAAAGGATAAGTGCTTCCGGTCAGATTCGAACTGACACTTTGCAGATTTTAAGTCTGCTGGCTCTGCCGATTGGTCTACGAAAGCATTTTAAGATACCAATACTCCCCATTCTGTTTTAGCCTATCATCTATCTTGTTTTAACATTACTGTTAAAATCTTTGCCCTCTACCTGTCCTTAATCTGCGAACAGCAGTTGGAACGCTTGAGGTTGCATCGGGCGACTAGCCTCATTTCACTTTTTAATTGCTCTCTGTCTCTAGTCTGACTGTCACCAGCCAAGGGTGTTACCCTTATCCCTGTTCTATGATGTGGGGAAGTTCCTGTCCGAAGACCGATAAGCTTGATTTCTTAGTGCTTCTGGACAGGCTCGAACTGTCAACTTCTCGCTTAAAAGGCGATTACTCTAGCCATTGAGTTACAAAAGCATAGTGATTTCGAGAGGAGTCGAACCTCCAACCTTCTCCTTAAGAGGGAGCTACTCTGAACCATTGAGTTACGAAACCATTTATCTACAGGAGTTCTCTTATTAGGTAACGTGTTCCTCGACCCTTTACTAGATTAACCTACGGGCTTGTACTGTAGAAGTATTAGTAGTAGGATTCGAACCTACATATGACACCTTATAAGGGTGCTGCCTTAACCTGTCGAGCCATACTAATATGAGTGCTGAACCTCCGACTTGAACGGAGAACCTTTATCTTATCAGAATACTGCGCTAACCATTGCGCCAGTCCAGCATAGGAGCAAGAGACAGGTGTTGAACCTGTAAAGAGAATGCATTCCCTTTCACGCCTTAAACGTCATCTCCTACTTATAACTTACATTATAGCACAAAACTTTCCTTCTGTCAAGAGCCAAATAACGGAATCGAACCGTTGTTTAGAATTTACCAAATTCTTGTTTTTCCACTAAACTAAATCGGCGTATGAAAACGGATGACAGCATCGCAGGGCATCATCAGGAGCGAGCGATTCGTGACGGTTTGCGCTCCTACAAACGGCATATCTGCCTTATTGTCATTTTCAAGAGCCACCAGAAAGATTTGAACTTTCATCCCTCGTTTACGAAACGAGTACATCTCCTGTTATGTTTTGGCGGCATAGCGGAACGGGCGAGGCTCGAACTCGCACACCCTTGCGGATGGATGGTTTAGCGAACCATTCTGATACCATTACAGCACCATTCCAATTTATAGCGGCGCAGATGGCTAGTTCTGCTTATCCCGTTGATTGGCTCTTATCTTCGTTCACGCCAGCCGCTAATTTTCTATTTATCTATTTTTTCTGCCATTACCGTTGTTGAGTGAACCGTAAGTCGGAGTCAATGCATGGCAATTGGGGCATAGTAATTGCAGGTTATGTGATTTATTATTTGTGGAGCAACCGTCTATGTGATGAACGCATAAGGGAATTTTGCCAGTTGTTGGGTTTTCTAAACCCCAACCGCAAATCCAACATCTATTTCCATCTTTTTCTATCATCCATTTTTTAATAAGTCTAGATGTATGCTCTTGAATTATTACAAGTTCTCCACTTAGCCATTTGTCTATTTTAACTTTATACAAATATGTATTTCTGCAAGCACATGTTAAACTTCTCCATACTCCAAAAAGTTAGAAATGAGAAGATAGGAGTTTATCTTGTCGGCTGGCTCATGACTTCTAGCCTATCTCATTCCAGAGAGTCTGATAGCAGATTTGAACTGCTGAATTATTCCTTTTGCAGAGGAACGCCTTACCAACTTGGCTAATCAGACAAAGGTGCTCTCTAGGGGTACTGACCCCCTGCCATAACATTGAGGGTGTTATATCCTACCATTAGACCAAGAGAACAATATAACTTACAGCGGAATAGGCGTGAGTCGAACACGCAATGCCTTTTACAGCGAATCTGTTTTCAAGACAGTTTTCCTCACCAATAGATTTGCTATTCCATACTTACAGCGGAAAGAGAGGGATTTGAACCCCCGTTGGCTTTCACCAATTTCGCTTTCTAGACGAACACCTTCAGCCTCTCGGTCATCTTTCCAAACTTACAGTGCCAGTGAGAAGACTCGAACTTCCATGTACCAAATTAACCTTTCAACTCGGTGTAGGCGAGAGGGTTTACACGGGCATAGGTGTATCCAATTGGAATTGAACCAATACTTTCTGTTCTTCAGACAGACGTACAGACCAACTATACGATAGATACATAAGGTCAGGTGGCTAGGAATCGAACCTAGGTATACATGTTCACAGCATGCCGCCTTACCATTGGGCTACCACATGATATAGAGCGCCAGAGAGTAGTCGAAACCCCGTTTTGAAGTTCGTAGCTTCATGTCTTTTCCGTTAGACGACTAGCGCAAATTAAATTATGTTAAAGTTCTAGCAGACTTGAGTGGGTTTGAACCACCGACCTTCTCGTTCAGAGCGAGTTGCGCCACCAATTGCGCCATAAGTCTAGTGCTTTGTACAGGACTCGAACCTGCATCCTTCACCTTGAAAGGGTGACATCCAACACCTTTAGACCGACAAAGCATATTTTATTACAGTGCTCCTGAGATGATTCGAACATCCAGTTGTACGCTTTCTAAGAGCGTTGCGTCTGCCTAATTGCGCCACAAGAGCATAAAGATAATGGTTTACTACGGTTAGGCATCGGGGTTACTATAGTTGACCGAATTCACCTCTATTCACTTCAACGTCTATTGAAGCGTTTGTCCCGCAAGGGCAGTATGTGTATCCACTCCTGACGAGCCATTATCTTAGTGACGATTGAGAGAATCGAACTCCCCACGCCAGTTACGGAACGAGTCTACAGCCCGTTGCAACCAACCAGTAGTTGCCTAATCGCCATATTTAAAACCAAGCTATCGTTCCGACACTTCGCTCTGGTGTTGCTACATAAAAGCTTGTGAGCCTATCCCGGATAGCCGAGCCAGTGGACACATTGGGAATTGAACCCAAATTTTTACTTTGCAGGAGTAAAGTAATGCCCTTTATACCATGCGCCCATATTTATTTTTCTAATTCTTCTTGCTCGTGTAACTCTGCATGACAATTTCTGCATACAGCTATACATTTATCTAATTCTACTTTGGCTTTTTCCCAAGAGCGAGTAATACCTTGTTTGCTAAAAGCAAAGTCTTTCTTAGAAGGGTCGGTGTGGTGAAAATCAATTGCCCATACGCTTTTATCATATCCGCAAATAGAGCAGCACCCACCTTTATACTCAACTGCCATTTGCTTCATCTTCTTTCTTCTTTTTGTAACCGCTTCTGACGAACACTTTTGGCAGCGCCATCTTCTTCCTTCTTTTCCTGCGGCGAAATTATGAAAAATCATAATCCCGTGTTTAGAGCAATTTCTTTCCTCAGATTTTTGCTTCTCCATTTGTTGCTCCTTCTAACTAGCTCTTCCCCCCCGACTCGGACGGGGATACCCTCGCTTAACAGGCGAATTCTTTACCATTAAGATAGAGAAGAATATTTAACTTTGTATTACTTATTTTACTACACTTCTTCACTTTTGTCAAGTACTAATTCATCCTTTCTGTCAGGATTATCTGAGAACATACAAGGAGTTGTTGCGAAAACTCCAATTGCCCTTCCGTCTACCCATCTGTCATAATCTCTAATCATAATTTTTAAACGTTCAATTGCTTCTCTCTTGTGTTTCCATTCTTGATGCCTTCTAAATGCTTTGGTTCTATTCATAAGGTACGTTACCTCCTTAATAAAGTGGATGAACTTACAGGTCAAGGATACTGGATTTGAACCAGTGTTATGCTCGCTCCCAAAGCGAGTGCCATAGACCGGACTAGGCGAATCCCTGATAATCCCGGTCTCTCCCGAGTGCCTCCCATCTGCATCAGATATAGTCACTTTTTAGGGTTATATCTTTCGACTGTGTGATGTTCCCTCATCAAAGGGCGCAGTTTTGCAGTAGCGAAGATTGGAGTTGCACCAATTTCAGTAGGCTTATGACACCTACAAGATAGCTGTACCTTCCCAACGCTATGATTAATTACCACCCTTACTAATTCATTATACCACAGTTTTCTTGTTTTGTCAAGAGGCAATTTTTTCCATTCTTAATGCCCCTCTCGGACACATTATAATACATCTTCCGCAAGCTAAACATATGGTAGTTGAAATACTATCACCGTACCATACACTCGCCCTAACATCAATTCCCATAGGGCAATTGAAGGAACAAATCCCACATTGTACACACAAGCTCTTATCTGAAAGGACAGTACCTTCCGAAAGAGCTCTATTTTTTAAAAGTTCATATTTAAACATTTTAGTTAGTAGCCTCCTTCACCCATTTTCCGTCCTACGGGTCTGCGCCTCAGCGCAAACCGAGACAACCTTTGCATAAGGTGGTATTCCTTCCCTGTGAAGTGGGATATAGTCAATCAACTCCGTAGAGCGGGGTATGCCTCCCCAATAACTATTCTTTCGCAAACGAGGCTATTAACTTTAAATATTATAGCATACTTTTGTTATTTTGTCAAGTACCAATTATAATCCAAAAATATTTCAATTCCTAAATCTTCAACGCCGTATGGTTCGCTTGACTCACCAATTTCTTCCGGCATTGGTGTTCCGTTAAATTCTTCATATGGCATTGGAAATATTTGAATTTCCTCTGACTGAGTTCCTAAATCTTCAACGCCGTATGGTTCGCTTGACTCACCAATTTCTTCCGGCATTGGTGTTCCGTTAAATTCTTCATATGGCATTGGAAACGATTCTGCTTTAGCGGATAACACTGATATTAACAATAGCCCTATTGCTAATACGAATGCTATAATCCTGATATATTTTTTCATGTATCCTCCTTTACTTATGTGCATACTCCTTTGAAAATGCACCAAACATTAATCCAAATCCTGTTAATATTAGTGCTACATAGAAAAATGAATTAAATCTTAAATTCCCATTATCACTTCCTGTTACAGGAATAAGGCTATATACTTGCATTTCTGTAACCTCCGGAGTTTCAGTCTCAGTAGGTGTTTCGGTAACTGTCTCTGTTAAAGTTGGCGTACTGGTCTCTGTTGGAGTTTCAGTAACTGTCTCGGTTGGAGTTTCAGTAACCGTTTCGGTTAACGTTGAGGTTTCCGTAACAGTTTCAGTCAAAGTTGGAGTTTCGGTAATAGTTTCAGTCAAAGTCGGGGTTTCCGTCTCTGTTGGTGTCTCTGTAACAGTTTCTGTAGGAGTAACTGTATTAGGGTCATCTATACAATGGCTTAATTGCAAATGGGCTTTATTGTTTACTCCCAAATATTCCACTGATGCGCTCAGCCCTGTCTCAAGTAAGCCTTTACTATTTGCCCACCAAGACCCATTACCGTTTTGTGCCATCTCATAATAAACACCGTTAACCTGTAAGGTTGCACCTGTAATTCCCTGTGCAGGAGCTAAAACCCAATGAGCGCCATAAGCACACGGTAAGTTTTCTGACCCGTTACCTTTCCATTCAATCTTTGTTGTATCAGCATATACTGATACAGGAGTAGAGAAGAACACTCCTGCTACTAAAGTAATTACTGCCAAGATATATAAAGTAATACTAGCAAGTTTTAATATTTTCATTTTCATTCGCAAATACAGATGATATAGAGTAAGTGACCGGGACAGGTGCAGATGTATATGTATCACCAACCCGTCCTGAGCCCCCGCTCGTGGTTCTCAATCCGTTTTCACACCATGTTATGGTAGGATACGGGTTATAAGGTATTGTATAAGGTTGAATATAAGGTTGATAGGGTATATAGGTTATTTTTTCTTCTGACTCAAGCAATTCGTCCAAAGCAGCCTTTAAGGATTTAGCTTCATCAAGAGTTATAACTAACTTTCCACCCGCATCAATCTTTCCTTCAACATCAATAATTATTTTTTCTATTTTTGCCATAGCTTCTCCTCCGCATTATAAAATATGGATTTTATTCTCTATTACGAATTCTCTATATTTCCTTGTCCATTCATAGCTATTTTTAAATATGTGCCTAACGCCTTTACTCAGCTTAGGCTCATATGTATCAATTGCAACTAACTCATCTTCAAAACCTCTTCCAAAGGGGCAACCCGGACAACCCGTTCTGTTCAGCCCGTATTCTGTATAACATCTGCTTAGTTGAATATTGGCAGCTTTTATATATTCATCCTTATTTTCTTTGTTCCACCAAAAGACAGGTAAGAACATGGCATAGCTGTGCTGCTTAGGCTCAATAAAGCAGCTTGTATACATAGTTGACCTTCTGCCGCCTTCTGCCTTTCTAATACCCATAAGTAACAAATCAATGTTATTTGCTTTCGCATAGGTCTTCATCGGCAGTTTCTTTGCACCATCGCAACATTTATCGGAAATTTTAAAAGGAAGTCCATATGTAGAAAGAAATTCTTTTAAACCCGAATTCCAACTTATTTTGTTGCTACGGGATGTGTTAATGTTTGTCCACCAGCCGATTGCCCACCTCGCACGAGGATATAGCTCAAGCAGTTCGTCTGCTGTCTTATTGCCGTCTTTTATAAAATCAAAATTATTTCGTTGTAACCTGACAAGCATATTACTTACATTTTTACTTATGAAAGGTTGACCAAACTTTATTAGTGCACTCGGTACAGGAATCTCGGCTTTAATTGTTTCAATAGTAAAACCCTGACTTTTCATGTAATCAACATGTTCCCATGTAGCAGCATACTCAATGCCTGTGTTATAAATAACAGCAGGTATATCATAACCCATACTACGGAGTAACCACATGACCGCATCTGAGTCAGACCCACCCGAATAGGCAACCCTGACATTTTTATCTTTATAAGCATCCATTACGGATTCTATTTTAGCATATGTGTCAACGTATATTAATTTGTCATCTAATAAAAGTTTTTTCAATCTTTCTCCTTTTTAATAGATAAGGCAGGTCGTAGAGGATTCGAACCTCTGCTTCGCAATTTTGGGGATTGGTATGCTACCGTTACAACAACAACCTGTATTTAAAATATGCATTGGTAGGGAATTGCACCCTTTTCTAACTAGATGGAAGCACGTTTCTGCACAGCACGGTTTCTTCTAGTTTTGTTTGCCGCTGTACGACTTCTCTTCAAATACGCCTATTACGCTCACGCAAGGCAGACCGTGATTCTTTCGGGGAATCGACTCAGGATTCAAAGTCCTGCATTTTACCTCTAAACTAACAGTCTATATAATCGAGTTTTTACGCTTCCATCTGTCCGTTATTAGTCCTCATATGAGTCGGATGGCACTATAAAACTCGAAAAACAGTCCTCTTTGACCGGAAAATAGTCCCACGAAAACCAGTCATTTTTCTATAATCTACCCCGCGACAAGATAAACCAAGGGACTATTTATAATGGTATTATAACACATTTCTGTTAATTTGTCAAGTACCAATTTGTAATTTTCTAGCAGCAATATATGCTTCAACTTTTGCCAGTTCGTCTAGCCTTACTGCTTTTTCGTCAACTTCTGGCGGTACTACAACAGCATCCATAATGATGTAAGCCATGCTTACCCATCCTATAATCGGATATGTTGTATTACCCCAATTGTCTGCGGTTATAGTAGAGCGGTTAATATAAACTCTTGTATTTGCAGGTAAGCCGCCAGTTTTAGTGCCAAGAACACCATTAACAGGCGGTGTAGCTCTGATATTGATGCTTGTGGTTGTCACTCCGTTTGTTGCCATAGGAATTGCTCCTCCTTCTGTACTTTCCATGCTTGCCAGATAACTCTGTCTATAAGCACTAATAAATAGCTGATTTGGTATAATCATTACACCATTCTGCTCAGGTGGTCGGTAAGGGTCATTAGTTATTATATTATTTTCGTCGTAGCCTTTTATAACCAACCAGTGTAAAAAGTCGCCTTTATAATAAGTTATACCAGCGTCAGATAAAATTTTGTAAGAAACAAGTGATATGATGGGTAATCCTTTGCCTATAAAGGTTTTTATATTTTCTATTGTTAAAGCCGTCCCTATAGAACTTGATAACTCGAACAAATTAAGTGCATCTTGTAATTGTTTTGAAGTTGTACCAACATCAAGGGAAGGAGCGCCCCAACCATCCATAGCATACCACTGGTCAGGTTGAACAAAAATATCTTTTACTGCGACCAATACCATAGAGCAGGAAGCCGGGCCGCAGTCATTATTATGCATCCCCGCCCCTTCCCCTAATTGTGACACAAACGGAACATTTAATACTTTTCCCAATTTACCTCCAAACACGGTTTTAAAACCTTCATCACTAAAAACATCCCAATCAAGGTGATAATCCATTCCAGCTTCAAGCCCTTTAACTTTTAGAAGAGTTTCAAATTGCCTTGCAATTCCATCATGGTCGCCAAATGCATATCCGGCTATTTCTTCAACATATTTAATATCATATGGAACACCCCATATTGCTTCTTTCGAAGGTATATAAAAGGGGTCACTATACTTTAAATATTTAGCATCCCAATAATTGAGTTTCTTTATCCAAGATTCTGATTGGGGTGTATATCCCTGTATAAACCAGTCTGCGCTATAATTACCAACAGGCACAGAAGAGTTTGCGCTTGCAAAAGAACTAAAGGATTTATAGTAAGCGTCAAGCTGTTCTGGAGTGAATTTTGTACGATTGGCTTCTTTTAAGTCCATACGCATATATGCTTCCCAATCTGTCCAGTACTGTTCATAATCGCCATACATACTTTTTGGGTTAAATAACTTGATAGCTTCTAAATACTTTAATTGTTGTTGTCGCATACTTTTGGTTGGGTCAACCCAGTGGTAACCCCCATAAGGTAATCCGACTCGATTAGCCTGTACAATATGGTCATCTGCCATCGAGTCGATTGTTGTTCCAAAACTTAATCTGATAATCACACCGTCTAACACGGTAGCCAGTAAATCCCATTGCGCGGGAGATATGTTTTGATAATAGCTAATATCAATAACTAATTTCATACACACCTCCTGAATTATTATTCTTCTGTGCCGTACAAAAATCCTGTGATAACTCCCGCACCAGAACCAGTTGCTTTTAATACTCTATCGGCAACGCCTGATAAAATTCCATTACCTAAACTAAATGTGTATGGAGTATCTACCAAAAGTTTTGGTGTTCTAAGAATAAAGTTTCCACCCGCATTGTCTTCGAACAAAATTGAGATAGCGGTTGTTGAACTTAGAGAACCACCCATCAATCTAAATTTTTTGCCACCCGCAGGTGTCCATACAGTTGTAATACCTGTAATGGTAACTGCTGAAACATCTTTGAAAACCTTTGGAGTTCTCTCTCTGTCCCAAGTAGCCCCATTAAAAGCATATGGCAAGTTAGATAGAGATGCGCTTCCAACGTCTCCTCCTGCTTCTGACTCAACTATTAGACTGTAGTTGCCTACGCCGTCTACCATAGCATATGCTGTTCCAACAGTAACCGCTCCCAAAGAGATGCTCCCTGAAAAAGTTGCCGGAATAGCATAATCAGCCAAAGTCAAATCATCCATAACTATTTTCCAAGCCGCTGTATCTGTCAGGAAAATAGTGTTTCCGGGTCTTACTGCACCTGTTATCTTGTTAGTTCCAATATCAGTTGCCAGTGCTGTATAATTTGGGGTGTTTAACGGCCCCACATAAACTAAAGCCATTTCGAGCCTCCTTTTTGTCCCTCTTCGGGAAAAAACAAAAAAGGACTGGAAACAGTCCTCTTTTTGAACAAACTATGTTTTAATTATCTATCCACTTAGTAACATCAATAAAATTGCTTATTATCGTTGTCCTAATTGGATGACCATCATATTCTATTAAATATTTAAAATTAGTTAAGCAATCTTGATAACCATATACATCTCCCCAAAAATCCTCTGTATCGTGAACCATAATAATTTTGGCTTTATCTGCCAACTTTGATACTGAAACTTTTCTAGATTCGAGAGGAAACTGGTCAACAAGTACTATATCCCATTCCATGTTATATTCAGGCAAATCATCCCACGATGTTGTTAAAGACAGCATATGTCGTAAGGAACTAAAATGATAAAATTGCTTTAACCAGCCTTCATCTTGGTCAATTGTAACTAAAACTCTATCGGCGCATAATTCGTGTAGTAAAGGTGTACTAAAAAAGCCACACCCTAATTCCAAACACTTTCCGTTGTATTTTTTCATTTCCGTAAAAACCCTACACATGGGAGCTATATGCGAACCATATTCGGGTATGTCAATTTTAGATAGTCTCATTTCCTCTATTGTCCCTCTCTTTATACCCTGCCCTGCTAAATTCCATTGTGCCATATTATCTCCTGTTTATATCAGTGTAGCCGTTTAACCTTTTTTAATCCTTAGCAACGGTAGGTTCAGGAACAACTTTTAAAAGGCAGGTTGCCGCCTAAATGGAATGAGTTGGTGTAGAATAAATTGGGATAAAATAAAAAAAATCACCAACCATCCTTGATAAGAAGAGTTTGTTTCTTTTCGCATAGTCTACTCTATATCACTAATTAAAAACCCACAAAAAGGGGTTCTGAAGGCTAACATTATCTATTGTTTCTTTTCCATATTGTTTAAAGTATTTGTTATTATATATATTCCAGATACTTTCAAGAACTCCTCCTTTCTCTCATTATTTTTTTCTGCCTTTCCTTTCTCATTCCCTTTGAACAATCGGCACAATACTTTTGCTTATTATTCTTTTTTACTATCTCTTTCCCACACACTGAACAAAAAAACATTTCCTTTTTCTTTTCAAAGAATAACTCGTAATAATCCATGATTTTATCCATATCGTCTATGTCAACCCCTTCTCCTGTGGGGTCAGCGTACTTTAGTTTTAGCAATTCTCGCTCGGGCGAGTAAAGACCAAAATGTTCCTTGTATTTGTTGTATATGTCAGCCAAACCCACTTCACTCAAATTACTTATCTTGGCGAGCCTGATTATATCTAAGAAGTTGTTATAACGGATATAATATTTGTCTGATACAGCTTGCTTTGAATGTTCTGTCTTTTTTAACGCCTTAGAGAGTATAAGCGTCATAAAGAGTATCTTTCTGTCTTTGGGAACTTCAATGGATTTTAGAAAGTCTATTTCCTTTTGGGAGATGGTAACGCTTTCGATTTTCCTTAAATTATAATCCATTGCTGCTTTAATCCATTTCTTGATGGACTCTGAATCAACAATAGGATTAAAGTTCTCATCCTGCACCTTGCAGAATTTTATCAGTTCCCTTTCAAGTCGTATCTCTCCATAGTTGAACTTTTGTCTGAAATACTTGGCAACCAGATACATTTTGCTGTAATCTATGGCTTCATTAGGAAAACCATCTCTAATGACTTCTTCGGCATCCCTTTCTTCGTCAAACGAAAAAATTTTTTTATTCCGCATATATATCCCCCAGAGAGAATTCGGTTAAAGTATATTTGCCCCACAAATAGTTTATATCCCCATGACCATCAGGCATTGGGAATTTTATTATTCCAGAGCAATTTTTCATAATGTTGGTCAAAATCCCCTGCGGAAACATCTTCCAAGCAAATTCAACCATAGAAACTTCCCCGCCATAAGTAACCTCAATAGCGTAGTCCGCAAGTTCAGATTCATTGGAGCTGATATTGGATATGCACTCTTTACGCAAGTATGCAACAAAAGAGTCCATGTTCGGGTATGAGTTCGCCAAGTCGTGTCTTAAGCCTTTTTTGAACGCCTTGTACTCCTGCAAGTAACAATTCATTTGAGAAGTACCATAAACATTCAATTCGTATTCACCGCTCTTTAAAACCAAGTAATCAAAGTCTTGTGATGACTTGGTTGAATATTTGCCAATCAATGCCAAGTTGGTGCGCATATACCTGCTTATGCGGTTTACGACAGAATCATTATCAAGAAAGAAAGAGAAGTGTTCGTAACTCTCTATTATTTCTTGTTCATCTGGACTCCTGTATTTTGCTTTGTAAATCTCATCAAAAGATTTCTGGAACATCACATGGCAAGAGAGATTATATTTCTTTATCTCTTTGTTATACCTGCTCATGTAGTGAGAGTACAAAAACCTGAAGAAAGAAGGACGTATCGTGCAGACGATAGAATTATAGAATTCCATCCTTTTTCTTAACTTTGCCGTTGCGCCATCAGGAACTTTTTTGGTTTTAGTCCAATGGTCACGGAAAGGCGGTACTTTCAAGCCCTTTACGCCGTCTATGATTTCTCCCTGAATAACACGCCCGATTTTCAATCTTTTTAGGATAGTATCGTGTTTCAAGCTGGCTCTTGGAAATTCCTCCAAAAATGTATACATGGAACTGGAAATATTGGTTGCGAAACCGACTTTGCTGTTATAACCGTTTAGCTGACTTTCCACCTGCTCTTTATCATTTCTGGAATCGACAACAATTTTTTCCGCTGTTTTACTTTCGTAAATAATTGGCAATCCCTCTATTTTACCTTTTGCAATTATAGGGTTATTAATAGTGCAAATAAGGTCTCCATCAAAGTCACTGCCTCCGTGAATGGCACAATCTATTCCTATTCCGTTAGTGGGGTATATAATTCCGCTGTGAATATGTTGATACCAATATGATGTATCAAGATTATTTTGCAGATTTAAAATGTTAACTTCTGAATGATGAACAATTGGACTTCTTATTGCCACGACCTTAAGAATACCATTTTTAATCCAGTATTCAGAATAATGTTGACCGTCTTTTAAAAGCGGCTGTTTATCAAGTTTAAATATATGGCATGCTTGATAATAAGGGTCGCCTACCATAAACTGGTAGTTAGCATTGATTAGGATGCTACCCATGTAGGATTCCTTTTTCTTTTTCTCAATTGTCTTAATAAACTTATTCTGAATGTATCTATCCCTAGAAAGAGAAGGGTCTAACAGTATTGCTTTTACAGCAATGTCCATTCTCTCAAAATCTTTGGGTTCAAAGGTATTTTCTCCGGTTGCATACAAAAGCATGTCTTCAGGACTTCTGCCACTGATATTTCTAAACCAACTGACAGTAGGCTCACATAAGTTGGCAATATCAACATCTGTGAGTTTTAAGACCTGTAAGAACTGGTAACTTGTACGTGAGTGAGAATTATCCTTTTTTGGGTTGACTTTGGCTATTGCAAAACCTAAGTGGTTCTCAAAACACTTATCTGCGTAATCGTCCGTATCTTTATAGGCAGACCAGAGTTTAAACATGGACTCTGATACTATCAAATCAATTTCTCTAATATCCTGTTGATTTCCGTATATATCAGTGAATAAGTAATTTCCTGCAACTTCGTTTGCAAACTTTTCTAAGTCAAATGTTACGATTAAACCTTTTAGAAATGGTGCACGAATTACAGCGCAACTGAAGGTGTAATCCAGTTCTAATTCACAACTCCATTTTTCCGCAAGCTTTGGAGTTATTAAACCTTGTCCATCCCATGCGTTAGCTTTTAAAGTGCAATCCATTTCGGTAACATCATCGTCTTCTCCAATACCTTGATAAGTTACGAAGTCTGCCTTGCGAATTGTCTCGATTTCTTTATCGGGTACTACCGCAAAGTTTGGAAACGAAACTCGCAGGGTTGAAGAACAGTAAAGAGAGAAATATGCACCAAATTTAGCAGCAACCATAGGTATACTTTCATCTCTGCCGTTTTCCAGAATGTCCATTAGAGGATGCTTGATATTATTGTTGATAAACATAGCCGTGTTCCTTCTAATCATACCAGCAGATGCCATGAATGGTACAAAGCGAATACCGTTTACATAAAATCCGTGAGATTTTAAAATTGCAAGGTAATGTGACTTATGTTTGAACTCAATAATGACTAAATCTTCTATAAATAGAATTTTCTCTATTTTTTCTGTAGTTTCCTCTATCAATTTTCGGTTTTCTTCAGTATTTTTATCTTTTTTAAGCTTTTTGCGAAAATTCAATAAAATATCGAGTTCTTTTTGGCTAAAATCGACTTTTTTATAACGAAACAAAGCTCTCAGGAGTTCAGAATTGTTAATTGTGATGACTTCACTGTTTATTCTCGCATTATCCAAGGTAATTTGGATGTTATATTTACTTTTTTTAAGCCTGTCTGACGAAAACTTTAGTGCATAAAACTGTTGCAGTTTTTTCAAGCTGTTGTGCCTCCATATCTTGAGCAATTATTAGTACTATCTAAATATATAAGGGTATTTTTTGATATAGTCAGCTTTCGGTTTTCCTCATCTCTTCCTCTCCTGCACACATAAATTTTACTTCAAAACGATTATACCACAGAAACATGGTTTTGTCAAGGGGCTAATATGCTTTTGTCAAGGTCAGGTAGGAAAGTAAGTCAGACAAG
>Ga0315284_10006389_pt1 | contig 16779 bp, 26 predicted proteins | sample YL17G09_16_MG_FD_203696 | JGI IMG/M metagenome (GOLD analysis project Ga0315284, IMG submission 203696) | Sediment microbial communities from Yellowstone Lake, YNP, Wyoming, USA - YL17G09_16 | ecosystem: Environmental > Aquatic > Freshwater > Lake > Sediment | place: USA: Wyoming | collected...
CGCCATTACTGGTTATCATGATTTATCCTTTATATCAAAAAGCGGTATTTGATATTTATGTCCTTCAATAAACCCCGAATTCAAACCCTGTTCTATCTCTTTGGGGAAACCGCACAATTCTCGATAAATATATTCTCTGGGGTGCGAAAATACATACGGGTTTAAAAGATGAAACAATTCATTTTGATCCCAAGCCAGAGACATTACTTTTTTAAAAAGGATTTCTTTTTTTTCAGAATCCTTTTCCCCTTTTACTTGCTCTATCGCTTTATATAATTCTGCGGTCACACTCTGATATTTCTCATCGGAACTCATAAAATCACCCGATCTGAAGTGGTGATTCTCTGATTACAGGGACAAACTTTTTCAAAAGGAGAAACTCCCGAACCACATTTGGGACAAATCCATCCCGCTATATAGGTTTTTGAATCAGTAATTTTTGTCCGTTCTAATTCTCTCCAATACTCTTCCTCTTCTTCTTTTTTAATTTTGGCAATATCCATAATGCTTACCTTCTTTTATTTTTCTTAACTGTTTTACTTTTTCTTTTGAAAGAATGCGGGAACATTCCGACCGCCAAGATGTGCTGTTGTTCCCTTTTGAAATGCTCATTTGTCGAATCTACTATTTCTTGAGATTTAGCATCGGCCATTTTAGAACTCAAAATGCCCACTATATTTTCTCGATAACAATTCAATCGGTGTTTAGAACAGAGCATATTCTGTATATCTACTTTGATGTACTCGTCCCCCTCATAACGTTGGTTAAGATAGATTAATAATTCATCAATTCTTAAATCATAAGACTCAATCACTTCATTAATAATACTTAAAATTTGTTCTGTTTCCATATTAATTCCTTTTCAAATAGATAATGAAACATTCTTAACTTTTTTTGTTTTTTTATACTGTCTTGAATAAGGGATTTCCTGTTTCTTCGGAAGCCCTGTATCCAAATTAAAAACATAAGAAACCGCATCCAAAGATAAATGGAATTTCTCTAAGAAAGCACCCATATCTGTCGTTGAAGTCAAAAGAATCTTTGTGTGATTTCTAAAAGAAAATAAAAACTGAATCGTTCTATTGCAATCATAAGCATTAAAATGTTCAGTGCATGGCCCCCAAATAAGAATATGCTTAGGCTTAATATGGTAGCCTTTAGTATGGTCGATCTGCATTATTTCCAAAAAGTTGACTTCAACGCTCGGGGCTTTGCGCTTTACGACCCTTGAGGCCAAAGAGCAAAGCAAATGCGACAAAAAACCTTCTGCCCCCTTGGAATCTCCAACCCCATTGAAAACATAATTTGGGGCGTTGATGATTATTGTAGAAGCAGACCAAAGATCCCCATTATTGATTAAATCCAAAGCGTTCTTGAACTGATCTTCGGGGTCAAGTTTGACTCGCTCCCCGCCCTCACAAACCACATTAAAAGAAGAAAATTTATGGATGCTATACATCTCCTCTTTATCGTCCAAATATTCTGGGTCAGCAAAATATAAAAATTTTGATTGGACTCCATAATAGGCGGCAAGACGACAAACAGGAGTAAGTTTATCCAGATCCTCTTGTGCATACTGCGGTTTGACGCTGGGAAGCGGAATCATAGTGTAACCTTATAAACAAACGAACAGGGTTCGACCGAAATTGCATCGCCTTCGTATTCTTGTTTTAGACTTTCAATATAAGCATATTCTAAAACAAGTTTCTCCTCGTTTTCCAGTATAAAATGCAAATCGGTCCCTTCCCACCACATTTCCTTTACTTTTTTCTGGTCCATAATTTTCCTAAAGAAGATGAAGTTTAGAAAATTTTCGAGTATAAGCATTCTTATATTCAAGAACTTGTTCGGGATCTGGGTTTTTAACCAAAATTCCTTTTATAGTAAAGGTATCCAGAACGATCATGCTATCCTTGCCAGAAGAGGGAACTTCCACAAATCTTGGTGCCGAACGATCTCTAGGCTCTTGCGTCATTTCTTTTGGTGTCACAATTTGAAGCAAAGGGCGTTTGAGAATAATTTTTCTCTGCTCTTTATCTTCCAGATCAAAATAAAGTTCTCCCCAGTAAACAAAAGGGATTCCTTCCGCCAAAACGTATGTAGCAATCATCACATCATCCACAGTCTCTTCGGTCTTTTCTGTCAAATCAATCATTGTTGTTCTCCCTTAAAAATTTCTGAAACACTTTTCTGTGTAAACATTTCAAGTACATAAACCCCTCAATCCCAAATATCTTTTTTGGGTGCTTTTGATTTCATATTCACAATTTTGAATTTTTGATTTTCATACGCTTTTTTTCGCTTATTTAAACTTCCATACAGATAGCCATTCTTGTCGATAAAATCCCGAATAACCGCACCTGATTTATTTGTGCCATCCTCGTAAATAAAAGGCGTTCGGATTCTCGAAAACTCCTGATAAAAATTTCCTGATAAATTTCCATCCTCATCAAAGACAATATTTGATGTTGGAAAAGCGTTATAAAAACAATTCCATCTTGGGACATCTATCCCTGTAAGCATCTGTCTATTGCAAACTAAAACCTGAATTTCTCCGCTTCTAGTTTTATCTAAAACTTCATCCCTGTTCGGACATTTCCCCCAAAACGCTTCAGCTTTAACGGCATGAAGTCTCAAATGATCTCTCCATTGGACAAGCTGCGAAGTCGAACCTGTGTGAAAAGCAAAGCAAATAAAATATCCTTGCTCGACATCTTTCAAAAGCCATTCCAAAACAAGCTCCATTCGGCCTTTGGCTTTAAAAATTCGCTTGTGAAGCCAAGGAAGCGGTTCAGGAAATTTATATTTGATCTCAACATCAGTCGGAATAATGGTCACAGTGCATGGAATTGTCATAGTCCGGCCTTCAGCTACAACTGGGCCAATGATGTCTTTTATAATGAACTCTTTATGGTCTGTTCTTTCCACAGTCCCTGTTAAACCTAACCTGTATCTTGGGGCTAAGTTATTGATAACTTTAGCATAAACATTGGAGTTCCCTCGGTGGACTTCATCTACTATGTTGAAACCCCAAGTCTTTTTGTGTTTATTGATCCTGTCCATACCATGAACGCTTGCGAATGTTTGCCAACACAAAAGACAAATATCCAATTCTTCAGGATTATAATAATCTTGGAAATATCCCACTATTTGGCCTCGGGCATCTCGTTTATTTTGAATTCGATTTTTTACTTGCCCATTCGGAAAATTAACAAATTTATTTTCAACTCCTCTTTGTAATTCTCGCTGTTCTTCAACATCTGTAAAAGCGAGAAGGGATTGATGGTATTGCTCCAACAAATCTTTTTGGTGCGTCACAATCAAGGTTTTCAAGCCTAGCTTGGTAATTAAATAAATGGATGTAATTGTATTGTGAGAAACAATCCCATTGGCTATAAAATTGTGAACTTCTGGTACACAAACATCATAAACATTTTTACTTTCATTTTTAACTGAAATATTTATTATCTCATCTTCTATAATTCCCGAAATGGGGCATTCATTTTCAATAATTAATTTCATTTTTCAACCTGTCTATTTGTTCTAAAATTTTAAAGCACATTCATGGCAATAGCAGGAAACGAGTTCCGTTCTATCTACAGACTCAAAATCCTGAGCAAGAATAATTTTGCTTTTAAATTTTTCATCTAAGGATTTAATAAAATCCTCTCTGGAAATTAATCGCATTTTATACTCGATATTAAACCTAAATTTAAAAGCATTATTTGTAATAAATGCAGTACCTTTTCATTACTTAACTCAATCTCTCTATCTATAATCAATTTTTCAAGAAATGCTTTTTGGGACGATTTTCCTAATTTCATAATACGAAGCACTATTTGCTTTGAATATTTTCGGTCTTTTTGAATATATCGAGCATAAAGGGAAGCATACCTCGTTTGTCGTTCTGTAAAAACATTGGTATTACTCTGTAAACCAAGAATATCTCCTTTTTTCAAATTCTCCATTTTTTCCCAATCAAAACCGTTTTCTTTTTTGATCCATAAAGGATGATTAGGAGTGGCCTCTATCAAAAATCCCTTTTTAGTTTTTATTTCGATAGTTTGATCGACTATTTTTTTATATAAAAACGATGTAGAATAAATTCCATCTTTGGTGCTTAAATTTATTTGCCTAGGCTCGTACTCTCCATCTGGATGTTTGGAATCAAATAATTCTTGTATTGGAATTGAACCATATTCGACAGTATGGATAATTGTGTTGCCAAGGCAACATTTCCCGAACCGAGGGGAAGCCCTAAGAATCCCATAGCGTTTTTGGAGCCATTCATCTGCGGCCTCTTGCTGCGAGATCTTATTTGTTTCCCAAGTCCTAAGCGTTCCTTTGAACGTGAGTTTTGTTGTCATTGGGGGAACGGCTGTTTTATCAAGCCAAGGGAGATCTCCGAACAACTCGCCTATCTTTGGGATATTCCCCCTTGCAAAACCATAGTATTCAGAGCCATCCGTATTTCGTACTTTTATATATGTCTTGATAACGCCTTTGATAACTTCAAAAGGGTTCTCGTCATCGGGATTTTCATTCTTTAGCTCATAGGTAAATTGATCCAAGATCGAATCATTCACATATTCAACCGGAACATATATACGATCTGAGAGGATGCAAGGTTTTGTCATTTGCGTTTTTCTCTTAATTTTTTGAGAGATTTTGAAACCGATATTTCCTCTGACGAAAGGCGTTTATAAGCCAAAAGCCAAGCGAGATCCGCAGCGTCTACTTCATGATCTGAAGCGGCAGTATTAGGGGAAGTCCCATAGACAATACAATCTGCGTAAGCCTCGTATAAATTCTTGAGGGATTTATCCGAATTGATTTTATTTATAGTCTCTTGAATCTGAGGGAGAAGCGTTTCTCGGATGAGGGCTTGAATATCTTTAAAGGCATTGCCTTTTTTATGAGCATTCAATTGGTGATCCACCAAAATGTCAGTTAGGGGTTTTTCTAAATTGGCGAGGGGTTCAATAGATGATGCGATCAACTCTCTTAGCATATAATTATCCTTTAGAAAGGGAAAATTTAATCTCCCTATCTAAAGACGGGTTGGCGGGAACGCTTGAGGAAAAAAGGCGGGATATTTTTAAAAACTAGCGGAAGTCGAGTCAATCTATTTCGTTAGATTTTCTTTTTTCTTTAATTCTCGATATTTTTTTTGATAGGCTTTTCTTTGTGGGTTATTTTTATCATACTCTTTTTGATATGCTATTAATTTCTTCTTATTAGCCTGATAATATCTTTTAACATACTCTGGATTATTTTTTTGCTTTTCTTTTTCACGCTGAATTATCTTCTCTCTATTTTTTTTGTAATATTGTTTACGTTTTTTAAGTATTTTTGTTTTATTTTCTTGGTAAATTCTTTTTTGTTTAGCTTTTATCTTCTTTTTATTTGCTTTTCGGTAGGCTTCTGCTTTCTTTTTTAAACTTTCTTTGCATTTTTCTCGATACTCTCTTTGATAAGTTATAACCTTATCTCTATTCTTTTTTCGATATCTTCTTGCTTTCTTAAGTATTGTTTCCCGATTAGCCCCATAATATCTTCTTGCTTTCTTAAGTATTGTTTCCCGATTAGCCTCATAATATGTTCTGTGGTAATTTTTCTCTCTCATTTTTCATCCTTTACCCATTCACGACTTTTTTAGTTTGAGTTCTTGTTTTTTTGACGACTACTTTTTGAACAAAATCAACGACAATAACTTTGCCCTTTTTCTGTTTGGCGAGTCTCTTTTTCATTTTCCCAGAGAGGCCAAATTTCTCTAAAATTTCCATGTTCTGAGCAAAGCGCAATTTTTCATCTTCCCTTTTTTTCTTAGCTAAATTCATTCCTAGCCTCTCCTTCATTTGAACAGGGATTTCCTGCCCATAATCTCTTATCGGCAAATGAGAGAAAAACTTTAGTTTTTCGTAGAGATTTTTTTTAACTCATTGTTTACGTTGAAATAAAACCTTTTTATTTAAAAAGTTGACAACTAACGATTTTGAGGATAGTTTCACGACTCTTTTAGGACTTATTTAGGAAATTTTATGAATAAAGACGACAAAATACTTTATGTTTTCAACCGTTTAAAAGAACTCCATAAAAAGATGCAAACTATTACTTATGGCGAAATTGGCGAAGAAAATGATACCCATTATCGGCATATAAATAGGCAGGCGGCATACACTCAATTATCAATACAAGTCTATAATAAGCGGCATGGTCTACAGCTTCCCCACTTAAATGCTCTAATTGTAAATGCACAGACCCGCAGGCCGGGTAACGGTTGTTTGACCGGAAATCCACTAGAAGTTTTTGCTTTTGAGTATGAGCCTCATTATTCCGAAATTGAAAAAATATTGAAATATATTCTAACAATTAAAGAAAATTTATTATGGGATGATGATACGGATATTGTGACCCCTATACATGATCTGATTTATCGAGGGAAAAAGGGTATTTCAATTATTGAATGCAAGGAGACTAAGTAATGCTAATTGATATCACTAAAGGCGTGAGGGAAATCCATTCTGAAGATATCGAAGATTGGGATGTAATGAAAAAAGCCAAAAAGGTATTTAAGGAATTTAACACTTGGGCTGAAATTGTAGATGAAGAACTAGATAAACTGAAGCCAAGCCAGAGTAGTCATTTAGTTTGGACAAAAGCTGGATGTATTTTTGGGTACTCGCAAAAGGTGAGTGCTATTGATGCAATTTGGGATGCAGTTTTGGGTTATTGGAAAACGGGAAAAGCCCCTCTTTTGTTTGTGGGTTCTTTGCTCATGTGGCGTGTGTCTGTCAGGGATGAGCAATGGATTACTCATGCTCAAGAAAAAGGAGAAGGCATTTTAGATTCTGATACTGGGAAACCGATCACCCAGAGGAGCTATTGGATCAACGAGGACTTTGTTTATAAGCCGCATAATACGGTTGACGATCTTATGGCTAAGTTCAACCAACGCTCTCGGCAAAAGTCTTAATCACCATATCTAAATACACTAATAATGTACATAGAGGCAGGGATTTATGTCTAAATACACCTCTGAAGTATATAGATTTTAACATTTAATCCCAAGTCTAATTATAGAGCTAAGAAAACGCTTGCTAATAAAAAATTTCTCATCCGTAATATTTTTCTAGGAATTTATTTATTCTGGAAGGGTACATATGATTGCAGTAAATGCTTAAAAATAATATAGCCAAAAGTGTTGCAATAAATGGAACTTCAGGGATCTCAATATCAAAGGCTTTTAAACTGACTCCAATTCCTGCGATTAAAACGAGAACAAAAGCCGTTTTTTCTAAAATGCGATATCTGCCAATTAAATTTATAAATAGATTGGCAGCTATTCGCATCATTAAAATGCCTAAAATTGCGCCTGCAATCAAAACCCATTTGACATTTGAAATAGCAAGGGCGACTCCGATACTATCAATTGAAAAAGCAATATCCATAATTTCGACAGAAATTATTGTAGCCCATAAAGGGGAGAGCCATTTCCAGTTAAAACCTGTCAATTCCTTTTCCTCTGTCTTTAACGCTTTCGGCAATAGTTCAGAGATTCCGAGCCAAACAAGATAGACTCCTGCCAAGAATTTAATCCACCAACATTCCATCAGCCATACACCAATGAATACAACAACGGTTCTGAAAAAATAAGCTCCCCATATCCCATAAGTCAAAGCCTTCCTCTGATCCTCTACATTTTTCAATCGAGATCGCACTAAAGCGGCAAGAGCAATGGCATTATCGAGTGACAAAATTCCTTCAATTAAAATTAAAAAAACTATTGCTAATAAATTTCCAGCGGTCAATTCATTTAAAATATTCATGATTTTCTCAAAATTATTTTCTAATATTCGGCAAAAACCATACGAATTTGCCAAATATTAGTGGAACAATTAATCGTTAACGGCAGCTAAAAGAACGTCAGTAATGGAAAGGCTTTCGAGTTCATCGCAGGTTTTTGTATCTACGATGTCCCATTTTGCGCCTTCAGAAACGAGATCATCATCCAATTTTTTGAGGAAAGCAGAAGCCGCCTTATCATCTCCTACTTGGATAAAAGTGATTCCAAGCTCGCTATCACTTTCCAGTTTTCCGGCTGTTTCTTTCAGAAGTTTGATTAACGCTTTTTGTCCAGCTTCACCCTCCGAGGGTTCTCCATCGGTGACTACAACAACGGTTGAGGGTTTGTCTTGCTGAAAATGCCTATCAAAAACCGCTTTTAAAACAGGAACAAAATCTGTTCCACCATTTGGGGTGTTCGAGGCAAAAAGATCTTTGACTTTATCTGCGGTCGTATTGAAATGTGAAGAAAACGATTTGTTAAAAAGATAAACATCTATGCCATCTTCATCTAATTTTTCACACTCCCTCGCAATGGCTAAAGTGTATTCTTGAACCGCTTCCCATCGGCTAATCCCCCCTTTTTTTGCAGGTTCACTCATGCTCCCTGATCTATCAATTACTACAAAATAATTTCTCTGGATTAATCCTTCTTTTTTAACTTCCATTTTAATTCTCCTATGGTTATTAGATGATTCCTTATACATCTACCGTTCTTGAAAATCAAGAAGAAGCCTTTGTGCCAAATCTTGTTTTTCTTTAGAACTCAATTTCATCGTATTATCTGCGATCCATTGATTAATAAGATCGACATAATAATCCTCTTTTTCCTCTTCATTTTCTACGCTACCAGATTTAAGTGTAGGACGTTCTCTGGGAAATTCCCAAGAAACATTTGGGGAAGAAAAAAAGAGAGGAATTGCCTTATCAATAACAGCGTACACTTCAGGCGAAACTATAAGTTGATAATAATAATTTTCAAATTGGTTTAATTCATCCATTGGTATTTTATTTGGATCTTTAAGAAAACCAAACTGCTTATGAGTTTTTATCTTTGGATCTCCCAGAGGGATTAGATCGTGAGATACGGGAACATCATTTTGATAAGTATGAATCAAAACGCCTTTTGGCATTTCATGGGAGTGGTCAAGAGTCGAAGGACTTCCTGAATACCAGCAAATCCCAGCATCATCAAGGCATTGACTCCTGTGAATATCTCCAACAAAAATTCCAGAGATCTCGAAGTCTTTTAAAATATTTTTAATATCAATATATTTCTCTTGTTTTCTGGGAGTCCAACCCTTATCCGTTTTAATAGTATTTAAACATTCGTGCAGAGCCATGTATTTTGTATCGGGGTATTGTTTCAAGATATCCCGCAAACCTTTTTCGTCATACCCATTAAAAGGAACAAGAAGCAATTTTTTATCGGCAATGTATTTTGGATTTTGAACAATAATATTGTTTGGGGCGAACTTAACTAAAGGGCTAAGAAGGGAACATTCGGAATGAGGATCATCGGGGATATAAGGTTTTCGGTCATGATTACCGTCAATAGCCCACCAATGGAAATTGGGAAATATATTTTCGAGTTCAATAAAAGGAGCTAAAAAATAAGACATTGCCAGAGCGAATTCTTCGAGTTTGGTATCTTCATTTCGATCAAAAACATCTCCTGCCATGATGCACCAAATTTCCGCAGAAGGGTTTTCAATAATGGTTTTGTGCAAAAGGACTCTTATGGCCTGAAGCATGTAGCGTTGTTGTTCAAGGTGATCGGCATATTTTCGATTTTTACCCAGATGCCAATCACTTGTATGAAAAACTATTCGTCTAAACATATTTTTGTAACCTTTATAATCCTATCATTTTGGGCATTATCAAGAATTTCCCATTCAGAATTTTCAATTTGTTTCACTGCATCAGCTATAGATCGGGCGGAGACTTTTGCCGTAAAGGTAGCTGTAAATGTGACCAAATAATTTTTCCATTCCTCTTTTTCTTCTTCTGGGGTTTTCCATACCGTATAGGTATGCTCAATCAGATTGATATGAACGCCTTCCCATTCCGATCCATTTATTTTAGTGTACTCCCTACCCCCATCTACATATACCGCCCCACATTTACAGGGTCTAAAATCATGGACATATCGAGAGTGGAGGACATCCCCGCATTTTTTACATCGAATCCCCTCTTGCATTACCCAAGGCTTCATCTGTTCTTCATCGAGCCAAAAACCTACGGCTTCTTCAATACCCGCTACATTTTTTTGTGTTAATAAAAGATATTTTTTCCCCTCGGAGTCAGGTTCAGGAAGGCTAAAAACCGCATAGGGCAAATAGGACTTGACGGTAAAAGTATTACAATAGTGCAAATCTTTTTTAAACTGTTTTCTCACTTTTTCTGTAACAAAATTATAAAAAGTATCTGCATTTATATTATCAATTTTCAAAGTATCGTTCATTTTCTAATCCTCGTCACTATTTTAAAATTTTTAGTTTCCTCTAATGGAATTGAAGGAATACATTCGGCAATCTCTAAACGGGAACCGTCCAGCAATTCAATTTCATAAAAAGTATTATTAGCTACAATAACTTTCCTTTGAGATTTTATTGCATCAAGTCTCAAATGAATTCGTACATTATGCCTTGTGCGTACATTAATTCGCATTTTTATTCCTTTAATGTCTTTAAAAATGAAGCTAAATATGCGATAGGCAATTCGATTTCAAGACCGTCTGGTGTTCTAATAAGGGCATTCGCTTTTTCTTTTTCTTTAGCCGCTACAGGTTTCAATGCTTCCGTTCCAAGTAAAGGTACAAAAATATCTTTTACAACTTCTTTAACAGGTTTCATATTTCCAAAAATAGATTGAATTTGTGTGACAGGAATCGGGGCTATCGCTGCGGGCGGGGTATAAGTTTTAACTGGTTTACCATACTTGTTAACCCATGATTGAACGGTCGAATACGAGACTCCCGTTCGCTCCGCAAATTTCACTCTCGTCATGTTTTTTGTTTTTTCAATATATTCAACACATTTTACTATCAATTCTTTTGGGTAAGAATTTTTCTTTGAGCCTTTTGATTTACTATCCGCAATCTCTTTTATAAGTTTAGCAAATACTGTATCATCACATTTTACATTTTCAAAAATCGACATTACATGATCTCCCTTCTAATTTTAACTTTTCTCCTGACTTCAATAGCTAATAGTTTTTGTAAATATTCAAGCCTATTATCCGTAGGTAAATGTTCTATCATTCGCTTTAAAAACTTTTCATCGGTTTGCCATTCGATTGCCGCATCCTTAAGTTGGGTTCTATACCGAACACAATCGAACATGCCTCTTGAAACAGAAAGAGCCTCTTCCCCTTCCAAGTCATTAATAATTTTTTCAACACTTTTTTCAATTTCAGCTTCCATAATTTTAATGATTTTTTTTGAAAAAACCGTAGGCGTTATTTGTCTTGTTAATACCCGCTGGATAAGTGTCATAACGGAATTTTCAAGCGCAGGAAACGCCTCTATCAACGTATAACAATTGTCAATAAATCCTTCTCGCATAATTATTCCTCTAGTTATGTAAATACTATAGCCAAAGTCAAACTTTTTGTCAAACCATATAGGTTTCTAGTATATCCTCTCGCTCTAAAACTTCTACACCTTTCAGCAAAAATCTACATCCATCAGATGAAACACAATACATTTCAGCATCCGAGCTATACAAATAATAAGGCTCTTTTAAAAATAATTCTTTGAATTCTTTTGAAGGTTTTAAAATCTCCGAAAAGGGGAATTTCCTTCTTTTCCCCGGAAAATATAAACAAAACCCATACGGAATAATTTTTAAGAAGATATTTTTCCTGCCTCGCAATTTCTTAAACGCTTTTCGCCCCCCCTTATTGGCTCTTGTCATTGTATCCCATTTTTTTATCTGACATATGCTTAATTCTTCATCGCTGAAAGTTATTAAAACATCATTATCGTTATATGAAACCACACTTAAAATTAGATCTTCTCCAGATTGTAAAAGTTTGGAAGTCCATAATGATGAACTTTGCTCTGTGAGATAATCGGCACACAAACCATTATTTAGACTTATAGAAAAATATTTGGCGGTCAAGGGAACAATGCCAACTACAGAGTTTGGGAGATCGCCTTCCACCATCTTTTGCAATTTAAAATGCGTTACAACACCTTTATCTGTGATGGAGATCATTCCTTTTGATCCATCTATAAGATTGATATAGGGGCTGATTGCTCGCTTTCTGAGGGGAATTTCAGATCCAAGGTTCAAAAGATATTTTGGGTTTTTTTGTTCAACTGCCCAATAAACTTTTTTACCTTCGAATTTTTTTAAAGCCTTTCGGCTTGGTTCGCCTTTTACATTACCATAATCTACTGTAGCAATTCGGGGGATATTAAAATTTTCGAGAGATAAAAGACTCATTTCAACCAACAATTTTGGCTTCTTTAATTTTTCTTTTTCCTTGGAGATTTCTGTATTTAAACGCTTTATGCTTTGTTCTTGTTTTTCCTTAGATAGTCGGCTGATACTTTGAAGCTGCATTTCCGCCACAATCTTTGCCTGATCTTCAGAGAGTTTAAATGTTTTACAAAGATCTAAAAGAGGGGTCATGCTTTTTTTCAGAAGGATTATGATTTCATCAATCTTTGAAACCGCCCAAAGTTTCACACCCTCTCGAATGAGTTCCTTTTCTAATTTTTTAATTTGGGCGTTCACTATTTTTATTTCTATATCTTCTCGCCAAGTAAGGAAAGCATCTGCCCATGACAAAAAATTATGATGCTGAAGTTGAGTATCAGAAAGATTCTCAGATCGCAAAATCAAATTGAAATTGTATGTCTCATAGCAATAAAGAGAAGGTTCAATGATTTCTTCAAAAACCGCTATATTGTTGAAGCGAATTGAAAATCGAATTGGCTCTTTTCCACACGATTCATTTTCAATCCTAAGTGTTCCATTTTCCGCTTGAGTTTTCATTTTTTCGAGCCAGCTATTCAGTCCAAAACACTCAGGAATTGAATTTACAACCAAATTCCATTCTTCCTTCCCGCAGGAGAGGGAATAACCGCATCGCCATTTAATTTTTCCTTTTCCATTTCGATACATATCAACAATTTCTTCCAAAGAAGAAATAAGAACTCCCCCCGTTTTCGACTCAGGGCCGAAAAGAGTTTTGCCTATAAGTTTATCAAGATCCTGTTCTCCATAGAGAATTTCAATAAACGTAGTTATAAGTTCTTTTAAATTATGGGCGGGAATACAGGTAGCAACGGCAACGGCAATTCCACTTGTTCCAGCTAAGAGGGCGTAGGGCAGGGGAGCAGGAATAATTATTGGTTCTTCATATTCACCTGAATAGTTTGGGACAAAATCGGCTATATGAAGATCAGAACAAAAGCATTCTCCGAATTTTGACAATCTTGTTTTGGTATATCTCATAGCACTGGCTTCAGTGATAAGAGATCCCCAACCATCTCCATCACCATTTACAGGAGAAACCGTCTGGTTATTTAAATTGACCAGTGTAGAGTAAACGCTAGAATCGCCATGCGGGTGAAACTTACCCAAAACTCCCCCAACAACCGCTGCCGATGTCCTAAAATGGCTGTTTGAATTTAAACCCTCAGATGACATATAATACAAAATTCTGCGTTGGGAAGGCTTTAAACCGTCCCTGAGATCCGGCAAAGCTCGATCTTCAATAACTTCTTTTGCATATGCTTCCATCGAGGTACGAACTAAATCGGATGCCTTAATCTCTGTAATTTTCATAGAATGATTTTCTTTTTGTCTGCTAAAAAAATTTGCAATGCTGTATTGCTATCAATCATAATAATATTTATTTCCGTAACATCAGCCCGAAAAAATTCATTTGTTTGGATTTTTGCTTCCCATATCCCTCGCTCTTTATTTGCAACGAGACTAATATTTTTTACATCGGTGATTATATTTTTATTTTCATCAAATAACTGAGTATCATATAAAAGTAACATTCTTTAACCCTTAAACATTTTTTTAAACCATGTATGAATTTTAAACTCACTTCCAAAATTTTTTTTGTGCAGCTTAATTCTTCGTCTTAATGTCCCTTCATTGTACAAAATCCAATTATCCATCCAAGATTTTCCGCACAATAATAGAACCATTCTTGCCATGATAATAGCCGCTTCAGGGGCAGCCCCAGCAACAACGTCATCATAAGACCCCCACATAAGTTGGGTCGCAAGAGCTTCTCTGTGATTTTGACTTTCAAGAGTGGATGGCCACAACGCTCTGGCTACATCGTCCCACTGAGGATTTGGATCTCTTCCATCCTCGGGAATATAACTCCTAATTCCCTTCTCTTCCATTACAATCTTCAACCTTTCCGTAGGAAAAAAACTGGCAGAATTATCCATCGTGTGACTTCCTTGTAATTTATGATGAGATTCGTATGCCAATATTACTATCATGTTAAAAGTCAATTGCCAATAACTCTTTTCTTACCGAAGAATCTTCCCCCATTAGTTTGTCCACAAGATCGGAATCCGAACTCGGCAAAATAATTCTTTCAATATCTCGCTTAGATCCGAGGGCATATTCCCTAATGTCCTCGGCTGAAGCGGCACCATGCCCTTTGAACCTATTTATAATAATTTTATTTTTTAAATTTTCAGGAATTTTTTTCATCAAATCTTTTTTTGCTTGAACATCATTCAGTCCCTTGCCATACCAATGATGCTCTTTGTACGAGGCAACATAAAGCGGGGATCTAACCTGATAAAGCATCCCAGCTTCAACAATTGGTGCCATGTAATTGATGAAAAAAGAAACAAGCAACGCTGAAATATGCGCCCCATCCACATCAGAGTCAGGAAGAAGAAGAATTTTGCCAACCCGACTTTTTTTGGGATCACAATCCTCTAAAATTCCGCACCCAATAGCCTGAATCAATCCTAAAACATCTGGGTTTGCCAATACCTTTTTCATTTCTTGACGGGAAGCGTTTGTTATTTTTCCCTTCAATTGATAGATTTCTTGGTAAAGCGGCCTTGTTCTCGCTTTTACAAGGGGGCCGCTTGCTGAAGCCCCTTCACACAAAAACAACTCTCTAAGCTGTGGATCGCAATCAGGAGCCGCTATCAGTTTGTCTGGAAGGCAAACGTATTTAGACTTCTTGGGAAGGCTTTTGAGAGCCTCTTTATCCTTCTTGTAAGAATCGTGAGCTTTCTTGAGAAGCAAAGCTCGTTGAAGTAACTGATCTTTTAATTCAGAGTTTTGAGATAAAAAGAGTTCCAAATTTCTGGTTAAATTTTTGGACACAATTTCAGAAGCCTCTGGGTTCAGAAGCCTGTGTTTATTTTGGCCTTGAAAAAGAGGATCAGCTAATTTGAGGTGCAAAGCACAATGAAGCCCTTCCTTCAGATAACTAGCTACCGCCTTTCCCTGTTCCCCAAACGCTTCCGTTATTGCGCTCTTCAAAGCATTAACGTGTGTCCCGCCATCTTTCGTTTTTTGGCAATTAACAAAGCTCAATATTTCATCACCAGATTCTTGATCCCAAAACAATGCAACATTGATATTACCATTGTTTAGTTCAAATATTTTTGATCCTGTTTTTTTTAATTGTCCTGTTATCCCTATATTACTTTTATATTTATTTTTGTTATCATCTATATGTAATTCTATATCCAGCCCTGCACATAAAAACTGCAAGGATTCGCAAAGTTCAATCAAATATTCAGGATTAATTTTGCTATATTTCGCCCCAAACACTATAGGGTCTGGTTTATATTTAAGCAGAGTAGATATAGGAAAAGAAAAGGGGTGCGGGGGGAAACTGTCTACTTTTTGTACCCCGAGAATATCATCCTTTTTAGTTTTTTTTAAAATTCCTTTTTCAATAGTACATTTAAAAATTTCTTTTTTCTTTTTAGTGTAGGCTTCAAAATATTCACTGGTAGCAGATGTTATTTTGACTCCAACTCCATTGAGGCCAATCGTGTTTTGGTATTTGTTGAGATCCCTGTTTTGGTATTTTCCTGAAGAATGGAGTTTCGAAAACACTACAGCCATTTGGGAAATCTTTTCTGTAGCATGAAGATCGACAGGTATGCCTCGGCCTGAATCAGCGATGATAATTTCATTTGTGCTAGTATTTAAGGCAATGCCCAAATTGGCACAAGCGTTCGCTTGGAATTCATCAATTACGTTGTCTATCGCCTCTTTCGATGCGTGATCGACCGAATCACAGTACATCGTATGTCGTGACCGCACATGCTCCAAATCTTTCATTACTTCAATATTGACGGTCATTTTTACTTTCCACAATTTCTATTTCTATTCCATCTTTGACTTCAATACAATTCAAATCACAATCTTCTGCTCGGATCAAAAAACAATCTGGGATAAAAAATTTATCCTGTTTATTTTGGAGAATATAGCCTTTAAAAAGTTTACCAAGTAAATTAAATTTTTTTTCTAACCCTAAGTGTTTTTGTGAATGCTCAAAATCTCTGATAATATAATCATGATTAATATTAAAAAAAATCCAAAGAATACATAGACAGATCCCTAGAAGGACGCTTACAGAAATAAGCCATCCGATATGAACGTAATTCATGTCTCTTTTTTCTTCCCAAATCTTTCTTCGAATTCGGTTTTTATTATTTTCGCCAAGGCTCTATTGTAACCGATATCTTGGCCATCATAAAACTGAGGAAGCAATTGCAACGCATGGGGATTCAGGCGATGCCCCTTTGGGTGCTTATAATAGAGAATCACATTATTAGCGGCAAAAAATTTACAGGCCGTACAAGGGGGATTTATGAAAAGGCAAAACTCCCCTACTTTTAGTTTTTTTACATCAACCCCGTTTTCTTCTTTTGCTATCGCAGCTAATCCATCATGAGAATTATACATGTAG
>Ga0315284_10006391_pt1 | contig 16775 bp, 13 predicted proteins | sample YL17G09_16_MG_FD_203696 | JGI IMG/M metagenome (GOLD analysis project Ga0315284, IMG submission 203696) | Sediment microbial communities from Yellowstone Lake, YNP, Wyoming, USA - YL17G09_16 | ecosystem: Environmental > Aquatic > Freshwater > Lake > Sediment | place: USA: Wyoming | collected...
GGAGCCATTCCATGATACCTCAGGCCGCCGGCATGGATGGGAGCTGGCACAAAACCATGACCAAGGGAATACATGGGCAAAAGTGGTGTTGTTTCAGCAGTATCACCAAAATCGTATACATAAGGACCTTTTGTCAAAGTCGGACATGAAGCAGCCTCGCAGGCAACTATTTTTATTTTTTTACCATGAATCTTGTCCCTGACAAATGGTAAGGAAAGACCAGAAAAGTTACTTCCACCACCTGCGCAACCTACAACTATATCAGGGTACTCTCCTATCATGGCAAGTTGCTTTTGTACCTCGAGACCTATGATAGTCTGATGCAAGAGCACATGATTGAGAACGCTCCCGAGAGAATATCGTGTATCCTTTGAAGTCACCGCATCTTCTATCGCCTCACTGATGGATATTCCCAAACTTCCAGGATGTTCTGGATTCTGCTCAAGGAACTTCCTCCCTGCGTTTGTATCCGGACTTGGACTCGGCACACATTTTGCGCCCCAGGTCTCCATGAGAATCCTTCTATAAGGCTTCTGGTTGTAGCTTACCCTGACCATATATACCTTACACTCAAGGCCAAACTGGTTACATGCAAAGGCAAGTGCACTTCCCCATTGGCCAGCTCCAGTCTCTGTAGCCATTCTTTTTATACCGAATACTTTGTTGTAATACGCCTGAGCTATCGCTGTATTAGGCTTATGACTCCCGGGCGGGCTTACACCTTCGTTCTTGAAATATATACGTGCAGGTGTCTTAAGATACTTCTCTAAGGAGTATGCCCTGTATAACGGGGTTGGCCTCCACATAAGATATTTTTCTAAAACCTCTTCCGGTATATCAATCCATCTCTCTGAACTCACCTCTTGTTCGATTAGGTTCATGGGGAATACAGGTGCGAGCATGTCAGGTGTTATTGGTTGTCCTGTTGCTGGATTGAGTGGCGGCGGAAGAGGATTTGGCAAGTCAGCCTGAATATTATACCACTGTTTTGGCATATCCTTTTCATTTAAAAAAATTTTCCTGTCCACATTCATCCTCCTTTATTTTGTGAATTTATGGGAAAACTATTTTTTAAAATCGTACTAATCCATAGTTAATAATAAAAGTCAAGCATCTCCTTGAAAATAACTTGCGATATGCATTATCTCATGCCATAATTTATAAACTCGGATTGCCAAGGAAATTGCTAAGATGAGAGTAAGTGTAACACAATGTGCATTGTCATTCAAGCGTATTTTATCAGGCAAACTACAGGCAATGAGATAGTGTGCTGTCTCATAAATATCTTTACTCAAACTGTCATTCCTGCGGAAGCAGGAATCCAGAATAATTGTCTCTGGATTCCCGTTTGCACGGGAATGACGGAAGAAAAAATGTATAGAACTGTTAGGGACAGCACACTATCTTAAAAATGGAGGCACCAATGGATGAGGTAAAGGAAACAAACAAAAAAAGAAAAAAAATTGCAATTATCGTGTTTATTGCCATTGCCCTGATAGGGGCAATAATCCTCTTTTTTTATCTAAGGTACAAGGCTACCCATATTAGCACAGACGATGCCTTTGTAGATGGTCGTATCCATACTATTGCGTCAAAGGTAGCAGGCACAGTGAAAGCAATTTATGTGAAGGATAATCAGTCTGTAAAAGGGGGAGACTTTCTCCTTGAAATAGACCCTGTGGATTATGAGGTAAGGGTAAAGGAGGCAACATCGGGGCTGAGTGCAGAGAATGCACGACTTTTAGAGCTTGAGGCAAAGATTGAGGCATCGAAAAAGCAGTTGTCGGAGTTACATACAGCGATGGAGGTCGCAAGGGCGAATCTTGAACTCCAGGAGGCCAATCTCAAACAGGCTGAAATAGATATTAAAAGGGCAGAGAATCTTTATAAAAAAGATGCCATCTCTAAGGAAAAATACGAGAAAACAATGACAGTGTATAATGTAAACCTTGCACAGGTCAAAGTGGCAAAAGAGCAGCTCAAACAGACAGAAATGGCTGTTGAAACACAAAAGGCGGTTGTGAGACAGGTTGAGGCAGCAAAAACTTCTCAATTGTCGGTTATAAAAGAAAAAGAAGCAAAGGTGAAAGCAGCACAACTTAACTATGGATACACAAAGATAATTGCACCATCTGATGGATATGTGACAAAAAAGTCTGTAGAGGTTGGAAACCAGACATCTGTCGGGCAGCCGTTAATGGCAATTGTTTCACTGGATGATATATGGATTACCGCAAATTATAAAGAAACACAATTAGATAATGTAAAACCAGGGCAAAAGGTAAAGATAAAAGTAGATACGTATCCGGGAAAAACCTTTAAAGGAACTGTTGAAAGTATAATGGCTGGCACTGGAGCAGTATTTTCACTCTTTCCGCCAGAAAATGCGACAGGAAGTTATGTGAAAGTGGTCCAGAGAATACCTGTAAAAATAGTACTCGAAAAAGGCACAGACCCTGAGCGTATCCTTCGGATCGGGATGTCTGTTGTACCAACGATAATCGTCAAAGATGAATAAATGGATCATCGCAGTAACAGTAATGCTTCCCACTCTCATAGAGATAATGGATATGACCTCTGTGAATGTGTCCCTTGGCCATATTCGCGGAAGCCTCTCCGCAGGTTTAGATGAATCCACGTGGGCAATCACCTCGTACCTTGTATCGAATGCAATAATAATACCCCTTTCTGGATGGTTGAGCAGATTATTCGGAAGAAAACGATATCTGATAGTTTCCATAACATTATTTACTGTGAGTTCTATTTTATGCGGGTTGGCATGGAACCTCCAGAGTCTCATATTTTTTCGGGTTCTACAAGGCATAGGTGGAGGTGCCCTTCAACCTATTTCCCAGTCTATTCTCCTTGAAACATTTCCACCCCATCAGCACGGAATGGCAATGGCAGTTTTTGGCATTGGAATAATGTTTGGTCCAATCATGGGTCCTCTTCTTGGAGGCGTGATTACTGACTACTGGTCATGGCGATGGGTATTTTTCATAAAGGCTCCTATAGGCATTGTATCCATAGTGATGACTCTCTTCTTCATAGTTGACCCGCCATACATGAAGCGTGTGGAGAAGAAATTTATTGACTATTGGGGGCTTATACTCCTTCCCATTGGTGTCGGATGTCTTCAGATAGTCCTTGATAAAGGCCAGAGAGAGGAGTGGTTTTCATCGAGTTTTATTGTGTGGTTGAGCATCATATCAGCAGTATCCCTGATACTGTTTGTAATAGCGGAAATCTTCAATAAGAAGCAGCCGATACTTAACCTGAAGACCTTTAAGGATATCTCGTTCAGCACAGGTTGTTTAGTGATGTTCTGTATTTTTTTTAATCTATTTGGAAGTCTTATACTTCAGCCCATCTATGTACAGACCCTCATGGGATATACTGCGACTTATGCCGGACTTGTCCTCGTGCCTGGAGGTGTTGCCTCTATGATCACAATGCCAATAGTAGGAAGGCTCGTGACAAAGATAAATCCTAAGGGTATTCTCGCCTTTGGAATCATCACATGTGCATATTCTTCATATCTCATGTCGAAGTTTAATCTCTATGCGGATTTTTTCTCAATTGCGTTGCCACGGATGATTATGGGAATTGGAATGGGTGCTACCGTCATACCTTTGATAGTTCTTGCCTTTGCAACTATAAAAAAAGAAGATATGGGAAACGCAACAGCAATCTATAATTTCCTGAGAAATCTTGGGGGAAGCTTTGGCGTTGCTTTTGTTACCACAATGCTTTCAAGGCGTGCCCAATTCCATCAGTCTCATCTTGTTGAGCACCTCACCCCATTTGACAGGGCTTACCAGTTTGCTTCAGAACAAACTGCTCAGATATTGGAGTACAGAGGGTTTTGGGGTTCCTTATCAGACTACGGAGGACTCGCTGCCATTCATAAAGAACTCCTCAGACAGGCTTCAATGATGTCATTTAATGATGCATTTTATCTGATCAGCATCATTTTGATATGTGTTTTCCCCCTTGTCTTATTAATGAAAAAAGGCAAGAGTACTGCTCCGGCATAATGCACTGAGATCCTTCAGTTCTTCAGCATCTCTTCAACAGTAATTCTTACAGAATCTCCAAGAGCAGTTAAATCATAACCCCCTTCAAGGACAAATAATACAGGCTTCATTGTACATGAGAGGATATTCTGTACAATACTCCTGACACCTTCATTTGAAACCCTGATATCTGCAAGTGGCTCATTCATGTGGATATCATACCCGGCAGACACAAGGATTATATCAGGCTTGAATTTTCTTGTGATCTCTGGAAGGACATTCTGGTACACATAGATATATTCTTTATCTCCTGAGCCTGCACGCATGGTGATGTTGTATGTGTACCCCTCTCCTTTACCCGTTCCCCTTTCTGAGTCATTTCCAGTGCCTGGATAGAGTGGGTACTGATGTGTACTGAAATAAAAAACCGTGTCATCATCTTCAAAAATATGCTGGGTACCATCTCCGTGGTGGACATCAAAGTCTGTAATAAGAACCCTTTTGTATCCAATCTTCTGGGCGTACCGTGCACCAATGGCTATGTTATTGAATATACAGAATCCCGATGCCCTGTCTGATGATGCATGATGTCCGGGAGGCCTTACCGCACAGAATGCCCTCTGTATCTCTTTCTCATTGCATCTTTTTACGGCTTCAATTACTGAACCGGCAGCATAGAGCGCTGCATCAAGGCTATCCTGTGACATGTAGGTGTCAGGGTCCAAGAATCCTGTTCCATGATTCTTAATCTTCTCGATGTGATGACGGGTATGAGCAAGAGCAATATCGTCATAGCTTGCCCTGCGGGGTTTTATATGAATGAGTCTTTCCCATAGACCTGAGTCTCTCAGGGCATTCACAACATAAATCAATCTTTCTTTTGTTTCAGGGTGCCCCGGGGGTGTCTCATGCCCTAAGAAGATTGCATCGTATATGAAGCCAACGGTTTGCATATGAAAGACTATATTCTATACCATAGAATTTTTCAAGCCAGAGTGTTTATAAATTCTTTATTTTCAAGATACCATCCAACAGTTTTTTTAATGCCTTCTTCTATGGAAGTTTTTGGATACCAGTTCAATCTTGTTTTAGACTTCTCAATGTTTGCCCATGTTGCAGGAACATCAGCAGGATGGCGGGGCATAAATTCTATTACCGCCTTTTTACGAAGGGCATCTTCTAAGAGGTGTATCACATACATGAGTTGAACAGGGTTGTCATTGCCGAGATTGAATATTTCATAGCCAAAAGGCTGGAGGCATTTCACTGTCCCGTCAGCAATGTCATCTATGTAAGAGAAGTCCCTTTGTTGTGAACCATCTCCAAATACAGTTATAGGGATACCGTTGTCTATATTTTTTATGAATATAAATATACTCATGTCAGGCCTGCCCGCAGGCCCATAGACGGTAAAATATCTTAGTATGCTTATATCAAGTCCATAGAGATAGTGATAACTGTAACAGAGCACTTCAGCCCCTTTCTTTGTCGCTGAATACGGTGCTAATGGAGAATCAGTCCTGTCCATCTCGCTGAAAGGGATTTCATTAAGACCGTAGAGGCTTGATGTAGATGCTAATACAAATTTCTTTACACCAGAATCTTTGCAACACTCAAGCAGATTTAATGTACCTTTTACATTTGTGTCAAGATACACCCAGGGATCCTGTACAGATGCCCGTACGCCTGCCCTTGCAGCAAGATTGATAACCGCATCAAGAGTATAATTGGCGAATACTGTTTTTACTGAATCAAAACTGCTTATGTCAGAGTGATAAAAATTGAATTTCCCATGTGCTCTATGCTCTGAGCTCTTTGCGTTTAATTGTGTGAGCCTCCATTGTTTCAATCGAGGATCATAGTAATCATTAAGGTTATCAATTCCAATAACAGTAACGTTTTCTTCAAGAAGTCTCTCAGAGACCTTCCATCCAATAAATCCAGCACATCCTGTCACCAGAACAGTCTTCATAATGGAGTGTCTAAACTCTTTTCTTCAGCCATTTCTTGGGATCAATAACGATAAATCCGTTATTCCCGTCTGAATACACGACTCTTGCTATCTTCGAGTTGAGTATCATCCTCTTGCACATCATACATGGCTCGGAAGGACATTCGCTGCTTCCGTCATCTATTCCCGATATATATATTGTTGAACCCCGTAGTTCATCGGCTGATGCACGAATCATAGCATTTGCCTCAGCATGAACGCTGTGGCAGAGTTCATATCTCTCCCCGTGGGGAATCCGGAGCTCTTTTCTTGTGCATTTACCCACATCGAGACAGTCTTTCATCCCGGAAGGAGCTCCGTTATAACCTGTACTGACAATAATGTTATCTTTTGTAATGACTGTACCATACTTTCTTCTCAAACAGGTGGCCCGTGTTGAGACTGCCTTTGCAATACCAATAAAATATTCATCCCAGTCAGGCCTTGCTTTTTTTCTGCTCTTCATAATAAGCATGATAGCTTACGAACTTGCAAGTTTGCAAGTATACATTTTGAGCAAAAACCTTGACAAAGAGAGTAGTGTATGATAGTTTTACTAAAACGGAAAAGGTGAGAAAAGAGTTGGATAGATGAGCCGAACGGAGGTATGAGATGAGTGGCGAGATAGTCAAAACACAAACAGAGATTACAAAAGAAATTAAAAAATATATCAGGATTCTCAACGGATTGTTAGTGCTTGTTGTGTATTGCATGTTGTTTCTGATAGTGAAGTATTTATATGAAGTGTTGGAATACATACCGATTACTTCAACGATCGGAATAATTGTCATTGCATCATTTTTTATCGTACTGAGTATTTTTTTATCAAACAGGGCATCAAACAGGGCAATCAAAAAAATTGAAGAATATAGTTCAAAGCTTGATACCCTCTTAACTGTCACGAGGGACATAAAGGGTGAAAAATACAGCGATATTTTGCTGGATAAGATAATGGATAGTTCTCTCGCAATGACAGGCGCTGATGCAGGTTCTATACTGCTCATAGAAGATGAGGCCCTTATATTCAAAATAGTGAAAGGGAAAGAATCAAAAAATTTAGTCGGCACTACTATGCCAAATGATAAAGGAATTGCAGGTTGGGTGGTAAGTACAGGACAGTCTGTGCGGATTGATGATGCAAGTGGCGACAGAAGGTTTGACTCATCAGTTGATGCCATTACGATCTATCAGACACGGTCTCTTATGTGTGTTCCCATGAGACTGAGCTCCGGAATTGTAGGAGTTATAGAACTTATAAACAAAAGGCAGGGGGATTTTACTGAAGAAGATGAAACGGTTATCTCTTATTTTGCTGACCAGGCTGCCATAGCCATAGACAGAGCCATGTTTTTTGAAGGACAGAAAAATTACGAGATACATATAACGGACATGCTGCTTGATTCTATAGACAACTATATTCTTCAAAAACGTGGACATTCGAGAAGAATTGCCAAATATAGTTTTTTGATTGCAAGGGCGATGAATATGACAGATGAAGACAAAAACAAGTTATACCGTGCAAGTCTGATGCATGATATCGGGTTTTTAAAAATCAAACTCGATGAATCTCAACCCAAAGAAGAATATAAAAAACATGTATCATTAGGATATGAATTATTGAAACAGATTACTTTTTATAAAGATGTTTCGCATATCGTACTTCATCACCATGAAAGATATGATGGCGAAGGCTATCCCGGAAGGATTAAGGGGAAAGAGATTCCTCTTGAGTCAAGAATAATCGCCATTGCAGAGGCATTCGATGCGATGACAAGTAAAAACTCATATAAGTCACCTGTTGGTTTTTCTGCTGCAATTGATGAACTGAAACAAAATGCAGGAACCCAGTTTGATCCGGAACTTGCAGGCCTCTTTATAAAGAATGCTGACCAGGGCATATTAGAGACTTAAAAATCACTCCATTATTTTCATGCTCCATCCACGATCAGAGATTCAATAAGCAAGCTGTAATGAACTTCCCTGCAGCAAGCTGCAGGGTATCCTAAAATAAATACAAAGGTTATTCGTCATTCCCCGACTTGATCGGGGAATCCAGAAAAATACTAATGACTGGATTGTCCGGTCAAGCCAGACAATGACAGAAATAAAAAACAAGGTAACCCTGTAGCAAGCTACAGGGAATTGCAAGTTAAAAATTGTGTAACCGATCAGAAAAGCCTTTGTTGCGTGAGGAGCAGTGTGTTGCTGCCATTTCTTGTCATATTAATGAGGAAAATGTCAGTTGTATGACATGGGTTGTTGTAGCAAAACCCTTTTAAATAGTATTGATGCTGATGGTATATTTTTTGCTCTTATCTTATATTATTAGAAGATAGTGATTATCAAAGTTATAATATATTTTATATATCTTTATATATCTAAAACTTGACAAAAATAATGTTTTCCTATATATATAGTATATTGATAATATTGCTTTTAGGTGTGCTGTTTAGATAAAAAGGAGGCACAGGATGGTAAGTAGTCGATTAATTTCTATTATGCTCATATCTTCTTTTATTCTCACGAATTTTATTCCAACACAGGTCTTTGCTCAGGAACCAATGGCCTTTGGAGAGATTAAACCTGAAGGAGAAGTTTTTATTTTAAACTCATCCGGAAAATGGGTTGAGTTGAAGAATGTCTACCCACTCCTTAAACGTACAAAGCTCAAGACAAAAGATGGTACTGCATTTATTACAACAAAAGAGGGCTCTAAGATCGACATTTTAAAGGAAACTGAGGCTATTATTACTGTAGTGGACACAGGCTATACAGTTGATATATTAAATTGCACAGGGAACCTCTCTTTTAATATCATTCCCCCTGTAATGCTGGCAGTCACGACACCGGAGACAACACTTTTATATGTCCAGAAGGCTGAGACCCCGAGTCCAACAAATATACGTGGAACAGTTCTGAATAAGGATAATGGAACAGAGGTAAAGAGTGTCTTAGGAAAAATTAAAGTAGCCCAGCATAGCTTTCAGGAAAAGATACTGGATACCGGTGAAAGCCTGTTTGTAAGTGGGGAGTGTGTCATCGCTGCAGTCGTACCATTTCCCGCCCCGATATGTTTCCCTGCGTGCTTGTTTATCACAGGAGGCGCTATTGCTGCCTACGAAGGATTTCGTGGAGGAGGAGTTGCAACTCCATCAGGATTTTAAGATCAGGATTTTAAAAAAAGCTTTCTGTTTAACATCATAATGATTAAAAAATATCCTATATATCTCCTTGCTCTCATAATGTCTTTTTATCTATATGGGTGTGGTACAACTGACTACGCCACAAAAACCCCGCCAACTGTTGATTATGCAACAAAAAAGAAGACAGAAAAACTGAACGAAGCGATTATACTGGGTACAAAAAGCCAGGCCAAAACTGCGGAAGACTATGTGATCGGGCCAGAGGACGTCCTCGAGATAGATGCATACAACATTGAAGAGCTGAAAAAAACGGTGAGGGTTAATTCACAGGGGGATATTGCCCTGCCGCTTGTGGGCGTTATCAGAGCGAAAGGCATGACGATTTCACAGCTCGAGAAGTTTATCACAAGCAGGCTTGAAAAATATGTCGAGGAGACTGTGGTGAATGTCTTTGTAAAAGAATACCGCAGCCAGAGGATTTCAGTCGTCGGTGCAGTAGATAAACCACAGGTGTATGCAGTCACCGGACAGAGATACCTTATTGACATGCTCATGGTGGCAGGTGGTCTCACAAAGGAAGCAGGAAACATATGTTATGTGATGCGTCCAACAAACCCGAAAATACCAAACAGCCGTGCTGAAACGTTTGTGATTGACCTTGACATGCTTCTTGTTAAAGGTAATCTCAGCCTGAATATACCTGTCTTTGCCGGAGATGTAATCAATATACCAAAGGGAGGGATTGTCTTTGTGGATGGAGCTGTAAAAAACCCTGGAGCATTCACTATGCGAGGGAAAACCACCCTTGTCCAGGCGATTGCAATGGCTCAGGGTGTAAATTCAGTGGCTGATGTTAGCGACATCAGAATATTCCGGGACAATGGAAAGGGTGATAGAGATATTATACAAGCTGACTACGAAGCAATCAGAAACGGGACAAATCCTGACATCCTCCTCGCAGAAAACGATATTATTATTGTACCTATAAACGGCGTGAAAAACTTTTTCAGCGGATTTATTAATACTATAAGAGGTTTTATTACTTTCGGGACTGCAATTTATTAAAGGGATAAAATGGCAGAAGATATCAATGAAGAAAAAAGTAAGGCACTGGATAAACCTCGCGAATATCCATTAACATCTCCTTCCTATTCGTATTCTATTTCAGGGGAAGAAGAACCGCATCTCAGGGATTACCTCCATGTTATATTGAGACGGAAGTGGATTATCATCACCTTCCTTGTTGCAATAGTAACTACAGTGACCATTGGCACATTTATGATGAAGCCCCAGTATAAATCCACAGTCACCATAAAGATAGATAAAGAAAACCCGAACATCGTTACCTTCAAGGAAGTAGTAAGCCTTGAACCATCCTGGGACTCAGAAGATTATTATCAAACTCAGTACAAGACATTGAAGTCACGGAATCTCGCAAAACGTGTCATACGTTCATTGAGCCTCAATACCAATCCTGAATTTGTTCCGGAAAAAAAGTCCAAAGAAAGTAAAGCTGAGGCGAGTACATTGTTAAAACCAGCCAAACTCCTTGAAACTGAGAGTATTGACTCGAAACTTGTTGATGCCTTTATTAGTAAGGTTGATGTAAACCCTTTGCAGAAATCCAGGCTTGTAAATGTGAGTTTTACCTCATATACCCCGGAGCTTTCAGCAAAGGTTGCAAACACAATTGCAGAATCGTTTATTGCACTGAATATAGAGTCTAAGTTTGAGGCAACCTATCAGGCCAGGGAGTGGCTTGAAAAACAGCTCGATGTCCTGAAGGCAAAAGTTGAGCAGGCAGAAGAAAAACTCAATGAGTACGCTGCAAAAAGTGGGATTATCTACCTCGATGAAAAAGGAAAAGGCTCAGACAGTCAGAACATCATCACAAAGAAACTCTCTGAACTCTCGACTGAGCTCACCCATGCAACAGCAGACAGAATAAACAGAGAGGCTATCTATAATGCTATACGTTCAGGAGAATCTGAATCAAGTTCAATAGTAATGAGTAACCCCCTGATTCAGTCACTCAAAAAAGACTATGCGACTCTCGAGTCAGAATACAATCAGCAGTTAAAAACATACAAACCCGGCTATCCAAAGATGGTGAAGCTTAAAGAACATATAGACCAGATAAAAAAGAAGATTGACCTGGAGACAAAAAAAGTTGTCACGAGCATAAAGAAGGATTACGAGGCAGCAGTAAAGCGTGAAAATTACCTGACTTCAGCATTCGAGGCCCAGAAGAAGGAAGCATTGAGTCTGAACCAGCGCTCTATCCAGTACCAGATACTGAAAAGAGAAGCTGACACAAACAAAGAGCTCTATAACGGCCTTCTCCAGAGACTTAAAGAAACCGGTGTCTCTTCAACTCTTACCGCAAGTAACATTCAGGTGCTTGACAAGGCAGAGATTTCAAAGTCACCTTTCAAGCCCAGGACAACCCTGAATATAATGTTATCTCTCATAGTCGGACTTCTCGGCGGTATCGGGCTTGCCTTCTTTGTCGAGTATCTCGATAATACAGTCAAGACACCTGAGGATGTTGAGAAAAAGATGTGTCTGCCTTCACTCGGACTCGTTCCTTATTACAGTGAAAATGACAATAAAGATAACCTTCCTGTGGAATATATCACCCATAAAGACAGCAAGAGTCCTATTGCAGAGGCATATGCGTCAATACGAACATTTCTTCTCCTTTCAACTGGCGGAAGACCTCCAAGGATTATGATGGTCACAAGCCCTGCGAGAAACGAAGGGAAGACCACGACAACAATAAACACAGCTATCAGCCTTACCAAATCAAATGTGAGGGTGTTGATTATAGATGCTGATATGCGTAAGCCGAGGTTACACAAAATTTTCAGTCTTGATAACACCAAAGGTCTATCGGCATATCTTTCAGGCATTGAAGAACTCGGAGATGACCTGATAAAGACGTCAGAGATACCGAACCTTGATATCATTACCTCAGGCCCAACTCCTCCAAATCCTGCAGAACTTCTTAGTTCTTACAGGTTTCTTGAACTCTTAAAGAGTCTCTTCCTCTATAACTTTATCGTGATTGATACTCCTCCTATACTTGGTATATCAGACCCGCTCATTATCAGCCCGCACACTGACGGAGTGATATTAGTGGTGAAATCCGGTGAGACACCAAAAGAGGCTGCCCAGGAAGCACGGAGGATGCTCACTACCGTTAATTCCAAGATACTGGGGGTTATACTCAACTCCATAGACCAGGCAGCTATGAAATACAGTCACTATTACAATTATTATAGATATTACTATTCTGATGAGAATAAATGAACGTCTCATTCTGTTAGTAACACTCCTTGCAATTCCCTTATACCTCCTCTTAGTCTGGCTTGTCTCCCAAACGGTTCTCGGTGACATTTCCCTCAGAAAAATGAACGAAAAGGGATTTCTTTCAGCAGTCTCTTACGATGGCAGGAATGCTACCTATCACTATCTGCTCGGAAGATTTTACCATTATCAGAGCGAAAATCCAGACCTGAATAAGGCTATAAGTTATTACAGAGAGTCTGTAAGGTTGTGTCCTTTGCAGGGAGGTTGCTGGCTTGACCTTTCAAAGGCATACCAGATAACAGGCCGGATAAAAGATGCAGAGAATGCCATGGAAAGAGCGTTAAGACTCAATCCTAAAAACCCGGCAGTGATGTGGGAGGCAGGTGTTTTCTATCTGATAAACGGTAATGTAGATAGTGCAGTAACAACCCTCAGAGAGTTTGTTCTCCTTAAACCTGAAAAGCAGGAGGAAGTGTATGACATGCTCTGGAAACTGCCCCTTGACTCACAGTACATCCTTAAAAATTTTCTCCCTCATTCGTATCCCTATTACAAAAGATACCTTTTCTATCTCATCTCTGCAGAGAGAGTCAAAGAGTCAAATGACCTGTGGAAGATGATGAAAGAAGTCACAGAAGAGGATGAAGTATTTTTAAAGTATACAGACTTTTTAATCTCTAAACATTCTTACGATGAGGCAGAAACGATATGGAAGGATTTTATTGGGAAGAGAGTTACGGGGAAAATTGAAGACCAGCCCTCTCTTCTCTGGAACGGGAGCTTTGAATTCAAGATGCTCAATGGTGGCTTTGACTGGAAGATTGGTGAAGCAGAGGGAGTAAGTATATTTTTAGATAATGATACTCATATACGCGGAGGCCGTTCACTGGGATTCACGTTTGACGGGAAACACAATCCGGGTATTACCGTTGCCTCGCAGGTGGTCAGGGTTATCCCTAAGGCGAAATATCTCCTCAGAGGATATGTAAAGACCGATTCGCTCACCACAACCAATGGAGTGTTCTTCTCAGTAGAAGGCCATAACTGTAAAGGTATGTATAAAAAGTCCGATGTCATCACAGGGAATAACTTCTGGAGGGAGGTTACCGTAGAATTTGTGACCCCTCCTGATTGCAGCGCGTTGTCCGTAAACATACGGAGAGAAAAGTCTGATAAACTTGATAACAAGATTGGTGGTACCGCATGGGTGGATGGGATAAGCTTGAATCAAAAATAGTTATTATTGCGTCAGGGATCATTATATTTTCCATACTGAGTTTTGGTGCAGTTGAGATATGGTCCTCGGCAATAATGAAGGCCTCTGTCTTTACACTCATGATCATCTATCTCATCTGGGGGAGAACAGATACCCCTCTGCAAATAAGCAAAGAAGAAAAATACATGATTGTTGCCCTCTTCGGGTTTCTCGTCTATGTTGTTGTCCAGATGATTCCATTTCCCTCAATTATTTTGAAATACCTCTCACCCGAATCTTTTAATATCTATTCCTACTATACAACTGACAAAGACCCAACTATGTCAATAAGCCTTTATGCCTATAAAACAGGAATTGAATTTCTGATGATGCTTACCTATTCCCTCTTCTTTATTGTTCTTGCATTCAGTATAAAAGATATGTCTACTCTCCAGAGAATGCTGAAAATACTTGTTTACTTTGGCTTTGGACTCGCCATTTTTGCCATAATCCAGAAGGCAACATGGAATGGAAAGCTTTATTGGTTAAGGGAATTGACCATGCAGGGTGCAGGTCCCTTTGGCCCGTTTGTGAGCAGAAACAATTATGCAGGATTTATCAATATGCTTATACCTCTGAGCCTTGGACTTGCCTTTACACGAAGGAACCGTGAAAGACAGTTGCTGTTCGGTTTCTTTGCTCTCATCATGGCTGTCTCTCTCTTTATTTCTCTTTCAAGGGGAGGTATTATCAGCTTCTTTGCAGGTATTATCATATTTGCACTCTTCCTCGCATGGGATAGATTCAGGACAAATAAAAGATGGGCTCTCGCAGCCTTCGTATTTGCGGTTTTTCTCTATCTGCTTTATCTCGGGATCGACCCGATTATAGACAGATTCTACAAGACTGATCTTGCGCGTGAGGACAGGTTTGCTGTCTGGTCAGCCACGTTCAATGCATTTAAAGACTTCTATTTCACAGGGAGCGGACTGGGCACCTTTATAAATATCTTCCCGTTCTATACCCCTCAGAATATTGATATTAACGTAATCTTTGACCATGCACATAATGACTATCTTGAATTTATTCTCGAGGCAGGTATCATCGGGACAATCTTACTCATTCTGTTTTTATACTTTTTTATTCGTTGCATAGTGAGCAGCAAATGGGACAGATATACAGGAATATTCAGGGTGTCCTTACTTTCTTCAATAGCTACGATGGTTGTTCATAGTATCTCTGATTTCAATCTCCATATCCCATCGAATGCACTCATGCTTTCTGCAGTCTTTGGCATGGCAGTGGCAGCGTCGAGGCTGGCAGTCCGCCTCGGCGGACAGGATGACAAGCAGGTAAAAGAGGAAGAATATTGATGAATTGGTATGCACTGTATACAAAACCAAGGAGTGAAGACTTAGTTGCCTCTCGTCTTCAGGATATCGGGATTGAGATCCTGAATCCAAAACTGCAATCAAAAAAATATAAGGGGAATAAAGTCGGTGAGGTTATCGAACCTCTCTTTCCCTGTTACCTGTTTGCAAATTTCGAGAAAGAAAAGTATTCCCACCTGATTGCCTACACAAGAGGAGTAAGGTATATTGTGGGGAAAAGCCATCCCGTTGTTGTGCATGATGAGGTTATTGGAACAATGAAAGAAAGAATGGAAGACGGCAATATAGTGGTGATCAGGCCCCAGAGATTTGAAAGAGGTGAAAGGGTTTTTATAAGGGAAGGACCTTTTAAAGACTTCTATGGCATTTTTGAAAAAGAGATTAAAGGTCATGAAAGGGTTATGATCCTCCTCGATTCGATTAGCTACAAACTCGAAATTGATAGTTGGGTGTTGGCTAAAGGATAAGAGAAAAGGTTAAGGTTAAGGCTTAGGCTAAAAACAAATAAAAAACTCAACCTCAACCTTTACCTTAGCCTCCAATATAACAGTGTGACAGCTTCTAAGCTTGTCAGCTTGTTCGCTTGTGAACATGCCTCCCCTGCCTTAGGCGGAGACATGAATGGCGGTAGCCTGCCAATTTTTAAAAGTTAAAAGTAAAGGACAAGTAGAGGTAAAGAAAAATAATTCTGACTTTAAAGGAAAAAAAGGAACTTTACCTTTACCTTGTTTTTTGCTTGATTTTTGAACGATGAAGTCCATATCCACACTCAAACCCAAAGTAAAACGCTCCCATACAATAAAGCGCAAGCTTAAATCCATCTGGGAAAAGTATTGGGTATTCATTGTAATTTTTGTTGCAGGATTACTCATCGGCAATTTTGTTCTATTAAGGTTTCTTCTTTAATAAACGCTCACTTTGCGACCGCTAAGAGCTAAGAGCGAAGAGTTAAAATGATAAAGTTTCGTTTTGAAAATTTAGAGATTTGGCAAAGATCAGTCGAAGTTGCAAGAAAGTTGTTTCGATTGGCAGACGTTTTAGAAAGAAAGAAGTTATATCGCTTTGCAGACCAATTAAGGGGATCCGGTCTTTCTATGCCAAACAATACCTGGCCTGTGAAATAAAATATGTATTATGTTTATGTTTTACAGTCTGTGAAAGATAGAAATCTCTATGTTGGTTTTACGAATAATTTAAAGAACAGACTTGAACAGCATAATGCCGGATTTGTAGAGTCTACCAAGAACAGAGGACCCTTAAAAATAATCTATTACGAAGCAAGTCATCATAAAAATGATACAATTAAAAGAGAGAAATATTTAAAAACGACTTATGGCAAAAGGTATTTGAGAAGCAGATTAAAGAACTATTTCACAGGCTGAACCGAAGGTTCCGGAAGTACTTCAAAGAAAGAATTTATCCAGTTTCTTAATATTGCAAGAAGATCAACATTTGAGAATGCCAGCATGATCATAATTTTTGCTAAAGACGAACTTATCTCAGAAGATATAAAAAATGAACTCATAAAAGATCTTGATGAGCTTTGCAGAATGATTACAGCTTTTTCCCGAACGTTAAATAAATGAAATCTTTACTCTTTTGCTCTCAGCTCTACGCTCTTTGCTCTATGCTTGCTCGCTTGTTGGCCTGTGAGCTTGCATGCTTATTAAAATTAGGTATAATAAAGATAGAATCAAAGGAGGTGTTGATAATGTTAAAAGTAGTTTC
>Ga0315284_10006392_pt1 | contig 16772 bp, 18 predicted proteins | sample YL17G09_16_MG_FD_203696 | JGI IMG/M metagenome (GOLD analysis project Ga0315284, IMG submission 203696) | Sediment microbial communities from Yellowstone Lake, YNP, Wyoming, USA - YL17G09_16 | ecosystem: Environmental > Aquatic > Freshwater > Lake > Sediment | place: USA: Wyoming | collected...
TTCTCAAAGGTAAGTTACTCTGACGTTAAAAGAGTTGAAAGAATACTTAACAATCGACCAAGAAAGTGCTTAAATTATGCAACACCGTACGAAACCTTGAGTGGTGCATTTGCCGGTGGAATGTAGCCACCATATCCGCCCGCGGCAAGGATGAATTTGAAGAAAAAGTGAAATTTTCCAGGAATATTTACGAAAACCTTATAGTTGGATCTTAATTTTTCAAGGGGGTACTATAATGGCTTATAAGATATTGTCGCAGGCGGCCAGGGTGCCGGCTTCCAGGCTCAACGCGGAAAGGTTCTCGGGATTTTGCCGGGGATATTTTGGAGGCGAATTCGCGGAAGGAACCGTCAACAGGAGACTGCCGCAGGTTTTCACATCTCTTTTAAAAGCCGTTCCCGATCTAAAGAAATTCCTGCATTCCGTGGTCGCCATCGGGAAAGGCAGAGCGACCATAGAGGGGGAACACAACGATCACGAGCTCTGCAACACGATCTCAGTGCCGATGGAGAACGGAACCATATGCGTCGGGCTTTCACGCCACATGACATACGGAGGCAAAGGCGTTCTACGGATCGTGAATTCGGACGGGCAGTTCGCGCATTACGATATTGACATCACCGCCGAGGCCTTTGAGAAATTGGAAAAGCAGATCGCCGCCCGTAAGCGCTCTGGGGCGGCGCCCCTCTGGCATGAATATCCGATATCCTGCGTTCTCGAGCTCATGCATAAGTACCCCGGGCTGAAGGCCGAGCTCGGGAAAAGCGAAACCGTTCTCTTTTTCGACGGCATGGAGCCGTTCGGGGTGCCTGTCGCATCGGGACTTAGCTCATCGGCCGCCATCGAGAACGCCGCGCTCATAGCGATGGTAAACCTTTACAGGGAATTCACTCCTAAAGATATCGGACGCAACGAGCTGGCGGAGATGGCCGTTGCTGCGGAGAACAGCATAGCCAATTGCGGAAGGCTGGACCAGCATACATCCATTGCGCCTGCGGGAAGGCAGGGAGTGGTCCTTGATTATTATGAAATGGTAAGGGACCGATGGGACAAAGCTTACGAGTTCTTCGATATTCCGGAACAGCTCCTGCTGGGCGTGGTGGATTCAGGACAAAAGGCGAGCACGGCGCAGATCGGCTACCGCATAAGGAGGCTTTCGGGCTGGGTCTTTGCCGCATGTTTCTTCCATCATTTATACGCAAAATATGAGCAGCATGATGAGAAGCAGGCTGAAGCTTTAATAAATTTCCTTACCGCGGACCATTTAAGGAGCCAGAAGCCGAGCCTGAGGGATGTATATATGTACGCACATGAAGCTGGGCAGGATCCGCAGGCCATGTGGAACGATGTGGTCATGGGAATGTTCAAAAAAGATGCCTATACCGGCCCTGAAATACTCGGGATAACAGCTGAATGCACGTTATTCAGCGGCAACGGCAGCCGCCTGATAACCGGGCTGTCCGCTGACTGCGGCCTTGAAATAAGTAAGATCGAAAGCATGCGTACGCCTCTTTTTAAACCTAAATACGGTTCATATATCCTTGGAGAGCAAGGAAGGGTAATGCGCCTGTACGAAGAGCTTATGCAAGGCAACCTCGGCAGCATCGCAGGCCTTATGAGGGAAACCCATTACGGGATGACCGACGTTTATGAGGCCGGGACAAAAAAGAACACCGAGATCGTGAAGACACTGGAAGGCCTGGGTATTCCCAGCCGCATAGTGGGCGCGGGTTTTGGCGGCTGGAACGTCTTTGCCGTGATCGGTGCTGATGAGGGGAAAAGGATGGGCATCTTCGATCGGGCAAGGAACGCTCTGAGCGAAAAAGGATTTACCAACGGTTTCATGGTAACTCCCGGCTGCGGATCCGCCGTGTTTGAGCCGGAACCGGTTTAATGATGGATTTGAGGAATAATTGAAATTATGTCAACAGTAAGAACAGAGCGAACAATTAACGGCAATTTTCCGGCCTGCGTAAAGGCCATGGTCCACTATGGCACGTTCAGCGCCGGGAAAGTAAGACAATTAGAGGCATTAAAGAATGAGTTTTTGGCAAGAAGCTCAAGAGGGACAGGACCCCAATTATCGCAAAACCAGAGGATTTCTTTTACGGAATACCTTTTGATAAGCGGGCAGCTTTTCAACGCGCCCGGCATTCCAGAAAATCTGTTGAGCCCCAAAGAAGAATTCCAGTGGTTAATTCCTGAAATTCACGGGATCAGGCACAACAAAAGGTTCTCTTTGGGATTGCGTTCGCATGGGATGTTCAACCCCACCTCTTACGGCCTGTGGCAAAAGAACGTTCTGGACGCCACTGTCCCTTTGCCCAAAAAAAACCTGCTTGAGATCGGCTCGGGATATTCTATTGGCTCGATACTATTCGCGGAAAACAATCCGGAAAGCTTTGTTGTGGCCGTGGAGGCGAACGCATTGAACCTTCTCGGAGCTTACGCGCTTCTGGAGGAAAGAAAATTAATTGAAAGGCCGTCGCCAAACCTGCGCCTTCTTCTTGGCGACATAAGCAGGTTGCGGCCTCCATCTGATTTTAAGGCGGATCTTGTGGTCATGCAGTTCTTCAATGTTGCCGGACCCACATTGACGGAAGAAGAAAAGCAAATATGCAATAGCATATTACAGTGGATGAACCGTAACGCAAAAATAATTGTTTTCCCGAGAAACCTAAAATTGACCGACGAACTTGCATCAAGAGCGGTGCCTCTTTACGACTAGCCCCTGATCCTCCGCTTTTTCCTTTAAAATACACTGAAATTATTTTCAATATATTCAGATAAATATTGTAGCATGGTAACAGCAAGAAGGGTCGGCGGCTTTAACGGAAACATCGACAGGAATTTCCACCTGCCTTCGTTCAGGCACTTCATCAATTCTCCCGGATCCTCGATAAGCGCCTGGAGGGCTTCCATCCATACCGATACTCAGGCCGGGAAAACACTTGATGAAATGCCATCGGTGCAACTTTTCAGACGCTTTAGGTGGGACCACATAAACACGGTATGCGATCACATAATGAAGAACTATGACATAGAGCCAAAACTGCCGCCCGGGAAAATAGCCCTATCAAAACATCTCAAAGAGGTTCAGGAAGGTCACCGTTTCTACAGCAAGCCCGAGGATCTTTTCGTGATGCTGTACTCGATAACAAAACAAAAGGATAAGCCTGTTGAGCATCACGACCTTCCCTTTGCTTACAGGGATTCCATTTTCCCTTCAGGCCTTGTTAAAAAGAAGGACGGCAAAGATGACGGCATCCCTTCCGACGGCTCCGGGATCACAATAGGTTTTCTTGACGACAATCTTGCGGCCACTCCGGCTGCTGTGGAAAAGATCAGGGAAATAAGGAGATGCCTCGAAATGCTTAACGGGGTCATCCCTGAAGAAAAGTTCGCCAACGTATACATATCAACAGCATATGACAGCGCCGGCTATATTCCTTTTCTGCATCACATCCATCTCAATATAAGAGACCTTGCCGGTCCTTTCTTGTTGCATACGCTTGTTCATGAAGCGGGACATGGCATTCATATAAAGACAATTGAATCCGCGACGGGGCGCAGGCATCACCTGAACGATCCCTGGAAAAAGATATTCGCTTTGTCGCTTGGCTCGCGAGCATTCGAGCTTTTTAAGGATTCCAATTACGAGGTAAATCCAAAGGTGGGCCACCCTCATGACAACGCCAGGGAACTCTTCGCTTCCGGCATGAGAGTCTTTGTTTGCTCCCAAAAGGAAATGCTCTCCCACATAAGCGACAAGGATACGCCGGAAACTGTCCGCACGCTGGGTAAATATATTTACATATTCATGCGCGACGCCGTGTTCGGCGGGATATTCTTTAACGGGGAATTCTTCCCGAAAGGAGCGAAAGAATACCTTGGGAACGCCGGATTCCAGGATATCGCCTGGGATGATATTGCAAGTGAACTGGAAGGAAAGGAACTGAAAAGCCCACTTATCAGCGCGCTGGATGAGAGCGATTCTGATATTATTGTATCGGCTTTGATGTCCATAGGCGAACAGTCCCTTGATCTCTCGCCTTTCATGGCCAAATTATGCGAGCTTCTCTGTGACTGCCGTGATGATGTAATAATGGGCGCGGCCAGGTTGATTAAAAAGAGGCTTGTTCTTACTCCGGAATCACGCAGAAAGTTACTTGTTTGCCTGAGCAGGCATGATTCGGTCACATTCGTCCTCTACAATAGCTCTCCCGAATCAGTGCTGGCTCCCGGTTTCATAGAAAGCTTCCTTAATTCTCTACTCAAGGATAAGACCCACCTGTCTGCAGGGGAAGAAAGCGTAAAAAAGATACGTTATGACAGGGAAAAGGCTGACCGGTTCATTCACGACAGGTATTTTAACGGCACAGAGAATGACAGGCGCCTCATAATAGATTCCATAAGGTCCGTCGGCTCCCACAGTGAAATGGTTTTCAGCGTGCTTGAGGATGCATTGAAGGATACCGGAATAACAGGGAACTCATTATGGGCCGCGTTCGCTATCGATAAAATGGGAGCCAAGGGGGAACGCTGGCTGCCCGTAATGCTCGGCGAGCTTACATCAAATGACCCGAAGCGGATAAGCAATGCCGTCCGGCTTATTTCGTTCGTGCTGACCAGGAATGACGCCCTGACCCCGGTCCTGCTCACGCTTCTCGGGAGGGAGGACAAAGAGATAGTGGCGGAAACTATAGAGCAGCTGGAGAAACTGGGCCAGTTCGGCAATGACGTGATCGCCGCGCTAAAAGAGAAGGTCGGCTCCAAAGAGGAAACGATCAGGTTCAATGCAGTGATCGCTCTCCTCGCGGCGGGCGTGCGCAATGAGCAAACCGCTCAGATGATAATGAACGGAACAGGCAGGGATTATATGGGCGGATACTCAAGTTCTTCTTGGGGAAGGGGCCTGGAAGCCTTAGGCAAGTACGGCCTCACGGACCATTCACTGAACGATTATGTTTATGCCTCACTGGAAGCTGATAACGGAGAAACAAGAAGAACGGGATTCAGGACGATCTTAGCTCTGTCCGCCAGGGATCCGTGGTTCCTGAGGACGGCTTGCGAAAAGCTTGCGGACACCGGCAGCGATCATCCCCTTGCTTATATCAAGCTGCTATTCAAAAGCGGCAATTACCTCCTGCTGTTATCTTCCGTAAGGGCGTCTCTAAGGAGCTGGGAAGGTAAAAAGTACGCGAAACTGATCTCCGAGATCCTCCATTTATCATAAAGGATATTCCTGAGGGCGGCAGATCAGCAATTACGGCCTATTTCAGTAAAATGCGTGACAAGAGCGTCACAACGCGGGCAGTTATCCGCATGCGCATAGAATGCCTTCTTCTCCCAATCTGACATTCTTCTGACGCCTTCCATCATCATGATGATGGCTATGGCATCCCAGCAATGAACGGTCTTTAAGGGCAGCCCTTCTATAAATTTGGCGATATCAAATTCGACGGAAAATACATCCGCCCTGCCGCTTTCAGGGAAGATCGCTTTATGCCTTCTTGTCCCCGCCTTGACCTTTAAAAAGCTTATGGAATCGATCGATCCTCTGTCTATGTCGTTGCTTCTATGCCATACATTGTCTAATGGTCCTGATATCTCATACTCAGTATTCTTGCATACAACAGCGCTTACACCGTACTGCGCATACGCATAATATATGCCGTGAGCCAGACCCATCGCACGGAAGTCGCTAAAATCTTTGGCATGATCTCGCCTGTTGAGAACTGCAACCGCGGCAGGATCGGCAAAGACACCTTTAACGTCAACCGACCCTCTCTTCGCTTCAATTGCCGCCGGGCCATTATACGGCCGCATGCCGGATGGTGAAGACTGAAATTTTCGATCGATCTTATCGATAAACAAATGTCATGGCAATTATAACAAGAACCGGCAGCGGAATATGTCATTTTAGCGATGTCCGCCGTAAAGGGTCGCGCGCCTACCTGGCTTTCGCGTCCGCTATTAAGGCGAGCAAAGGAAATGCCATAGTGCTCGTCCATCCGCTGGATCAAATAATGCAACGCGGCATATTAAGGAAATTCCTTCACGCCATGCATTTGATGGGTTTTAAGAAGTCTCCCCCAGGATACGATAAATATCTCGGGAACATTGAAAATGCCTTTAAGCAAGCAGGCGCTCCTGTCATTGTTATAACCAATTCAATGTTCACTGTCCCGTTCTGGCTCATCGATCTTCACAGCCCGAGGCAATTCATCCTTGTTGGCAGCAAAAGCGATGGCGATCCCACCCCCGTTGTATCAGAATCTTCCAATAAAGCCAGCTGGAGGACTTTCGCTGACAGGATCAAAGGTTTGGGAGTAAAAAACATCACCTTGTACGGGGAATCAAGCCATGACTGTGTTGCAACCGCGTGCACCGGACTTTTCCTGTATTTTAAGGCCGGGTTTGACGGTGCTCATGTTTTTCCTCAGGAGGAACCGGGCTTGAATTACGCATTTCGCAGCGGCTCCTCAGTGAAATCTATCTTTTATTTTATGCCAGGCTCTGAGCAGACAGCCTTTAAAGTTGCCAAAAGTGTCAGGTTTACCCCCAAGGGTTATTATCCCCTTCGCCCTGCCAAGCAGATCAAATGAAATGTATGCAAAGTGAAATTTTCGTGAATATCCGCCGATAATAAGACAGTTAGCAATTAGCCCGAGCGGCTTTAAAGGGAGGAAAATAATATGATACCAGCAGTAGTTCCCGTCGTTAGTTTAGCGGTTTTAATACTTTCCGGATGTAAAGGTAAGGAAAAAGGTCAGGAGGCGAAACCGGCTTTTAGTCCGCTGGCAACCTCAACCCCTGCTGAAAAGCCAAAAAAGGCACAGGCAAAAAAGGACGATAAGGCCTCTTCTCCGGTCAATGCCACAGCAGCTGCAACTGCGCTGCCTCAAAAGCCGCAAACAAGCAGCACCATAGAAACGGGATCACAAACACAGGGGAATGGATTAAGTCGGGATGAATCCCAAGCTGCCCTGAATCACCCTGCCCTTGATGTTCAAATGCTGGGAGCCAAATCACCTAACGCCTCCTGCCAAGTATTGATGGCATATATTGAAAGAATGGACAAGGAGATAGCAAATCAAAGAAGGGATAGAGGCTACGCGGACCCAGTTGTTGAGGGATTGAGGAGCGCTGCTTTTGAAAACCTGAAAAAAAGAGACATTGAGTATTGGCTCGCGGAAGCCGCCATGAAGCACCCTGCCCTTGACGTGCAAATGCTAGGCGCTAAATCGCCTTCAGCCGAGGTTGAAGCATTAAGGACATACATTGAAAGAATGGATCAGGAGATAGTCAATCAAAGAAAGATTAGGGGCTACGCGGATCCAGTTGTTGAGGGATTGAGAAAAGCTGCTTATGGCAACCTTAAGGATAGAAAACTGACAAGGGATGAATCTCACGCTGTCCTGAATCACCCTGCCCTGGACGTTCAAATGCTAGGCGCCAAATCACCCAACGCCTCCTGCCAAGTATTGATGGCATATATTGATAAAATGGACAAGGAGATAGTAAATCAAAGAAGGGATAGAGGCAACGCGGATCCAGTTGTTGAGGGATTGAGGAGCGCTGCTTTTGAAAACCTGAAAAAAAGAGACATTGAGTATTGGCTCGCGGAAGCCGCCATGAAGCACCCTGCCCTTGACGTGCAAATGCTGGGCGCTAAATCGCCTTCAGCCGAAGTCGGAACATTAAGAGCATACATTGAAAGAATGGATAAGGAGATAGTAAATCAAAGAAGGGAGAGAGGCTACGCGGATCCAGTTGTTGAGGGATTGAGAAAAGCTGCTTATGAAAATCTGAAAAGCAGAACTGTGTAATAATATCTAAACTAAAGCCCGTTTCCTGACTCAGGACGCGGGCACTGAAGAGAAATTCTTCAGGGCGGGCTTTTTGTTTGCGCTTACTTCAGGAATCCAACATTCTTGACCGTTCTATCGGGTGTTTCCATCAGCTCATTTATCGCGTCAAAAACTATCTTGAACTGGCTAATGTTCTCATGATCTGGATATTGACCTGGATCGCCCTTTTGCTGTTAAGAACCGAGGATAACATTGCGACTCCTTGCTCGGTGAAGGCATAAGGGATAAATCGTCTCATGCTGTATTTTGTGGTCGCAAAATGCGACCGCAATTTTCCAAATTCTCCCTTGGACAACATGAAGGATCTACTTGTATTTAGCTTATCGTGACGTAGCATTATTCGACACTTGTGGTGTTTTTCGACTTTTCCCGTATTCCCCGATACCCTTATCCCTTAACCCCAACCCCTTACTCTGCCTCCCCTCCCCCGCGGCAAGGATGAGAAGAAATACTTAAGACTCAAAGTTCCTGCCTGCCGGCAGGCAGGCAAGGCTCAAGACCTCGACTTAAGACTTATGACTTCATGTTTTTCGTCTTGCGCCGCAGTTTTGAGTTTTGACTCTTGAGTTTTGAGTCTTCTTTCTCGGGCGGCAAGGATGAAAGAAAAACTTAAGACTCAAAGTTCAAGGTTCAAGACTACGAGTCAAGACTTAAGACTTTAAGTCTTTCCGTCTTGCGTCACAGTTTTGAGTTTTGATTCTTTAGTTTTGAATCTTCTTCTGGCGGCAAGGATGAAAATTAAGGGGCAAATATACTGAAATTACAACATGGAATCATCGATATAATAAGCGGGAAAAAGGTGAATAAGCTATGTATAGAATTGGAAGCGCCAGATTAAGATACAACGATCCGGAATTAAACTTTCGCCTGACGAGACTTCAAAGAATGACGGCTAAAAAGGCTGCCATGCTGGTCACCAGAGTAAATCTGAATATATTTACCCTCCCCCCTGTTTCCCTGGAAAACCTTAAGAACCGCAACATTATTTTCCAGCATGATGAGAACGGCAAAGAAGAATGTTACCCCATGGGCATAGATTTTGCCATGTCGGACATGATCCTTTTTTCATCCAAAAAAGGGGGATCGATCTCTACCAAAGCTCATGCCTGCTTTTCATATACGCTCTTATGCAGGGGAATGGGGCTTGGCGCAGCAGTCCATGTAAGATCAAGCCATTGGACAGATCCGGATTTTCACCTGTACATGGGGCTTCACGGTTACGCCAATTTGAAGCGGATCGCTCCGAACGCGGCTATTTCCGCTTTTATATCCGGCGGTTGGATCCCCGATGATATCGCGGAAGAACCTGAAATAGTCAGAGCACAAAGGATCGATAACAACAGAGAAATTATCGCTTCGGTCGCATGTGAATTGACAGGAAGAGGCGTAACAATTGAGGTTATTGATGTTGGAGGGCAATACAAATCACAAGCGTTAAATTTAGAAACAGAATCATTCACGGTCGATCCGCCTTTTACCGGCCAGCCTTTGTCAATTTAAAACAAGGAAAAATCAATAAGATACCGAAGGCAAATGAAGGCGGGACATGATGGCTATGAAGGCATAAGGCTTATGGCAGAAGGCTTGAGGCAATTTCCTGCTCTGCCCTAAGCGATATTCCGCAAACTGTCCAGGAAACTATTCAGGTTTTTTACCATCTTCAGGTTTGTCCTGTATGACGCGATCTGTTTATCGAGATTATCCAATGTCGACTCCAATTTTATCGTATTCTGTACAGAAGGATCATCTTTAAACCTCTGCAAGGAAGCATCAACATCCTTTTTGGCATCCCAGATCCCTTGATTAAATATTTTGGCGGCAGTCGCTTCTGGATCTTGGAACAGGCTGGACGGTCCGGCAGGAGGCGGCGTCTTTGATAAAGAACTCAGGCCTTCTCCCATAAAAATCACCTCACTCTTGGATCATATTATACCATAAATGCGGCTACAGAAGGCCTTACTCATTATCCCTTGCCCCTTACTTCCCGTACAATACCCTCAACTGATCCACCGTTGGATTTCCCGGATAATGAACTTCCCCGATCCAACGGACACCTCGGGATGGTAAAATAGCATAGAAAGAAAGAGGTGTTCATATGACAAGGCATCACAGCGAAGAGTTCAAAAAGGAAGCTGTTCGACTGGTTATCCAAAGCGGACGGAAGGTCAAACAGGTTGCCATGGAACTGGGAGTGAATCCATGGACAGTCAAAGGCTGGGTAAAGAAGTATGACAAAGAAACGCGGGCTGAGCTGATATCTCAGGGGCTTAAGATGTCTCCTGAAGAGGAAAACAGGATTTTGAAGAAAGAGCTTGCTGACATCACGGAGGAGCGTGATATCTTAAAAAAAGCAATAGCCGTCTTCTCGAAAAAACCGAAGATAAATACGCTTTTGTAGAGGAATTCCGCTCCGAGCATTCGGTTGAGAAGATGTGCTTTGTATTGAAGGTTTCCCGGAGCGGTTTCTACGGCTGGCTGAAGAGGCCAAAAAATGAAAGAGATAAGGAAAATGAGATGATATTAAAAGCAATAAGGGATATCCGTGAGAAGGAGCCTAAAAAGCAGGTGTACGGGTCGCCCCGCCTGACTATGGAGCTAAACGACATGGGATTGCCGTGCGGTAAAAATCGTGTGGCCAGGATAATGAGCAACAACGATATCCGGGCAAAAACAAAGAAAAAGTTCAAGCAGACAACTGATTCCCAGCATAAGTACCCCATAGCTCCAAATCTTTTGGATGGAGAATTCAAGGTTGACGCTCCGGATAAGGTCTATGTGACGGACATCACATATATCTGGACCCTGGAGGGCTGGATGTATCTTGCGGTTGTGCTCGATCTGTTCTCAAGGATGGTTGTTGGTTGGGCCATGAACAGCAGGATGACAAGGGAACTGGTCATTGAAGCGCTGAATAGGGCGATATCATCGAGAAACCCAGGTAAGAACCTGATGGTCCACTCTGATAAGGGGTCCCAATACGCGAGCCATGACTATCGGGAGCTTTTAGCAAGACACAGCTTCAGGCAGAGCATGAGCGGCAAAGGAAATTGTTATGATAACGCAGTTGCCGAGAGCTTTTTCCATACGATGAAGACAGAATGGGTTTTCTTTGAAAAGTATCAGACCCGCGCTCAAGCCAAAACAAGCGTTTTCGATTACATAGAAACGTTCTATAATCGAGAAAGGAGGCATTCAACGCTTAACTATTTATCGCCCTGGAATTATGAGCGAAAATATGCCAGGGCAGCGTAATCGAGTGTCCGTTTTTGCGGGGCAAGATCATAATACTCCCCCTGCGGGCCGATGTAGCCATCCTTGTATTTGACCAGCTTCACGGGCGTAAAAGAACCATTGGCATTGGGCACGTTCACGATAATTGATTCTCCCGGAGGTGTAGTAGTCGCAGCAGGCGGTGGTGGAGAGGGCATTATCGTTGTTTCTTGCGGCGCGGGTACTACAACATAACCCGAGGGCGCTTCCGTGTAATAAACGCTATTTGCATAATAATATGTTATGCCGCTCACCATTACTATCCTGTGCGGTGCGGGCAGCACCGTTACGATCATGCCGATGGGAGGATTGACCATGAAAAATCCGAACGGACCCGGCATCCAGAACATTCCGCCGTAATAATGGTAATTGTGCCCGCGAAGGACTATAACGTCGTGCCTTGGAGGCAGGTCCCTCCTCCATCCCCACGCGAACGCATCCGAGGATAACAGTATCAAACTGAGCGTAACAACAAGCCATATCCTTTTATTCATTTTCATCTCCTCCTTTTAATCTGATTTTTTGATCGAAACTATCATAATATCCTCAACAGGAACATCGTCAAAATATCCGGAGGAATGTGTCTTTACACTGCATATCGCGTCCGCCACTTCCATTCCCTCGATCACCTTGCCGAACGCGCAATAACCGTAACCCTGCGAAGTTTCGTCCTTATGGTTCAGGAAATCATTATTCGCGACATTAATAAAGAACTGCGATGTGGCGCTATCAACAACACTGGTCCTCGCCATCGCGATAGTGCCCCTGTCGTTCATGATCCCTTTCCCCGCCTCGTTCTTTATCGGGGGAAGAGTAAGTTTCTCCGCCAATCCCTTTTCAAATCCCCCTCCCTGTATCATGAATCGCGGTATCACTCTGTGAAATATTGTGCCGTTATAGAACCCGCTGTCTACATATGAGAGGAAATTCTGCACCGTGATTGGCGCTTTGTCCGGATAAAGCTCCACCTTCATCTTACCCTTTGTTGTCTCGATCACCACGATATTTGATCCGCCTTTTGCCATGATATCTCCTTTCCCCTCCGGAGGATTGCCCCCCATTGCGTAGCAATAAGTGCATAATATAATTAAATAGAATATAAGAAAATAACGCTTCATTTCTTGCCAACCAGTTGATCATATTAGCTTTTATCAATTATTTTTACAACAATGAAATTATACGCTATTTCTTACGATAACAGTGTGGAGGTAAAACAATGACTTCTTCCGTAGCTCGACTCGGACAGCAGAGCTCGACTGTTTATGCGGCTCCCCGGGTCGCGTGTGACAAAAAGACCGAAGAAGATGCCCTTGCCATGATCCGCAGCGGCGATGAGAAAACGGTGATCGCCGGCCTCTCATCCCCCTGCGCTCCCGTAGCGGAGCTCATAAAGTTGCTGGAAGAAAGACGCTGGCCTGATAACAGGGACGGGTTAACCGAAGCGGCGAGCATGAACCTGAGGGTCAGGATCCTGACCGAAGCCGAGGCGGTAATGTGCATTCACAGCAACGGTGACGACAACATAAAGAGGATCGGCCTCTCCTCCCCTTCCGCTCCCGTGGCGGAGCTGATGAGGGTACTCAAGGAAAGGCACTGGCCGTACCTGAATGATTGGCTCACGGGTCCCGCGAGCAGGAACCTGATGGGAAGGGACATGACCAAAGCCGAACTGATCAGGTACGTCACCGGCGGCGATCTTTCCGTGGTCTCCGAGGGGATCGAAAAGATGCGGAAAAAAGACTATACAGGCGCTGAAGCGTCTTTCACGCTGGCCATCAGCCTTGACCCTAAAAACGCGATCGCATATATCAACCGCGGCATCGCAAGGATCAATCGGGGGGATTTTAAAGGGGCTATCAAAGACCTCGATCATGTCATTAAGCGGCTTGAGCTCGGGAACGCGCTGGCATTCCTTTTCCGCGCTATCGCAAAGTACAGGGCCGGACACCGTTTCACCGGTGTCCTTGATTTCCTCAAGGCAGATAAGCTGGACGGCGGAGAAGTAGCGCTAGTTATCGACCGGGAAGCAAAAAAGCTGGACCTGAAGGGATACATCCAGCCGAAGCCGGAAAATTTGAGCAAATACAGAATGGATGATATCGAGGCTTATTTCACCAAAAGGATATCGCGGGAAGGCGGGAGGACTGACCTTTACATCCTGCGCGGCCTTGCGAGGGTAATGGATTATGATGTCACGGGAGCGTTCAAAGATTACCAATACGCCAACAACGTGAATTCGGACGGCGCCAACCGTTTTATCGACAGTCTGCTGGCGAAGATCGACCTGGAGCCTTACCTGACGACAGAGCAGGCCCTTTGGGATGAATTTATGGAGCGGAGGAAAGAATAATGTCAGCTGTGCCGGCAATAGTCGGCTCATTGCTTAGCAGCGCACAAAGAGCATCACTGCACAACGGCAGGCCGCTAAGGTTGAATATTTTTTCGGCCTATCTCCCGATGGACAGGATCGGCGGCCTCAAGTGTGAAGACCTCAGGAAGAATATCAAGGCGGGACCCGTCGGCGGTTATCTGTTCGGCATCGAGCATCGCGACTACATAAGAGTAAGATCGTTCATCGATATCAGGAGAAAAGTGGAAGCCGCCAAGAAATATAATTACAGTGCGTTCGAGTACAACCGTTCTTTAACCAGATGCAGACATTTTTCAGAAGCGATAAAACTGCTTGCCGCCAGCGCCATTGCCACATATACGGGTTTAGGGCTGCTCTATTTGATCGATCTATGGCCAAAGCCTCTTGATATCCAAATGTTATCCACGATGCCTCAAGCGATGGTGGCGTCGTTTTCTGCACTATTCCTTTCGCGGTATACGATCAAGCTGGCCAGGGATGCGGCTAACCTGCATGATTTCCTCGTTCAAGCGAGCTACCCGAACGGTCCCCGGATCGATCCCAGGAATCCTTCCTGATTCTTCTTCTTCTGGCGGCAAGCCTGCCTGCCCTCCTAACGGCGGGTAAACCGGCAGGCAGGGATGAAAGAAAAGTGCGGGATGTTGAATGCCGAATGCGGATTTCAATTCCGAATTCCGCACTCCGAATTTTCCATTGTCCCTTACCCCTTAACCCTTACCCTCCCCCGCTCTTTAAGTTAAAAGAAAATTATCCTCAGTAACGCTCATGTCCGCAAGATGAATGACCCTGTGATGGATGTTTACGGGGAAACCGCCGAGCGCTTTTTTCCCGGTAGACGAGCCGCCGTCCATGACGACCTTTATTCCCCAGGTATTGTGATAAGTATTGCCAAAGTGAAGGTGGCCGAAAAGCAGAACATCCACTTTCCCCCCTATTATCTTTTTAAGTCTGGCGCGGTCTTTAAGCTGCATGAGCGGGAAAAAGTGTATTGGATGGTGGTGAAGGTAGACGACCTTGATCTTATTTTGGATAGCGGGATCGGCCATTATTTTTTCGAGCGCTATACGCTGTTCGCGGCCGAGTTTGCCTTCTGCGAAGAACCGGTTATACCATTCAAGTTCGCCGATGGTGGAATCAAGGCCGATAAAGGCGACGTTTCCGATAATATCCAGTCTCGGGAATATTACTTCAGGAAGGTATATTTTACGGAAGTTCTCGGCGGTTTTTTTTGAACCAAGGTAGCCGGTGCCGTAGTCGTGGTTGCCGGGGCAAAGGAGGACGGTGAAACCGTTGCCGCGCAGTTCGGCGAGCAGTTTAAGGCCTGCGACGAGGTCTTCCTTTGACGCGCCTTTATCCACTATGTCGCCGGTGATAACAACGACCGTGCCTTCGGTCTTTTCGCGTTTGATGATGTTGGCGACTATTTTCTCTGCTTTTTGAGAACAGTCTTCGTAGCCGATATGAATGTCGCTAAGGTGGATGATCTTCTTAATATCGTTTATTGTTCCGCTTTTGCTCGGGTATGCGGCGAATATGTGTGATAACAGTTCATGAAAAGACTTTTTGGGATCAAGTTCAAAGTTCATTATGCATCTATTCTATATCAAATATCCGATCTTTTCCTTACGCATAACTCACTACCCATAACACATAACTTATTGCCCGTCCCCAGTCCCTAGTCCCTTACCCCTTATCCCTTAACCCCTATCCCTTGTCCCTAACCCCCTGCTCTGCCAAGGGCGGCAAGGATGAGAAGTGGATTTTAGTGATTTAGGGCGTATAATATTTACACAATGAATCTTGCACAATATATTGAACATACAAATCTAAATGAATCGGCAACCGAAGCAGACATTAAGAATCTTTGCAAAGAAGCCCTACAATATGGTTTTTATGGGGTTTGCATCTACCCCAAATGGATAAAGTTTGCCAAATCAATCGTAAAAGATGAATGCAAGGTAATCACCGTAATCAGCTTCCCAAAAGGCGATGACCCAACTGAGAAGAAAATCGAAGACACAAAGCAAGCAATCACCGATGGTGCCGATGAAATAGATATGGTTATCAACAAGGAGAGACTCAAAGAAGGCGATGATGCTTATTTGTTGAACGACATAAAGTCGGTTGTAAAAACAGCTAAAAAGCCAGTGAAAGTAATTATCGAAGCAGCAGATCTAGATATAGAGCAAAAAAAACGAGCGATTCAATTAGTCATGCAAGCTGGAGCTGCCTTTGTGAAAACATCTACAGGTAAAAGCTCTGCAGGAGGAGCAACAGTTGAGGATGTTAAACTGATCAAATCAATCGTGGGGAATAAATTAGGCATAAAAGCTGCGGGAGGGGTTGGGACACGAGAAAAGGCAGAGGCAATGATAAAAGCTGGGGCAACAAGGCTCGGGGCCTCGAAATCGATTGAGATTATAAAAGGCATTTGAACAATGAATGATAAAGAAATATTTGAATATAAACTTGCATGGGAATGGTTTAAGTATCATGCGAAGCAAAGATTCCAAGCATTCTATATATTTATATTAATTTTTGGTGCCCTCACATATGGTTTTCTTATAAGCAAGGAGGACAAATCTTTATTCCCATTAATCTCATTATTAGGGGCATTGGTATCAATTATTTTTTATCTTATGGAAATAAGGAATCTTGAGCTTGTTCAATGTGGACGATATAAACTTGATAAATTAAGATTTACACCAAGAAAATACGACAAAAACCGTGATGCTTTAGGAGTAAATTGGGTTAATAAAGAGATCGAGAAGAAAATCAAAGAGCATCTTAAATGTACTATCAAACATGAATTTTTAATTAGATTGGTTTATATCGTAACGTTTTGTCTTTCTGTAATAGCTTTTATTTGCTCTAAAATAGCGTTTCAAGCTTTTGTTTTTGTCCTAACTCAATCATCGGCGCTCATAGGCATCATAAGTATACTACTTATAACAATATTTCTTTTAGCTGTCCTATTAATAAAAATCAATCCAGAAATCCCTTAAACACAAACGCGAAAAGAGCGAGAATAACTATTTAAGCTTACTATACTCCTTCTCATCCAATATCTTCACGCCTAACTACTCTCCCCTAATCTCTAATAAAAAACCATCAACCAAACCATCAACTTAATCATCAACCATTATTTATGCTAAACCAGGACATAATGTAGTGTCCTGCCCCGGCCCGACGGTTTTATCACCTTCATTTTTACCAGCTTCGTGAGTTCCTTGTGAACCGCCTGAGCCGATATCATA
>Ga0315284_10006395_pt1 | contig 16771 bp, 26 predicted proteins | sample YL17G09_16_MG_FD_203696 | JGI IMG/M metagenome (GOLD analysis project Ga0315284, IMG submission 203696) | Sediment microbial communities from Yellowstone Lake, YNP, Wyoming, USA - YL17G09_16 | ecosystem: Environmental > Aquatic > Freshwater > Lake > Sediment | place: USA: Wyoming | collected...
CGCTCCATTGTGAACGCATTCACCACGCTGACGCCGAGATTAAGCAACTTCCACCCCTCTTGCTGAGATTGCTCTATTTTTGAGAATACGACCTCGGGGTCACATAAACAGCCATCGTCCCTTCTGATATGAATAACTTTTAAATCCTTTTGCATAGGTTTCTCCTTTTAAGAGAGAAAAAGGTTTCCGAATGACTTGTCAAAGACACGATAAATATAGTATAATCAAAATGTTCAAACAGTCAAGGTTTAGAGATTGCTTCGTCGCCTACGGGCTCCTCGCAATGACGAATGCGTAAAACGCTTGACTATTGAAAAAAAATATAATAAGATAAGAAATACATATTTAAAATTTTAAATAATAAATTTTAAATTTTAAATCAAATCTAAATGACCAAATGTTTAAAACATTAAAAAATTAGGTTTTTCATTTAAAATTAAAAATTGAAAATTTAAAATTAATATAAAAATTCATGGCTACAGAAAAATTTGAGAGGTCCAAACCTCACGTAAATGTTGGTACCATTGGCCACGTTGACCATGGAAAAACCACATTGTCAGCCGCAATTATGAAAATTTCAAAATTGCGCGGTTTTAGGGCTTCAGACAAAAACGTTGACCAAATCGACGCATCTCCTGAAGAAAAAGCCAGAGGAGTGACAATTTCCATTACTCACTTGGAATTTGAAACAGCAAAAAGGCACTATGCTTTGATTGACTGCCCCGGACACGCTGATTATATTAAAAATATGATTACGGGAGCTGCTCAAATGGACGGCGCCATACTTTTGGTTTCTGCCCCGGACGGGCCGATGCCTCAGACAAAAGAGCATATTCTTTTAGCCAGGCAAGTCGGCTTGCCATCGATGATTGTGTTTATGAATAAATGCGATATGGTTGACGACCCAGAAATTTTGGACTTAGTTGAATCAGAAGTCCGTGAATTATTAAAGAAAAACGGCTATCCTGGAGATGAAACTCCTATAATTAGAGGTTCTGCCACAAAGGCACTGGAAGCAGCTTCACTTGAAGATGCGGCAGCCAAGCCGATTGTTGAATTATTGGATGCAGTTGACAATTATATTCCGGAGCCAAAGAGAGAATTAGACAAACCGTTTGCCATGGCTATTGAAGACGTATTTTCAATTGAAGGAAGAGGAACAGTTGCAACTGGAAGAATTGAGAGGGGAATTGTCCATCCAAACGACGAAGTTGAAATTATCGGTATCAGGCCGACCCAGAAGACAGTTGTTGTGTCAGTTGAAATGTTCCAGAAAAGCTTAGATGAAGGAAGGGCCGGCGACAATGTCGGGATTTTGTTAAGAGGATTGAAAAAAGAAGATGTTGAAAGAGGGCAGGTTATTGCAAAGCCAGGATCAATTACTCCTCACACTGAATTTGATGCCGAAGTTTATGTCTTGTCGAAAGATGAGGGCGGAAGGCATACCCCGTTTTTCTCGGGATACAAACCCCAGCTTTACATCAGAACATCTGATATAACAGGCGACGTAACTTTGCCGGCAGGAACAGAAATGGTAATGCCCGGCGATACAGCCAACTTAACAATCAAGTTAATTGTGCCGGTTGCTTTGGAAGAAAAGAGCAAGTTTGCTATCAGAGAAGGAGGAAAAACAGTCGGAGCCGGAGTCGTAACAAAGATTATCAAGTAAACTCGATGATTTTTTGCGGAACTGCGCTGAACAAACGCGGAACAACGCGGAAAATCATAAAATAATATGGCAATAGGAGAAATGGGCTCAAGAGAACCCGAACCAAATAAAGCAGATATACTAACTTTTGACCCAGACAAAGATATTACTGGAGAGGACTGGGAGGGCATGAGAAATCTGTTAGAAAAAGATAAGAACGGAAGTATATTACACTTCCTTGAAGAGGTAGCCGCGGTGAAAATTATCAACCCTAATGAGGATTTGAAACTTGATTCGGTTGACCTACAGGATTGGAGTATTAAATTACAAGAAGCACGGGCGGGCGATATAGCTCACGGTGGTTCTTCCGACCTTTCTTCTATTTTTATGGCAATGAAAATTCTTAAACCGAAAGAGGATTTGAAGATTAGTTCAGCAACCTGGAATGCTATGAGACGGAATTTAGAGGAATGTAGGCGACAAAAACAATGGGGAGAATTTTCTTCTCAAGCAATGGAGATTAAGGTTCTTAACCCAGACGAAGATTTGAAACTTGACCCAACTGCTAAAGAGGCTATGAGAAAAAAATTAGAAGAAATTAGAGAAAGATTAACCGAAGGTTCTTTTTCACATTCTTTCTCTAGACAAGCTATGGCAATGAAAATCCTTAACCCAGACGAGGACTTAAAACTTGACCAAGCTGATTGGAGAGGAATGAGAGATAGATTGGATTATTCTCGTAGATATAAAATAGGGGAGGATTTCATTTTACAGGCAATGAAAATGAAGATTCTTGTTGCAGATAAGGTTGTAATTACGGGCGAGGGCGTAGAAATTACAACGCCAAAAAGATAACATCCAAAAAATAATTTTAGCGAGTTTAGCTTGATTATTAAAATTAAATAAAAAAAATTATGGTAATAGGAGAAATGGGCTCAAGAGAATCCGAACCAAATAAAGCAGATAAGCTAATTTTTAACCCCGACAGAGATATCCCACAAGAGGCTTGGGAGGAAATGGATTACAATTTAGAACAAAGAAGGGGAGCAGCAAGTAAGTTTTACGGGGGTATTTCTTGGCAAGCATCAAAAATGAAAATTCTTGACCCAAGCCGAGATATAGATATAAATGCAAAGGAGCGAAAGGGAATGAAAAATAACATAGAGGCACAAAGCCAAGCTGGCCAATGGTTGGCTTTTGCCAATCATATAATAGAAATGAAAGTCCTTTGTTCAGACAAAGATGTTAAAATAACTAAAGCAGATTGGGAGGGTATGAGGGCTTCTTTGGAAAGGAGCAGGAAAGAAAATGACTGGGATTTTGCTAAATTGGCAGCCGCAATGAAGATCTTAAATCCGAATGAAGACCTAAAGCTGGACGAAGCTACTTGGCAAAGAATGAGAGACAAATTAGAAGAGGGTAGACGAATGCACAATTGGCAGGGTTTCTTTTCTGAACAGGCAGTAGCAATGAAAATCCTTAACCCAGACGAGGACTTGAAACTTGACCAAGCTACTTGTCAGGATATGCGAAATGAACTTGAAAGAATGCAGAAAGACCGAAGTGGAAATGGCTATGCCACAAGGGCAGTGGAAATGAAAATTCTTGCGGCGGAAAAAGTAGAAGCTAAAGATAGAAGATTGGAAATCACGATGCCAGAAAAAGCAGAAAAATAATTTTTAATTATGCCCGCAATAAAAGAAAAAAAGATTACGACAAAGAAGAAACCCGCCTCCGCTAAAAGCTCCGGCGTGGCAAAGGAAGTTAAAGCCCCTGAGGCGGGACTTAAGCTTCGCATAAAACTTAAAGCGTACGACCACAAAATAATTGATAATTCAGCGCGCCAGATAATTGATATTGCCAACAGATATGGAGCCGAAGTTTTGGGTCCTGTGCCATTGCCGACAGAAATTCTTAAATACACCGTCAATAGGTCAAGCTTTATACACAAAAACGCCAGGGAGCAGTTTGAAATGAGGGTTCATAAAAGGATAATTGATATTTTAAATCCAAACCAGGAAATCATAGAATCATTGAGAGATCTAAACTTGCCTTCAGGGGTTGACATTACAATAAAGATATAATAAGATAGTTAATCAAGCGCAATAGTTAACTTCCCGAAGCTTGCTGAGGGCTTGCCCTGAGCGAAGTCGAAGGGTAACAACATTGCTATATGCGCTGGGCTAAGGCCCAGCTTTTCGTTATGAAATTTATATTAGGCCATAAAATAGGAATGTCCCAGATGTTTGATAAAGACGGCAAAGCAACGCCGGTTACTTTGATTGTGGCCGGTCCTTGTTATGTTTTGCAGAAGAAAAACATAGAGAAAGACGGATATGAAGCTTTGCAGGTTGGTTTTGAAAAAATTGAAAAGAAAAGCAAAATAGGAAAATCTATGAAGGGTAAAGAATATAAGTTTATAAAAGAATGCAGGGTCAGACGAGGGTCAGACGAGGGTCAGACCCCAGACGAGATAAATGTATCTGTTTTTAATGAAGGGGATATTGTAAAAGTTTCCGGAAAATCAAAAGGAAAGGGATTCCAGGGCGGAGTTAAAAGGCATGGTTTTCACGGAAGGAATGCTTCTCACGGCGTAAAGCACGAACAAAGGACAATAGGTTCTACGGGCACAAGGTTTCCCCAGCATGTTAGAAAAGGAAGAAAAATGCCCGGCCGCATGGGATTTGATAATGTTACGGTCAAAAATTTAAAAATAATGAAGATTGATAAGGAAAATAATTTATTAGTAATTAAAGGGGCGGTTCCCGGAACAAAAAGGACATTGCTGGAAATCAAAGGTTAATCATGAAAATAGATGTTTATAATCAAAATGGAGAAGTGACAGGAAGCGCAGTATTGCCGAAGGAAATTTTTGATGTGAAATTTAGCGCTGATTTAGTGCATCAAGTTGCAGTTTCTTTATCCGGCAACAAGCGCCAAGTTTCCGCCCACACTAAAAACAGAAGCGAAGTAAGCGGCGGAGGAAAGAAGCCATGGAGGCAGAAAGGAACAGGAAGAGCAAGGCACGGGTCAATCCGTTCGCCATTATGGAAAGGAGGAGGAATTACTTTTGGCCCCAGAAATGAAAGAGATTTTGAAAGAGAAATCCCCAAAAAAATGAGAAGAAAGGCTTTGTTTATGGTTTTGAGCCAGAAGTTAAAGGACAAACAATTAGTAGTTTTAGATAAAATTGAATCGGAAGGAAAAACAAAAGAGATGGCAAAATCTCTTGCAAAATTGCCGTGCAATGGTCAGGCTACATTAGTGGCTTTGCCAAATTATGATAAGAAGATATTTTTAGCGACCAGAAATATAAAGAAAACATCTATTGACGACGCAAGAAATTTGAATGTTTTAGATTTGCTTAATACAAAATATCTATTATTAACAAAAGAAAGTATTAAGACCATAGAAAACACATTTAATAAATAACATGGCACTATTCGATTTTTTAAAAAGAAAAAAAGAGATAGAGAAGAGCAAAAAGCCGGAGAAAAAGGCTGGCGTGGTTAAGGTTGAAAAAAAAATTGAAAAGAAAGAAGAGCCGAAGGCAGCGCAACCGGTTATTAGAGATAAAAAGACCAATGCGTTTTCTTATGAGGTGATAAAACAGCCGCATATATCTGAAAAAGCCAGCGATTTAGCCGAGAAAAATCAATATATATTTGAAGTTTCCGGGGCACGACCCAGAGGGTGCTCCGGGTCGTATAATAAGCAAGAAGTGAAAAAATCAGTTGAGGGGATTTACGGAGTGGATGTTTTATCGGTGAATATGATAAAAATTCCGGCGAAAAAGAGAAGATTAGGGAAAACAGAAGGTTTTAGAAAAGCTTACAAAAAAGCAGTTGTAAAAATTAAAGAAGGTCAAAAGATCGAAATATTGTAACATGAAGATATATAAACCAACAACACCATCAAGAAGGGGAATGACCGGTATAGATTTTTCTCAACTTACAAGAAAGGGGCCGGAGAAGAGCCTTTTGAAATACGTAAAAAGAAATGTTGGCAGAAGCAGTTCGGGAAGAATATCAGTTAGGCACAAGGGCGGAGGAGTCAAAAAACTGTACAGAGTTATAGAATTTTCACAGACAAAAATGAATTTGCCGGCAAAGGTGATTGCCTTAGAATACGATCCAAACAGAACAGCTTTTATTGCTTTGATAGAATACCCAAACAGCGAGAAACAATATATTATAGCCCCGCACGATTTGAAAGTCGGCCAGGAAATTATTTTTTCAGAAACAGCTCCAATTACCACAGGAAATAGAATGAAATTGAAGAACATACCTGTTGGAACAGCAGTATATAACATTGAATTGGAAGCCGGAAAAGGCGGAAAGATAGTAAGGTCTGCAGGGTCTTCGGCCCAAGTGTTGGCTCATGACGGAGACCTTGTAAACCTGAAAATGCCATCTACCGAAATCAGGATATTTAAGGGGGAATGTTTTGCTTCCATCGGCGCAGTTTCAAATCCGGAAAACAGATTTTATAGAGTAGGAAAAGCGGGAAAATCACGATTGAAGGGCAGAAGGCCGCACGTTAGAGGTTCTGCTATGAATCCGGTTGACCATCCGCACGGAGGAGGCGAGGGCAGGCAGCCGATCGGTTTAAAATATCCGAAAACTCCATGGGGAAAACACGCTTTAGGAGTGAAAACAAGAAACAGAAAAAAATGGTCAAATAAACTTATCATACAGAGGCGCAAGAAATAATATCAGCGTAAATCCGCTATCATCAGCGTAATCAAAAAAGATATTTCAACAAACAGAAAAAGATTACCGCTGATTAATAGCTGATTACCACAGATAAAATTATGGCAAGAAGTTTAAAAAAAGGCCCGTATATTGACGAAAAATTGCTTGAAAAGGTTTTGAATTTAAGGAAGGACGAAAAAAAGATTATTAAAACCTGGGCAAGGCACTCCACGATTTCTCCAGAAATGTTGGGTCACACATTTGGCGTGCACAACGGAAAGGATTTTGTGGCAGTTTATATTTCAGAGGATATGGTGGGTCACAAGCTGGGGGAATTTGCTCCAACAACAAAGTTTGTAAGGCATGGAGGCAGAATGCAGAGAGATATAGAGGCGGGAGCTGAGCAGAAAGAAGCAGCTAAAGTGGAGGGCGCAGCGGGAGCATCAGCAACGCCTCCAAAAGCCGCTGCACCAACGACTAAAAAATAGAAAAATTATGGAAATAAAAGTAAAATTAAACAATTTAAGGACTTCACCAAGAAAAGTCAGGCAAGTTATTGACTTGGTGAGAGGAAAGAAGGTGCCGGAAGCGCAGTCAATACTTTTATTTACAACAAATAAATCAGCCAGGTCGGTGTTAAAACTTTTAAATTCGGCCGTAGCTTCCGCAAAACACGATTTCCAGCTGGACGAATTAAATTTATTTATTTCCAAAATTACTGTTGACGAAGGGCCAAAATTAAAAAGATGGCATCCGATGTCCCGCGGCCGGGCATATCCTATTATAAAAAGATCATCGCACATCGCGTTGGTATTAAGCGAAATAACGCCAAAAATTAAAAAAGAAGTAAAAGTTGATAATATTGAGAAAACAGAGGAAAAAAAACCGAAAACTAAAATTAGAAAGCCAAGACCTAAAACTAAAAATAAAAAATAAAAATGGCACATAAAGTTCACCCAAAATCATTTAGGATAAAGGGGACAGAGGATTGGAATATCCGCGGTTTTTACGGCAGAAAAATGCCCCAATATTTAGAGGAAGATTTTTTGATTAAAGACTTTTTAAGGAAAAAATTAGTAGAAGCGTCGGTGGCCAATATTGAGATAGAACATTCTGCAAATAAACTTAACATAATTATTGAAACAGCCAGGCCCGGTTTGATTATCGGCAGAGGAGGAAACGGAATAGAAGCATTAAAAACAGAAATAGAAAAAAAAGTTGCCAAAAAAATTAAAAACACGACCCAAGGGGCACCCCGAAGGGAATATAAATTAGAAATTAAAGAAGTAAAAAATCCTTGGATTTCCGCAGCTCTGGTTGCCCAGATGGCCTCTCAGCAAATTGAAAAACGTATGCCTTTCAGGCAGGTTTTAAAAAAATCAATTGAGAGAGTTATGGGGAACAGGGAAGTAAAAGGAATCAGGATGGAGGTATCCGGACGTTTGAATGGAATTGAAATTGCCAGGCGGGAATGGCTGGGACAGGGCCGGCTTCCAAGAAACACAATCAGAGCCGATATTGATTACGCGCAGGACGAAGCGCAATGCACTTATGGAAAAATTGGTATAAAGGTCTGGATATATAAAGGAGAAAAATTTGGATAAATACAACTATGAGCTTATTAATGCCGAAAAAAGTTAAACACAGAAAGTGGCACAAGGGCAGAAGAAGGGCCTGCGGCGCTGTTGAAACCAGGGCAACTGAAATTAATTTCGGCAGTTTTGGATTAAAATCTTTGGATACAAAATGGATAACGTCAAGGCAATTAGAAGCGGCCAGGCGCCACGTAATAAGATATCTAAAAAAGGGAGGCAAGCTTTGGGTCAGGATTTTTCCGGATAAACCAGTTACTTTTAAGGGAGCCGAAGTTGCATTGGGAGGGGGAAAAGGAGGAGTTGACCACTATGTTTATTCGATAAGACCAGGCAGAATAATTTTTGAATTGGACGGATTAAAAGAAGATGTTTCGAGGGAAGCTTTGGAAGGGGCAGGAAATAAGTTGCCGATTAAGACAAAATTTGTTAAAAAAGATAGTATTTAATCATACATAAATGAAAACAGCTGATTTAAGAAAAAAAGACAAAAAGGAACTGGGAAAAAATGTCCAGGAATTAAGAAAAAAACTGAGCGACCTTAGGTTTCAGTTTTCATCCGGAAAATTAAAAAATGTTAAAGAAATTAATAATACAAAAAAAGAATTGGCAAGAATATTAACCATTTTACAAGAACACGTATCAGCGTAAATCCGCTATCATCAGCGTAATCAAAAAAGATATTTTAACAAACAGAAAAAGATTACCGCTGATTAATAGCTGATTACCACAGATAAAAATATGAGCAAAAAATTATTACAAGGAATTGTGGTTTCAGATAAGATGCAGAAAACAGTCGTGGTGCAGGTTGAAAGGATAAAAGAGCATCCTAAATATAAGAGAAGGTTTAAGGTCCACAAAAAATATAAGGCACACGACCAAAATCAGGAATATCATGTGGGCGACAGGGTTGTAATAGAAGAAACAAAGCCGATTTCAAAAGATAAAACATGGATAGTAATTAAAAAAGTTTAAATACGATGATACAGCCAAGGTCAATGTTAAAAGTTGCAGATAACAGCGGAGCAAAAATTATCCAGGTTATTAATGTGCCCGGCGGAACGCGTAAAAGATATGCTCAACTGGGAGACATTGTTGTGGCTGCGGTAAAAAAAGCAGAGCCGAGAAAACTTGTTAAAAAACACGAGAAGGTGAAAGCCGTGATTATAAGGCAGAGAAAAGAGTTTAGGCGGGAAGACGGTTCTTACATAAGGTTCGACGATAACGCAGCTGTAATTTTAGGCGACGGCAAAGAGCCCAAAGGCACCAGGGTTTTAGGTCCTACAGCTAAAGAAGTAAAAGATAAAGGTTTTGATAAGATAGCTATGATGGCGTCGGAACTACTTTAGAAAATAGAAAATATAATTTTAAAAAAATGAAAGTTAAGAAAGGAGATTCAATCTTAATCACAGCGGGAAAAGATAAGGGCAGGATCGGAAAAATAATAAAAGCCATGCCAAAGGAGCTGAAGGTTTTGGTTGAAGGGATCAATTTAAAAAAGAAACATGTCAGGCCGAAAAGAGAGGGCGAAAAAGGCCAGGTTGTAGAAATTCCTGTACCTGTGGATGTTTCTAATGTAAAATTAATCTGTCCAAAGTGCGGAAAAGCAACAAGAGTAGGATATAAGATAGGACCCAAAGGGTACCCCGACCTTAAACAAAGAATTTGTAAAAAGTGCAAACAAGGAATATAGAAATTATAGATAACATGCAAAGCTTAAAAGAAAAATATAATAAAGAGGTGGTTCCAGAAATGATGAAAAGATTGGGATACAAAAATAGAATGGCTGTTCCTTCAATAAGGAAGGTGGTTTTAAACAGTTCCTTTGGCAAAGCAGTTGTTGGTAAGTCCGGTTCAGAAAGAGAAAAAATACAAAATCTTATATCGCAAGATTTATCTTTGATTGCCGGTCAAAAAACAAACTTGGTAAAATCAAAAAAATCAATCGCCGGGTTTAAATTGAGGGAGGGATTAGAAATCGCCGCAGTGGTTACCTTAAGGAAAAAGAAAATGTGGGATTTATTAGAAAGATTAATTTATCTTTCTTTTCCCCGCTCTCGCGACTTTAAGGGAATTGATCCAAAATCAATAGATAAGAACGGAAATTTATCAGTAGGATTTAAAGAGCATATTTTTTTCCCGGAGATTTTTACAGAAAAAGAAAAAACTATTTTCGGCTTGGAAATAACAGTTGTCACAAACGCAAAAAGTAAAGAAGAAGGATTGGAGTTATATAAATTATTAGGATTTCCAATGAAGGAAACCCTCGGCCGTAGCCCCTTAGGGCGTAGCCCAACGGGCGAGCCTACGGGCGAGGCAAAGTAACATTATGGCCAAAACATCTCAAGAAGCAAAAGCAAAAAAGAAACCAAAGTTTTCCAGCAGAAAAATCAGGCGTTGTTTTAAGTGCGGAAGAAGGCACGGGTTTATGAGAAAATTCGGGCTTTGCAGAATTTGTTTTAGAGAGTTGGCAAATAAAGGAGAAATCCCCGGTATTAAGAAATCAAGCTGGTAATTAATTACGAATTTACGAATAAGTACCAATATACTAATTAGTACATTCGTAGAAATTAGTAGATTAGTAATTTTATGACAGATCCAATCACAGACATGTTAAATCAGATAAAAAATGCGCAAGCTGTCGGCAAGACGGAGGTTTTGGTTCCTTTGTCAAACATCAAAAATGAAATTGCCGATATTCTATCAAAAGAAGGTTTTGTCGGAGAGGTGAAAAAAACTGCAAAAGGAAAACAAAAAAGCTTAAAGATTTCTTTAAGGTATGACAACGAGGTACCGGCGATAGAAGGGTTTAAAAGAGTTTCAAAACCCGGGCAAAGAATTTACGAAGAGGCTATGAAAATTAGAAAGGTTCATGGAGGATATGGAATATCAATAATTTCAACATCAAAAGGCCTTATGACAAATAAGGATGCCAGAAAACAGAAGACGGGCGGAGAAATAATCTGCGAAGTGTGGTAATAATATTTAATGGAGATAAAATAATAAAATGTCACGAATTGGTAAAAAATTAATAGAAATCCCGCAAGGTGTTAAGGTGGAAATTTTAGAAAAAGAAATAAAAGTTTCCGGACCCAAGGGAGAATTAAAACAGGCAATACACCCTGAAATTAAAGTTGAATCTAAAGATGGCAAGATTTTTATTTCCCCGAAAACCGAACTTTCAAAAAAGGGCAGGGGATTGTGGGGTTTGTATAGAGCCTTGATAGCAAACATGGTTGAGGGCGCCAGCAAGGGATTTGAAAAAAAATTAGAAATTGAGGGAGTTGGTTTTAAGGCAAACGTTGAGGGGGATAACTTGGTTATGAATCTTGGATTTACAAATCCCATTAAAATAAAAAAAATAGACGGTGTCAATTTTTCGGTAGAAAAAAACGTTATTACGGTTTCCGGGGCAGACAAGGAAAGAGTAGGGCATATGGCGGCGTTAATCAGAAAACAGAAAAAGGCGGAGCCTTATAAGGGCAAGGGAATTAAATATCAAGGAGAAAAAGTCAGAAGAAAAGAGGGTAAAAAAGTTGTTGCAACAACAAAATAATATGTCGATAAAACAAGAAAAAAGAACAAGGAGACACAAAAAAATAAGAATTAATATGCGCGGCACGAAAGACAGGCCGAGACTTTTTGTTTTTAGGTCAAACCAGCATATTTATGTCCAATTGATTGACGACGGACCCGGAGGGCACCCCGCGAAAATTTTAATGAGCGCATCTGATAGTGATTTGAAATTAGTGAAAGGAAAATCTGGAACGAGAAAATCTGATATGGCAAAACAGGTCGGTATATTAATAGCAAAAAAGGCCATAGAAAATAAAATAGAAAAAGTTGTTTTTGACAGAGGCGGAACCCTTTTTCATGGCAGAATAAAAGCTGCGGCCGAAGGAGCAAGAGAAGGAGGACTCAAATTTTAATTTTTAATTTTCAATTATCGATTTTTAAAAAATTATGACAGAAGAAATAAAAAAAGAAAATCCAAAACCAAATGACGGTTTTGTACCGATTCCCACGGGCGAACAGCCCTCGACCGATAGGGGCGATGGCAAGGGGCAGAGAAGCGGCGGTTTTAGGCAAAGAAGGCCTGGTTTTGGCAGGGCCGGATTTGGCAGAGACAGGCAGAAAGACGAATTTCAAACAAAACTTTTGGATCTAGCCAGAGTTACCAGGGTTACCGGCGGAGGAAAGAGAATGAGTTTTCGCGCAGTTGTAGTTGCCGGAGACAAAAAGGGTAAAGTAGGCATTGGCATAGATAAAGGAAAAGATGTTTCTCAAGCCATTGAAAAAGCTACCAGGCGGGCTAAAAAAGATTTAGTCAGCGTTGTTATTGTAAACGAAACTATTCCTCATGAAGTTAAAGCAAAGTCAGGACCGGCGGTGATTTTATTAAAGCCGCAAAAAAAAGGAAGAGGATTGGTTGCCGGAGGAGCGGTCAGAACTATTTGCGACTTAGCGGGAATTAAAAACATTTCTTCAAAAATTCTTTCCGGTTCAAAAAACAAATTAAATAATGCCAGGGCTACGATAGAAGCTTTAAAGAAGTTAAAAGCCCCAAGTAAAAATTAAAAACATGCAACTTCACGAATTAAAAAGAAAACATAAAAATAGGAATAAAAAAAGAGTCGGCAGGGGCGGCAAACACGGAACCTATTCGGGCAAAGGAATAAAAGGACAGAAATCAAGAGCCGGCAGGAAAATGGTGCCGATTATCAGGGAATTAATTAAAAGGTATCCGAAATTAAAAGGATACAGAAGTTTTAAATTGGATAATGATTTTACCATAGTTAACCTCGAAGTTTTGGAAAAAAATTCAAAAGATGGCGATATTATAAATCCGGAAAATTTGATTAAAAGCGGTATTATCAGTAATATAAAAGGAAAGACCCCGAAAGTTAAGATTTTAGGGACAGGCAAACTCACAAAAAAATTAGTAGTAGAAAACTGCAAGACATCAAAAACCGCCAAAGAAGCAATAGAAAAAGCAGGAGGTAGTGTTAAATAACACTTACGTTCGGCAACAAACTTTTTTCCGTCTGCTGGTAACCCCCTTTGTCCTGCGGGACAAGTGGACCAGGGCCTACAAAAAGTTTATTGCCTCGCTTCAAATTTATGTGGTACGAAAAAATACAATTTCTTTTTAAAAACAAAGAGTTAAGAAACAAATTTTTATTTGTAATTTTTCTTTTTGTCGTCTTCAGAATAGCTGCCAATATACCCATTCCGGGATTTAGCAGGCAGGACCTTGCGAATGTTTTTAACCAATTCAGCGGGGGCGATAACCAGGCGCTTGGTTTGATGAATTTATTTACGGGAGGAGCGCTCAGTAATTTTTCGGTTGTTTTACTGGGGTTGGGGCCATATATTACAGCTACAATTATTTTACAGCTTTTGACAATGATTTTCCCCGTGCTCGAAAAGCTTTATAAAGAAGAGGGCGAATCGGGCAGGCAAAAATTTAACCAATATTCCAGGTTGCTTACTATACCGTTGGCTGCATTTGAAGGCTACGGCATGCTTACGGTTTTTGCAAAACAAGGGATTATTTCCGGGCTTTCTTTGCCGGTTATGCTCTCGGCTATTTTAACAATCACAGCTGGAGCGATGTTTTTAATGTGGATTGGCGAAATAATTTCCGAGCAGGGAATGGGCAACGGAATTTCTTTATTAATTTTCGCCGGTATAGTTGCGGGAATCCCGATTAATATCTTCCAGACATTTGTCACGTTAGATACTTCTAAAATTCCTTCTTACTTGGCATTTATCGTTCTTGCAGTGGTTATAATTGCCGGAGTTGTTTTAATTACAGAAGCGCGCAGGAATATTCCGGTTTCTTACGCAAAAAGGGTCAGGGGAATGAAAATGTACGGCGGAACTTCAACTTATTTGCCCCTTAGCGTCAACCCTGCCGGAGTTATACCGATTATCTTTGCCTTATCAATACTTTTATTTCCCGGGATGATAGCCAGTTATTTTGGCACATATTCGGGCTTGGTTGGAAGTTTGGCTACGAACATTGGCGCATTTTTTAACAACGCTTGGATACACGGTGTTTTATATTTTTTGCTTGTTATTCTATTTACATATTTTTATACAGCCGTAACTTTCGACCCGAAAACAATTGCCGACAACTTACAGAAAATGGGAGGATTTGTTCCGGGAGTCAGGCCCGGAAAATCGACATCTGACTTTATGAAACATATTTTGAACAGGGTGCTGTTTACGGGTGCTATATTTTTGGGATTAATAGCAGTATTGCCTTCTATAGTTGCAGGATTAACAGGCGTTACAGGATTTGCATTTTTGGTTGGAGGAACTTCGCTTTTGATCGTTGTAAGCGTTGTTTTAGACACAGTAAGGCAAATTAATGCGCAACTCCAAATGCGCGAATACGAAACATTCTAAAAATATGGACGAAAAGATTATCATTTTACTCGGCAAGTCTGGTTCTGGAAAGGGGACACAGGCAGAGCTTTTAAAAGAAAGGTTTGGACTTTCTCATGTGGTTAGCGGCGACCTATTGAGAAACAGGGCCAAAAAATTAGATTTTACCGGTAAAAAATTGTCAGAAGTATTGACGCATGGCAAATTGGCGCCAACATGCGTTATTTTTAAACTTTGGCTTGATAAAATAGAAGAGATCAAAAACACTAAAAACACAGAAGGCGTTATATTGGACGGTAATCCCAGAAAAATAAAAGAAGCATATCTTATTGATGAGGCATTCGATTGGTATGAATGGCATAATGTTAAAGCTATTTTAATAGATATTTCTGATAAAGAAGCGATTCAGCGCTTAACTAAAAGAAGAATCTGTAAAAAATGCAAAGAAATTATTCCCTTTGTCGGTGATTTCAAAAAAATTAAAAAATGTCCTAAATGCGGCGGTGAATTAATACAAAGGTCAGATGACACGCCCAGTTCGGCAAAAAATAGGATGGATTGGTTTAAAAAAGAAGTTCAGCCAATCATTAATTATTATAAAAAGACAGGAAGGTTAATAACAGTTAATGGTGAACAATCAATAGAAAACGTTTTCAAAGACGTTTTGAAATCTCTTAAGTAATTATTCAATGCCATCAAACAAAATTATTTTTGTAGTCGGAATGACTGGCTCTGGAAAAAGCATTGTTTCTGATGAGCTGGTAAAAAAAGGTTTTGCTTTTGTCAGGTTTGGTCAAATCACATTAGACGAGGTTAAAAAAAGAGGATTGGAAGTTAATGAAACAAACGAAAGAGCAGTGAGAGAGGGCTTGCGTAAAGAGTATGGAATGGGAGCTTTTGCTACATTAAATATTCCAAGGTTTGACGAGTTTTTAAAAAAATCAAATGTTGTTGGCGACGGTCTTTATAGCTGGACAGAGTATAAAATATTAAAAGAAAAATACGGAGATTTAATGAATGTTTTAGCAGTTTATGCTCCGCCAGAATTGCGATATGAAAGATTGGAAAATCGGGCAGTGGCAAATGACCCGAATAGTCGTTTTAGGTCAACTCCAAAAGCAGATTCAAAAAAGCGCGATTACGCGGAAATTGAAAATATAGAAAAAGGCGGGCCGATTGCAATGGCGGATTTCACAATTATAAATACAGGGACGGTTGACGACGCCAAATTGCAACTGGAAAAATTTTTATCAACGTTAGGATAATGATAACTACAAAAACACAAGAAGAGATAAAAACAATAAAAGAGGGCGGGAGAATCCTGGCGAATGTTTTAAAGGAATTGGAAAAAATAACAAAGCCCGGAATCACCACAAGGGATTTAGACAGAGCCGCAGAGGCTCTTATTTTGTCTCGCGGAGGCAAACCCGCTTTTAAGGGCTATGCCGGTTTTCCATATTCCTTGTGTACATCGGTAAATGAAAATATTGTTCACGGGCTTCCTTCGAATTATGTTTTAAAAGAAGGCGATTTATTAAAATTGGACCTTGGAGTTTTGTACAAAGGTTTTAATACAGATTCGGCCATAACAGTTGCAGTGGGTAGTGTTTCATACGAAGCAAAAAGGCTGATAAATGTCACAAAAAAAGCATTACGGCTGGGAATTAAAAAAGCAAAAGTTGGAAATACAATTGGAGACATTGGAAACACAATACAAAGATTTGTTGAAGACCAGGGATTTTCGGTTGTAAGGGATTTGTGCGGGCATGGAATTGGCAAAGAAGTTCATGAAGACCCAAAAGTGCCAAACTTCGGAAAAAGAGGCGCCGGAGAAAAATTAGTTGAAGGCATGGTAATTTGTATTGAGCCCATGGTTACAATGAGGGACTACGCTTTAAGAAAATCCGATGATGGCTATGGATACGCAACAAAAGACAATTCCTTGTCGGCCCATTTTGAACACACAATCGCAATCACAAAAAAAGGCCCGCGTATTTTGACGGAATAATTTTTATGGTAAAATCAAATATATGAAAAATTTAATTGTCGCGAACTGGAAAATGAATCCAACCTCTCAAAAAGAGGCTAAAGAAATTTTTGACGCAATAAGAGACGGCGCAAGGGGGCTAAATTCGGAGGTGGTTATTTGTCCGCCGTCAGTTTATTTGTATGCTTCTGTATTTGGTGAAGGCGTGGTTTCAATGGGGGCACAAAATGTTTATTTTGAAGAAAAAGGCGCGTTTACCGGAGAAATTTCCGTTGCAATGTTAAAAGATTTAGGAGTTGAATATGTGATAATCGGACATTCGGAAAGAAGAAAATATTTTGGCGAAACAGACGAAGTTATAAACAAAAAAATAAAAAAATCTTTAGAAGCTGGATTAAAAGTTATTTTTTGCACCGGCGAAACAGCAGAGGAAAAGGATGCCGGAAAAAAGAATGAA
>Ga0315284_10006399_pt1 | contig 16768 bp, 4 predicted proteins | sample YL17G09_16_MG_FD_203696 | JGI IMG/M metagenome (GOLD analysis project Ga0315284, IMG submission 203696) | Sediment microbial communities from Yellowstone Lake, YNP, Wyoming, USA - YL17G09_16 | ecosystem: Environmental > Aquatic > Freshwater > Lake > Sediment | place: USA: Wyoming | collected...
GCCGCGGCGCCTCCGGCTCCGTCGACGACGAGGAGCAAGACCACCCTCTGGCACCGCACGCCCGCTTTCGCGAAGAGAGAGGTCATGTGCGCCTTGAACTCGGCCAGGGAGGCCGGCGGGGCTCCGGGGGAGGACTGCTGGGAGTTGTTTCCTCCTCCTCCCTCGCCCCCGCCGCTCCCGCCGCCGCCGCTGAGCGTCGAGACCTCGCACCCGGCGCACCTCGCCGCGAGCCTCGCCAGCGACTGCTTGCCGCTGCCTCCCACCCCGACGAGCACCGCATGAGGCCAGGCGCGGTCGACCATTGCCGAGGGAGAAGGAGAAGGCGAAAAAGAGCTCTCTTCGAAAGAGTCCTCGAGCACGCGGGCGAGGCGGGCGACGTGCTCGGCCGCGTCCGGGAAGAGAACGAGGTCGCTCCTCCCTTTCCCTTTCCCGTCGCCGCTCCTCGCGCCGCTCTTTTCCAGGATGGCAGCGGCGAGCTCGTCGTGAGACCGGATCTCGACGAGCGGGGGGCGCTTCGAAGAGGGAGACGACGAAGAAGAAGAAGACGATGAATGGGACGAGTTTTCGTCGTCGGCGGCGGCGGCGGCCGCGTCTGCTCGCTCGACGAGCCGAGTGAAGACCCTCGGCCTCGCCCTCAGAGCGCCCATGTCCACTTTTTCCTCTCCTCCGACGCTGCCGCCCCCGAAGTGCTTCGCCGCTACGGCGAGGAGCATCTGGTCGAAGCGCTCGGCGTCGGCCTCGGACGCGAGCCGGTCCCGCAGGCAGCGCTCGCACTCGTGGGCCCACGCGCGCGCGCGCGAGAGCGCGACGGACGAGGCTTTCCCTCCTCCGCTTTCCGAGGGAGGACTCCCGAGCAGCGTCGAGGCCTCATGGGACCTCAGCCCGGCCACCACGCTCGCGACCTCGCGGCCCGTGAACGAGTAGTGCGGCGCCGCGGTCGTGGGCACGAACGCCAAAGCGCAGGCGGAGACGAGGTCGGCCGTCGCGTCGACGAGCTTGGCGAGCGGCGGCAAGAGAGGAGAAGAGGGGCAGGAAGAAGACGAAGACGAAGAGGCGCCGCCGCTGTTGCTGCCCTCCGGCCGAATGAACGACGACGCCAGCAGCGGGACGTAGATGCTCCGCAGCGTGTGCCCTCGCGGAGCAGCCACGCTGAAGACGCTAAAGTGGCGCGCCAGCCTCCCCGACACCAGAAAGGACCCGGCTGCCGGGTTGAGCGCCGCAGCGACCTGCACCGAGGAAGAAGAAGGAGAAGAAGAGGAAGAAGCGTTTCCGCTTCCCTTCATCACCTCCTTGAAGGCGCCCTTGGCCCTGTCGTACCACCCGCCGGCGTCCAGAGCCTGTCTCAGAAGCTCGCAGGCAGACTGCGTGCCGTACTTGTCGAGCGCGGGGGCGTTGAGGTCGTCGATGAGGTAGGCGAGGCGGCGATTGTTGGAAGAGGAAGAAGAGCTGCCACTGCCGCCGCTCCCTCCGCCGCCTCCGCTGAGAGCCGCGGCAGTGGGCCCGTAGCGAGTCCCGCCTTTCCTCTCCAGCGGGGCTTCGAGCGCCGCCTGCAGGTCCGCGGCGCTCGTGCACGCCGAGAGAGGGACGAGGTTGACGGCGGGCGGGTCGGGAAGCGGGTGGAGCGGGAGGGAAGAGGCGGCGACCGCGCAGCCGACGGCGGCGGCGCACGCGCGGCTGCTTTTCTTCTCGGCTCCTCCGCCGTCGCCCCCGCTTCCGCCGCCGCCGCCGACAAACACGCTCCTCCCGCCGCGGAGCGCCTCCCGCAGCAGCACGCTCTTCCCGACCCCGGCCCCACCGGCCAGCAGCACGGGGAACCCGCCGGCGACCAGCGTGCGCAGGACGTGGAGCAGCCTCGCCGACTCTGCTGTGACGACGAAGCGGGCGGAGCCGAAGAGCGCGGCCTCGGCGTCGTCTGCCGCGGAGGCTAAGAAAGCGGACGAAGAGGAAGAAGAAAGAGAAGCAGCAGAAGAAGTAGAAGAAGAGGTAGAAGAATCGGAAGCAAAAGAGGAAGCAGACATGACGCTTTCGAGGGCCGAGGCCCAATGCGTCATTGCCCCCGACCGCGGGTCGACGAAGCAGTCAAAGGGGGAAGCTCCCTCGGGGAAGGAGACGGCGAAGTTGCTGCCCTTGTTCTTGCTGCTGCTGCTGCTGCTGCTGCTGCTGGTATTTCTGGACCACTCCGCGACCCACCAACGCGCAAAGGCGTCGGTGTGAGAAGGAGGAGCAGGACCAGAGGAAGAAGAAGAAGCAGCGGAAGAGTCATCGCTGCCGGTGTTGCCCTCTGCTGCCGCCGCTGCTGCTTCGGGCAGGAGCGCCCCGCCAAAGGCCCACACGCAAGCCCAGACAAAGTGCGCCTCGAGAACGCGCTTGTCCAGAGCTGCTGGCTTGTTGGGCGCCTCGGATGAGGAAGAAGCGGAAGAGGAAGAGGAGGACGAAGCCTGCTGCTGCTGCTCTGCCGCAGCCACCGCCGCCGCCGCCGCCGCCGCTCCGTCGCCCGACGGCGACGACAGCGCCTCGGGCCCCAGCCAGCGCGCCAGCGCTCCGGAGAGCAGGCGCGTGAGCGTAGTCACCTGGTTGACGGCCTGGAGAGGGATGACGGTCCTGTAGTTGCGGCGGCAGTGGTTGATCGTGGGCTCGACGTACCTGATGTTTTTTGAGAGAGAAAGGGGAGGGGGTCGAGGTTGAGAGGGAGAAGCGGCAACGACGGCGACGGCGAACGAGGAAGAAAAAAACTCTCAACTCTCTTTTTTTCTCTCAAAAAGAAAAAAACGCACTTGGCCACGAGCCCGCGCATGGCAGCCCGTAGCTCTGCATCGCCTAGGCCAGAAACCCAGGACTCGAGCGCGGGCTTCCAGACTCCTCCTCCGGACGAAGATGATGAAGAAGATGAAGCGCTCTCTTCGCCTCCACCGCCCCCATCTCCGCCGCTTCCACCGAGCCCCTCGTCGCCGTTGACAAACACGACCCCGCCCCGCGAGACCGTCGCCGGGGAGCAGTGCGCCATCGAGTCGATCTCCAGCAGCAGCCTCATCGGCGGCGCAAGCGGGATGCGCTCGTTCGACGCCAGCGTCAGCACGCGGTTGTCGTCCATGACCGTGTTCATCGACTCGATCCACTCCGGGTCGATGTCGCCGTCGAGAACCAGCCACTGGTGCTGCCTGGTCTTGTCGCTGACAAAGTCCCTGAAGGCGCGACTGAGCAGCCCGTCCTTCCACTCGGCCGTGGCCTGGTGCGAGCAGCCGTAGAGCTCGTCGCGGGTCACGGCTTTCGGGTTGAGCACGGCGACGTCGGTCGCCTCGCCCAGCGCCTGCTGCGCCGCCGCGAGCGTGCGCCAGACTGCCGTCTTCCCCGCTCCCGGAGGGCCCAGCAGGAACACAGACCAGCGCACCGTGAAGAGCTCCCGGAGCTGCGACACCTTCAGCAAAAACCGCCGCTCGGGCACGTAGCCCAACCTCACCGCGGCGGCGGCGGAGGCGGCCTCGAAGCGCGCGTCGGCGGCGCGCGGCACCGTCGCCGGCAGGCCTGGGAACAGGTCCTCGAGCAGCCCGGCGAAAACGGGCGCGTCCCCCCCGGTGAGCTTGCCCACGTTGAAGTCGCGCAGAGCCCGCAGCAGCACCTTCTCCTCGGAGACCCCCGGGGGCGAGGCCCTGCGCATGGCCCCGGCGACCGAGAGCGTCGTCTTGATCGCGCGCAGCTTCCAGTCGTAGTGCCTCGCCTTGGAGAGCATCCCCTCGCAGAGGCGGTAGAGGCCGACGAACTTGCGGGCGAGCTCGCGGGACCTCTGGAAGCCCTCGGCCATCAGCATGACCTCGCAGATGAGGGCGAGGTCCGGGACGCACATGGAGACGGGGCGGAAGAGAGCCTGGGCGCGTTTGGGTGTCGGAGGGAACGTTGGAAGAAGTTAGTTAATAAATAAAAAGAGGTTGGGGGCGAGCTCGATCTTTTTTTGAGGGTTGCTGTCATTCGCAAAAGAAAAAAATCGAAGACGTTCTCTTTCTCTTCTCCTCCCCCTCTCTCCCCCCTTCACTTTCTCTCCCCTTTTCTTTTACCTTGAGCGACTCCGGCAGCTCCGCCCTGCCTGCGTACCCGGGGTTCATCGTGATGAAGGCCATCGCGTTCGGCTTCAGCCTCGTCTCCACCCCCTCGAACACAAACGTCTCGGCGCGCGCCCGCAGCGCGTCGAGCACGCTCTTGTACTGCGTCGAGCACACGGAGAGCACGGAGACGCTGATCCGGTTGAACTCGTCGAAGCAGCCCCAGGCGCCCGTCTGCGCCAGGCCCCGGTAGATCGTGCCCATGGCCCGAAAGTCCATCTGGTCGGAGCAGTTGAAGACGTAGCACTGGAAGCCGAGCGCGCGGGCAAGGTCCTTCGTGGTCTCGGTCTTGCCCGTGCCTGCCGGGCCCGCGGGCGCTCCGCCGAGCACCAGCCTCTGCGCCTGCGTGAGCGTGATGTAGCACCGGTCCGTCAGCGGCGTGATGCACAGGCACCCGCAATTTCCGACGTACTCGTACCCGTAGGCGACCTCGGCGTCGCAGATCTGCACCGAGCAGTCGCCCGTCGCCGCGTCGGAGTAGTAGCGCAGCTGCGACGCCCAGCGGAAGCAGTCGGCGGTCGAGCCGCGCTCGTCCACCAGCGCGGCCAGCACGTCGCGCGCGTGTACGTCGATCGTGCAGAGCGTGATCAACTTCCTTCGGTCGTTGGCCGAGAGGTCGGAGCGCGCGACCGTGGCGATCAGGTCGGCGAGCTGCGCGCGCTGCCTCGCGAGCTCGGCCGCTAGCGCGCCGTCGTCGCCGGCCTCGGCGTCGCGGAAAGCGGCGCCGACGGCGGCGGCGTAGTAGGCCCTCGAGACGGTGGCTGCGGTCTGGGCGCAGTGTCCCAGGATCCACGCCGTGCGGGCGGTCGGGGGGGCGGAGTCGTCGTAGGAGCCGACGCCCCTGCGGAAGTCGTCGGCCATCGCCGCGCGCATCGCCGCGACGAGCCGCGCCATCCAGACCTCGACCGGAGCGCCGGAGTGTTCCCCCCCATCGCCGTCGCCGCCTCCGTCTCCGCAGTCGACGGGCTCCACAAACGGGACGTACTCCCCCTCCCCGGAGTACATCCCCAGCGCGACGCGGATCTTCCGGCCAGTGAGCGGGTCCTTGCGCCACTCGAGGGAGTGCACGTTGTCAAAGGCCTTGGGGAGGTGGCTGGGGGGAGAGAGAGAGTTTTTTTTTTGTCGAGTTTTTTTTCGAGTTTCGAGTTTTTCCGGGTCCGAGCAAAGAGAGGAAGGGAGCACACACAGGGGACAGAAGAGAAACAACCCGTACCTCTCCACGGCGTGCGCGTCCGCCCCACGGGCCAGGAGGTCCAGCAGGTCCGCGGGCGACACGAAGTAGAACCGCGGGAACGCGACGCGCTTGGCCTCCAGGTAGCCCTGCAGCGCCTTCTCGCACCCCTCGAGCTCCTCGAGCTGGCGCTCGAGGCGCGGGACCCTGCCGGCCACGGCGGCCGCGTCGATCACCAGCGGAGACTGCGAGGCGGCCTCGCGCATCAGCGCGCGGAAGTCCGCGTCGGCGGCGTCGAACCTGCGGCTCTCGGCGGGCAGGCGCGCCCGCAGGTCCTCGGAGCCGGCGAAGATGGCCTGCAGCGCCTGCCACTTCCGCTGCGTGGCGGCCCACGCGCAGAGCAGCGCGTCGACCGCGGAGAGCCTCCGCGACCACAGGGACACGGCGCCGATGAATTCCGGGTTGGAGGCCGCGAGCCTGGAGGAGGCCAGGTTCTGCAGCGTCAGCGCATCGCCCTCGAGCGCGTCCGCGAGCGCCGGCGGCGGCGCCGCGGCCGCGACGCCCGTGGCGCCAAAGGGGGCGAACGTCAGGGCCAGCGACGACCAGGTGGTCGCGATCCGCTGCAGGGCTCTCTCGACGCCGACCTCCCTGCGGGCTCGCTCGACGACGGCGGCGACCGCGGCGGCCTTGGAGGGGAGGTCGAGGGCGAGGAGGTCGGCGACGGAGGTGACGGAGGGCGAAGGAGAGGACGACGAAGAGGGCAAAGAAGAGGGCGAGGAGCCAGCCGAGGAGCCCTCCAGAAAGCTCCCGGCCGGCGCTCCCACGGCGCTCGCCAGCTGGTGCCAGTGCCTCTTCCGCATCGCCTGGTGCCTCATCTCATCGACGAGCGGAATGACGTCCTGGAACCCCTTGAGGCGCGCCTCCAGGGCCGGGAACAGCGGGAACCTTCTGCACGGCTTCGGCAGGGAGGCGAGAGCCCTGCCCGCCGCTCGAGCCCCCTCCGAGGCGGCGACGAGGTCGAGCGAAGAGGAGGAGGAGGAGGAGGAAACGGGAAAAGAGGAGGGGGCACGCCACGAGGACTTTTCCCAGGACTCAATGGTCGCGACGATGCCGCGGGAGCACTCCCAGAGCGCGCGGAGGACCCCCAGGGTCGAGCGACAGGCGGCGAGCGGGGACGCGTCGAAGGGGGTTGGGTTCGTTGCTGCTGCTGCTGCCGTTGCTGCTGCTGCTGCTGCTGCTGCTGCCGTTGCTTTTGACGATGCCTCCGCGACGGCGACGACGCCGCAGATAAGCGCCTGACGGCTGCAGAGATCCGCCGCAACGGCCTCGAGCTCGGAGAGGCCCCTCGGGGGAGGAGAAGGAGCAGCGGGAGAAGAGGGAGAGGCAAGGCGAGGAGGCTTGTTCTCCGCCTCCTGTCGCTCCTCCTCCTCCTGTTTCCCTCCTCCCCCCCCTCCTCCTCCTCCGAGGCGCTCGAGAGCAGCGAGAGCATCGGCGACGTCGGCAGAGGAACAGTGCTGCTTCTGCGTGCTAGAAACGGCAGCAGCTTTCTCCCTCCCGACGGGCGCCGCGGCGTCGAACCAGGCCACGAAGCGCGAGACCTCGGCGCCCAGGGCCGCGGCCTCGGCGCGGAGCCTCTCCGCCTCCGCGGCGCGAGCCGGGGCGAGCTCCTTCTCTCTCGCTGCCGCTGCTTCCGTCAGTGAGGACCAAGCGGCGGGGGCAGCTGCGAGAGCGGCCTCGAGGGCCTCTGGAAGGCGGCGCTGTTGAGAAGACGATGCCGACGATGACGAAGAGCTCGAAGAAGAAGAAGCTGTTGCTAAAAGTGTCGCCGCGGCGGCAGCGGCAGCGAGGGACTCTTGGACAGAAGCGTTCCTTTCGGCGACTTCTTTCGCGGTCTTTGTGGCGGCGTAGAGAGCAGCGACGGAGCGCGGGTCCGCTTTCGGAGGAGGAGGAGGAGGAGGAGGAAGAGTTTTCGTTGTCGTCGCTTCCGCTGTCGAGCCGCGGCGGGAAGAGGAAGTCAGAGAGGCAACGCCGCCGCCGCCGACGACGACGGAGGGGCGGCGACTGCCGGTGCCGCTGCCGCTGCTGCTGCTGCTGCTGCTGCTGCTGCTGCTGCTGCTGGCGAGAACGCTGGCTCTGCTCGCCCTGCTCCCCGTCGCTCGAGAAGCACCCAAAGAAGAAGCTGAAGCAGCTGTCCCAGGCCTCGAGTCGACGGAAGAAAGAGCAGCAGCAGCAGCAGCAGAAGAAGAAGAAGAGGAGCTCTTTCCTCCTCCTCCTCCCTCTCGGGTGCCCACGGCGTCGTCGGCGGCCCTGTCCCCCAGGACGGCCTCCGCTCTCCGCGACCACTCCCGGAGCTCCCTCAGCCCTCTCTCGACGACGGCCTCCTCGAGCAGCTGCTCGAGAGCGTGCCGCCAGCGGGAGGCGGACGCGGCGAGGGAGCTCCTCGCGGGGCGACAGTCGACGCGGAGAGGGGAGGGCTGCGGGGGAGAGGAGGAGGAGGGCGAAGAGGCGCCGCCCGAGGAGGAGGCCGGGAGCTCCGAGACGGCCTCGGCCGCGGCCGCGGCGGCGGCGAGCGCCTCCTCGAAGGCGGGCAGCGGAGGCGGGCTGCTACCGCTTCCGACGCTGTGCTTGGCCAAAAACTCCGCGATGCCGGCCCTGACGTCCCTCTTGATGCTGGACGCCGCGAGAGCATAGGGCCCCGCGGCGGCCTCCTCGGCGGCCCGGGCGACGCGGGCGACGGCCGAGCGCGCCGCGGCGGCCGCGGCGGCGAAGTCTCCTCCTCCTCCTCCTCCTTCGTTCTCCCTCCCCTCCTCTCCCGTCTCTGCCGCCTCCGCGCGATACAGCTCCGCGTCCGAGGCGAGGGCGGAGAGCCAGCCGTCGACGGCGGCGGAGACGCTGGCGTGCGCTGCGACGGGGGGGGAGACGACGTGGGCTGCGCCCGCGGCGACCAAGGAGCGGCGAGCGGCGGGCAAGGCGCCACTGCCGCTTTGGCGACGAGACTGGTGCGAGGAAGAGGAAGAAGAAGAAGAAGAAGAAGAAGAAGAAGAAGAAGAAGAAGAAGAAGAAGAAGAAGAAGAAGAAGAAGAAGAAGAAGAAGAAGTAGAAGAAGAAGAAGAAGAAGAAGAAGAAGAAGAAGAAGAAGAAGAAGAAGAAGAAGAAGAAGAAGAAGAAGAAGAAGAAGAAGAAGAAGAAGAAGAAGAAGAAGAAGCGGGAGCCGGGGAGGAGGAGGAACCGCTCCCGTCGATCGAGGGGACGAAGACGGGCGAGCCGTCACTCCCGATGTCGAGCTCGATCTCCAGGAGAGTCGGGGCGGCAGCAGCAGCAGCAGAAGACGAAGAAGAAGCGGCGGCGTCGTCGCCGTCGCCGCCGACGACCTCCGCAGCAGCAGCGACGTCGCTGCTCCCTTCGAGCGCCGCGGCCACCGCCAGCGCCCCGCAGACGGCCACCTCCTCTGCGGCCCTCGCCACCTCCTCCCTGACGGTCTTTTCGAACTCGAGCCAGCGGGCGTGAGACGGAGACGAGGAAGAGGAAGAGGAGGAGGAGGAGGAGGGAGACCCCGGCGCCACTTCCTCGGGCTCGAGCTGCTCCCTGGCGCGCGCGACGGCGGCCAGGGCCTCGGCAGAAGCCGCCGCCGTCGCGGCCCTCCTCGCCGCCAGGCCCGTCTCGACGGCGGCGTCGAGCTCGGGCAGCGTCAGGGCGCGCGCGTCCTTGCGAGCGAACAGCGGGGGCGGAGCGACGGCCCCTCGCAGAGGGCGCCCCCAGGTCCTCCGCAGCCTCCGCGGCGCCTCGAGCGCCCCGGCCACGGCTGCCGCCGCCGACGAGGCCCGCTCGACGGCCGACGCGAGGCTCGCCGCGTACTCCGCCGCGGCCCAGGAGTCGGTCCAGGTGACGCCACCGTCGAGCCCCCTGGAGATGGCGGAGCGCACGGCCGCGAGCCTGGGCTCGAAGAGCGCGAACGCGGAGGCGGGGATCGTCGAGGCGGCGGTGGTTTTTTCGCCGTCGGCGGCGTCTTCGTTGGCGGCGTTTCCCCCCGGCCCCTCCTCTTCTTCGCCGCCAAAGACCCGCGCCGAGAGCGCCGCCGCGGCCTCCGTCGCGGCGTCGATAGCGAGCTCGGCAGCCCTGACGTCCGACGCGCGCGCGTACGCCGCCAGGACCTGCTGCGGGAGGCTCTCGATCGGAGGAGAAGACGGCAGCGAAAGCATCGCGTGCGTCTCCCGCAGCAGCACGTCGAGGCGGCGGCCGACGTTGGCCGCGGCGCGAGGGTACCGCTTCCCTCGCCCCTTTTCCTCTACCCCTCCGCCTCCCTCGCTCTCCTCCTCCTCGGGCAGGAGCCTCAGGACCGGAGCGGCCAGCCCCAGCCTCGCGGCCTCCCCGGCGGAGGAAGACCACCCTCTCAGGATCGCGGACTCGAACTCTGCGAGCGCGCCCGCCACGGCGGCGACGGCGGCTTCGGCCGAGGCCGCCGCGGCCGCGGCGCCCGGGCAGACTCCTCCTCCTGCTGCTGCTGCTCCTCCTCCTCCTCCTCCGGTTCGAGCCAAAAGAGCGCGGAGCCTCGAGGCGCGCGAGTTGATCCTCTCTGCGAGCCCTCGGGCCCAGGCGATGGCCCCGGCGGCGGGAGGCGCCCCGCGGGGCAGGAACGGAGGGGGCACAGGAGGCGACGAAGCTTTTCCGCCGCCGCCGCCGCCGCCGCCGCCGCCGACGCCGCCGCCGACGCTCCACGCCGCGGCGGCCTCCGCCGCGCCCCTGCCGGCCCGCAGCTCGGCCAGGGCGGCCTCGGCGTCGAACTCGAGCGCCCTCCACAGCGCCGGCGACGCGGCCCGCAGTGCAGCTGCCGCGGCGGGCCTCTCCTCGAGCAGTCCCTCCGCGGCGGCGAGGGCCTCGCCGTTGCGTAGGGCGCGCTCGAGGCAGCACGGAGAAGGGGAAGTTTCTTTGGCGGTGCTGCTGCCGTTGCCGCTGCCGCTACCTCCTGCGATCCCACCTCCTCCGCCCCCGCCCCCACCTCCTCCGATGCCCTCTGCGTCGAGCGCCGAGCGCACCAGCGACCCCAGCCTCCTGTCGAGCTCCGGGAGCACCGAGGCCAAAGGGCCGAGGACGGCGTCATCGAAGCGCGCGTCGGAGGCGTCGAGGGGGTCGACCGGCGAAGAAGAAGAAGAGGAATCGCCGCCGTCATCCTTGGCGCCCTCTTCCGCCCCTGTCGCCGTCGCCGTCGCCGTCGCCGCCGTCATCGCCTCCTTCACCCCGGCGCTCGAGACGGCGTCGAAGTCGAACGCGACCCTGCGAGCCGCCGGGGTCATCGCCGTGCCCAGGTCGGCGCGGGAGAGGCGGCAATAGGCCGCCGCGGCCCCGAAGGCGTCGGCGACGGCGGCGGCGCGGCGCGCGGCGGCGTCGAGCGAGACGAAAGGGGAGCTGTCGTCGTCGTCTCCCCCTCCCCCCTCCTCGTCGGAGAAGCGGCCGTCGAGCCCTCCTTCTTCCTCGTTGCTCTCCCTCCTGCTCCTCTCTCTCCTCCTCCTGCTCTCTTCCCCTCCGTCTCCGAAAACGGCCTCGGCGTTCAGCGGCCAGCCCCGAGGGTAGGACGCGACGTCGCCCGAGCCCGCGGCGGCCCGGGCCCGGAAGAAGGGCGCCTTGAACGCGCCCAGCGCGGCGACGACGGCCCTGGCCGAGGCGGCGGCGGCCGAGGCGGCGGAGACCGCCGCGGAGAGGGCGAGCGTCTCGTCGGCCGACGACGAGGACGAGGAAGCAGACGGAGAGCTCGAAGCGGCGGTCGCGGGCCACGAGGCCAGCAGCTCCTCCCCCGGGATCGCGGCGCCGACGACGCCGACGACGACGGAGGAGGCGGCACGCAGCAGGCGCTCCATCCTCCTGGGAGAGGCCCCGTAGTAGCTGGAGCGGGACCAGGTGACTTCGAGGCAGCGCCACAGGGGCAGCGAGGAGGCGGCGACCTCCGCCGCGGCGTCAGAGGGCGAGCGGGGAAGAGAAGAGGCGATGTTTTCGGCGCCTCCCCCCTCCTCCTCCTCCTCCTCCCCCGCCGCCGCCTCCTCCGCCGCCGCCGCCTCCTCTTCCACCTCCAAACCCAGCACCAGCGCCTCGACGGCCGGAAGCAGGGCGGACGAAAATTTCGCCGCGTCCGCGGCGGTCGCCGCAGCGGCGGAGACCTCGTCGGAGAGCCTCGAGAGCGCGCCCGCGGAGGGCGAGCCCGAGGCCAGCAGCGCGGCGCCGACGGCGGCGACCTCGGAGCCGCTCGAGCAGAGCTGGCGCTGCAGCCTGCTGCCGTCGAGGGCCAGGCGCCGCCAGTGGGCGGCCTCCTCGTGGAGGACCGTCCAGGGGCGGGCGCGCTCGCTGTCGGCGCCGCCGCCGTCGTCGCCGGGCGCTGCGCCCCGGCTGCTGCTGCCCCGCGACGCAGCCGCGGCGGTCAGCTCCGCGAGCGTCGGGGGCTCCCTGCGGATCGCGGCCCTCGCGGCGGTCGTCCAGCGGTCGACGGCGGCCTCGAGCCTGCGCAGGGCTGCCGCCTCCTCGCGGCTGGCCTGGAGGGTGGCCGCGAGAGAAGTGGCGGGAGCAGGAGAGGGAGAGGCGGCGGGGGGAAGGGCGGGGGGAGCGCCTCCAGCGGCGGCGGCGGCGGCGGCCGAGGCGGCAGCCAGTGCGACGACCGAGCGCGGCGGCATGGCGAGCACAGTCTCCCCTCGGGCAGCGGCGGCAGCGGCAGAGGCCGAAGCGGCCAGCTCGGCCGCTGCGTCGGATGCTGCTTCCGAAGGAGACGGAGGAGAGGAGGAGGAGGAAGAAGACCCGGCTGCTGCCTCGCCGGGCTGCTGCTGCTGCTGCTGCTGCTGCTGCTTCGGCGTCTGAGCAGAGGAGGAGGAGGGGCGGGCAGCCAGGACGGCCCGCGCGATCGCCGCTGCGACTGCGAACCTTCCGGCGGCGCCTCCGCCCGCCGAGGAGGCCGGAGGGAGGACCGCGGCGACGAGCTTGGAGGAAAGGGCGGAGGCGAGCAGAGAAGAAGAGGAAGAGGAAGAGGAAGAAGAGGCAGCGGAAGGCGAGCGAGTGTCACCGCCGTCGCTTCCTTCGCCGCCCCCCGCTCTCAGCGACGCCCCCGGCGGCGAGCGGAGGAAGAGGGCCGCTCTCGCAGAGGCCGGCACGGAACCCAGGTCCGAGGCGACTCTCAGGAGCATGTACCGTTCCTCGAAGTAGAGCGCGAGGCTCGGGCACGAGGGCGTGTCGAGGAACGAGAGCGCAGAGGCCGCGGCCGCGGAGTTGTTTTCGCCGCCGCCGGGGCCGAAGAAGAAGAGCTCCGCCGCCGACGCTGAGGAGGAGGCCGAGGAGGTCGGGCTCGACTTGCCCTGGCTCGCCGCGAGGAGCTTGGACGCCGCGACCTCGGGGCCCAGGAGCAGGCTCGCCGCGCGTCGAGCGAGCCACTCGAGGCGAGGGGACGAGGAGGAAGCGGAAGCGGACGCGGACGCGGACGCGGAAGCGGCGTTGCTGCTGCTGTAGTCGCCGCCGCCGTCGGCCGCCACGGCCGCAGCAGCAGCGACTTTTTCGGCAGGCTGGTCTGCGGCGACCCCGACAGCAGCGGCAGCAGCAGGAGCAGAATGGAGCTCCTCCGCCGCTGTCCTTGGCGAAGGAGGCATCATGAGAACCGATAGGTTTTTATCCTCAAACGCGGGGGAAAGAAAGGCCCCCCTCAAACGCGGGAGACAAGGAAGAAACAAGTGAAAGAGAGAGACGAAGAAGCGAAAAAGAGGAAGACGAGCAGTCTCTCTCTCTCTCTCACTTTTCGTTGTCATTTTCTCTTCGCTCTCTCCCTCCCTCCCTCGAGAGCTCGTTCATCTTCCTGAACTTGAATTTCTCAAATAAAAACCATGCCCCCACCAAAGCCCCTGGCCTTGCAGGCCGACTTTGACGAGGCTGTCTCGACCAACATCGAGGACTTTGACATGCACCGGACCGAGGCCTTGGTCGCGGCGCTCGAGGAGCTCAAGCTGCAGGTGAGAAGCAAAAAAGTCAGTTTCGATGGGCGTCGTTGTCGATCAAAAACGTCAACGACGACGGACGATGCTGCTTTTCCTCTCTCGTCCTTTTTTTCTCACGATTCGCGCGCGCAACTGCGGCACACGAAACTCTCAAACAGGGTAAGGACATCTCAAACATCGTCACCGCGGGGGAAGAGGAGGTGGCTAGGTGAGGATGGACAAGTAAAGAGAGGGGAAAAGAGGTGGATGTTGCAACGACGAGAGGGCGACGGTCGATGCTTTTTCTTTTCTTCTTCCCTCATCATTCGACCCCCCCTCTCCCCCCCCCTGAAACGAAAACCCAAACTCGCGCCCAGGCACCCGGCCTCCATCGCCTCCCTGGCCCTCGCGCAAGCGCTTCTGTCGTCGCCTTCAACGGACGTCGCAGGAGCCGCCAAGGCCGCGAGGGACCTCTCCGCGGCGCTGGAGGGCGAGAAGGCGACGAAGAGTGACAGCGAGGACGCCGGGACTCTGATCGACAACGGCGGCGCCGACGGCGACAACGCGAGCTCCAAGGCCCTCAAGATCGCAAACGCCGCGGGTGCGGTCTCCTCCGTCTCCAAGGCCCTGACCCTATTCGAGAGGAGCCCCGAGCTGCGGAGAGGCAACAAGCGCGACCTCGAGGCGCTCCTCCGCTGCCTCGCCCGCCTATGCGCCTCCGACGCGGGGAGGGACGCCGCGGGCGCCGCGGGGGTCCCGGCCAAGCTCTGCGACCTCCTGGCCGCCGCCAACAGCAGCAGCGGGGGAGGAGAAAACGACAGCGAGAGCGAACGCAACGGCGACGAGCCCGACCTCGTCGCGGCGCTCGCCGCGGGGGCGGCGGCGGCGGCGACGGCGCACGAAGGGAACAAGTGCGCCCTCGTCGACTGCGGCTTTGGCGCCGCCGCCGCCGCGGCCTTGCTCCGAGGAGGAGGCGAGCGCTCTTCTTCCTCTTCTTCCTCCCCTTCTCGGTCTTCCTCCGTCGTCTCCCCCGCAGCTATCCGCTCCCTGTCGGCCGCTCTCTGCTCCCTGGCCACGGCGGACGACCCCAGGCCCGCCGCGTCGAGGGCCTTCCAGAACGGGAGGACGCTGGGGAGCGAGGGCGTCCCCGCGGCGTGCCTCGTCGCCTTCCGAAGGGCGATCGCGGAAGCCGAGAGGGAGGGAGAGGGAGAGAGGGAAGGTTCCACGTCCGAGTCCTGGATGGACACGGCCGCGGCAGCCGCGATGGCAGCTCGCCGCTCCGTGGTCAACGACGAGCTCTGCCGCGAGTTCGCCGACGCCGGCGGCGCAGCGGCGGTGCTGCGGGCGCTGCTGCCTCCCGCGGGGGCAGGAGAGGCGAGCGGGTCCTCCTCTCCCGCCCGGCCTCTCCACCACGCCAGGCTCGCGCGCTCCTGCTGCTCCCTGCTCCGCCAGCTCGCCGGCTCCGACGCCCTGAAGGCCCCCATCGTCGACGGGGGCGGGCTCAACCTCGTCGCCCGCGCCGTCGCGGCGCACCCGGGCAGGCACTCCGTCGCGGAGCAGGCTCTCGGCCTGCTCGTGGCCCTGACCCTGCGCAACCCGGACGCGTGCGCCGCCGCGGTGGAGTCAGGGTGCGTCAGGGCCGCGGCGGACGTGCTGCGGTCGGGGGCGGGGGTTCTTTCGGGCTCTTCGTCTTCTTCGAAGGAGGAGCAGACCGACGACGACGACGACGACGATGGCGAAAACGCCGCTCCTGCCTCCTCTTCCTCCGACGACAGCGATCCTTCCTCCTCCTCCGCCGCCGCCACTGCCGCACCCGCTCCTTTCACGCGGAACCCGCACCAGTGGGCCCAAAGGCAGGCCTGCGCCGCCATCCGCAACGTCGTCTCCCGCTCCCTCGAGCTCAGGCCCGCGGTGCTGAGCCCGGGGCAGGGCGGCGTCGAGCCGCTTCTGCGCGCGGCGAGGGACCGCTACCCGGAGGCGTGCGGCGACGTCGGGGCCGCGGCGCTGCGGGACCTGGGATGCGATGACTACGCCGGGACGAAGGGGAAGAAGACCGACGACGGCGGCAAGGGCACGGGCAAGGGGGAGAGCAGCATCGAGAGGGCCTCGGCCGCCGCGGCGAGGGCACAGGCGGACGGGCGGTTTGGGGTCGCGGTCTGAAGAAAAAATCACAAAAAAGGAAAAGAAAAATCAAAAAGTTCAAAATTTGCAAGTCCAGCAGGGTTTTTGCTTACATTCTCACCCGAAAAACTTCACCTCGATCCTGCCTCCCTCCACCACCCTCACGGGGTACATCTTCAAAGGGATGGGGTCCTCCTTGCTCTTCATCGCGCCCAGCACGCGCCGCCCGACGGTGTCCTGCGGGCACCAGACTTTGACCGCCCCGGGCTTTGGCTTCGAGTTCAGCACGTAGACCGTGCCGTCGAAGGGAACCTCGGCCGTGACATCCCCCGATTCCTTGTCGAACTCCACCTTGGCGTCGATCATCGGGTACTTGAACGCGGTCGAGTTGGCGTCGGAGCAGAAGTAGGAGCCGCCGCCGGCGTTGGGGGCGCGGTAGAGGACCACGACCTCCTTGGACGGCAGGACCTTGGCGACGGTGTTCTTGCCCTTGGCGTCAAATGCCCCCGTGGAGACCCCGACGTCGATCCAGGGGCTCGAAGCCTCGTCGAAGGGGCCCGCGACGTTGGCCGGCGACGACTTTTTGGAGAGGACCACGTTTTGCTTGTCGGCGAGGTTTTGGCGCAGAGCTCCGCGGCCGCCTTCGAGCGGATTCGAAGTCTTAGTTTTCGTCTTGCTGCCGCTCGTCGACGAGCCGAATCCTTTTTTCGCAGAGACAGAGACGGAGGCTCTTCTCGAGCTCACAATCGCGCGCCTGCATGCTGCAAGTGGGGCTGGAGCGCCTCGCAGGGAGAGCATGTCTGAGCTGTAGGAGTCGGTCGATCGTTCGTCCGTCGTCGAGAGAGGAAAACGTTTTGTGTGGGCCTCAGAGCCGGAGGGAGGCGGAGGTCGAGGAGCGAGATTCAGAAACTGAAAAAGCAGTTCTCTCTCCCTCTCGCGCCTTTCCCCCTCTTTTCGCACTCCAAGTCAATGTGGTCGTCCCTCACGGGCGCCGGGTCGTCCGTGCCCAGCGCCTCGGACGCGGACGCCATCGAGAGCGTGCGCATCCTGGTGGTCGGGGACGCCGGTGAGGGAGGCCTTACGTCGTTGTCTTTTCCTGTCGCTCGATGTTGCAATCGATGGGTGGCACTCAATCCATCAGTCTCCCCTCTTCCCTCTCTCTCTCTCACTCTCGTCACTGCAGGCTGCGGCAAGACTTCGCTCGTCCAGGCACTCGTCCAGGGAAGCGCCCCGGCGCGGCCCGTGCCCACGGTCGCGTGCTCGGTGCAGGTCAAGGTGAGAACGAGAGGGAAAGGATGCGTTCTTTCTTTTTTTGGTTTCGCCTCGAAATGCGACGTCGAACAGCTCACCCCAACCCCTTTCCTTTCCTTTCCTTTCCTTTCCTTTCCTTTCCTTTCCTTTCCTTTCCTTTCCTTTCCTTTCCTTTCCTTTCCTTTCCTTTCCTT
>Ga0315284_10006402_pt1 | contig 16761 bp, 8 predicted proteins | sample YL17G09_16_MG_FD_203696 | JGI IMG/M metagenome (GOLD analysis project Ga0315284, IMG submission 203696) | Sediment microbial communities from Yellowstone Lake, YNP, Wyoming, USA - YL17G09_16 | ecosystem: Environmental > Aquatic > Freshwater > Lake > Sediment | place: USA: Wyoming | collected...
GGTGGTCGCAACGGGCACGATTACGACCACCGGAGACCTCCGGAAGGCGAACGGCAGCTCCTATCTCGCCTTGATCACCAGCCAGAAGATCACAATAACACAGAACTCGATGATGGAAGGCATTGCCTACTGCCATGATGCGACCGGGTCGGGAGTACTGGATATGAAGCAGCACGTCGTCACGAGTGGATCCCTGGCGGCGGACGATATCTCGCAGAGGCAGACGCTGACGGCAAACGGCGATCCCGGCCTGACGCGCGACATCATGACGCAGTTGCACCTCCCCGGCACGTAGCGGGCTTTAGTCAGGAGTAGTGGAAGTATGGAGAAGACCAGACGCATCGAGACAACCATCGCCACACTGCGCTGGATAGCGGTGGCGGGCGGTCTGATCGCGGCATGGGGCTACATCCCACCGTGGCGCATCGGCATCATAGCCGGGCTCGTGACGGCCTACAGCATCGCCGGTCTGTGGCTTGCATCGGACGAGACACGCTTCAAGCGGTTCGGCCGCAGGTCCACGCTCGCAGGCTTCATCTTGGACTTCGCTGTTGTGACCGCCATTGTAGCCGATACGAGCGCGCGCTCGTCCCCTGTCTACGCGCTCTACTGGTACCTGATTCTATGCGCGGGAGTCCGGGAAGCGCGCGTCACTCGATTGCTCGCGGTGACCGGCGCAGCGCTCGCTGCAAACGCGCTGGCGACTGCATACGCGCTCCGCGGCCTTCCCAGTCTATCCCTGTTTTCGGAATCAGTGGGCATCAGAAGCGCTGTTATCGCATTCGCGTTCCCGATCGCGGTGTACATAAGCAGGACCCGATCCCGGGAGCAGTTGGTCGCCGAACGCGGGTCATACCTGAATGCCATCCTGAAATGCGGCACGCAGTTGACGAGCTCCGGGAGCGTGCGAGAACTCGGGGTGGACATGCTCAAAACCCTCGTGACCGAGATCGGAGCCCGCGGAGCGCAGTTGCTTCTCCTGAACGAGGAAACCGGCGATCTCGAATGCGAGGCGGCCTGCGGATGCGAGACCGGGGCTGAACTCGAGCCGTCCGGCGAGATTCCCACAAACGCCTATGCGCGATGGGTCGTCAACAGCGGCCGCGATTTCCTGGTTCGTCCCGGAGGTAAGCCGGATGAGAACACCGCGCCCGGTCAGGATGACCGACCGGTCATGGCCACTCCACTGCTGTGGCAGGCTTCCAGCCCTGCCCGCCGAAGCCCCGGCGAAGGCGGGGCCGAGAGCGAGTCCAACGTCCTTGGCGTCCTCGTCGTCTGGGGGGCCGTCGGCGCGGACTTCGATGACGATGCCGTCGAGATCGTCCGCATTCTCGCGGCGATCTCCTCCGCGGCGATCGTGAATCTGCGTCTCTATACGAACATGCAGAAGACTTTCGTTCGCACCCTCCAGAGCCTCGCGAACAGCCTGGAAGCGCGGGACGAGTACACTCAGGGCCATTCCGAGCGCGTCATGCAGGTCGCGTGCATGATCGCCGAATCTCTGGGCGTCCCCGCGGAAAGCCTCGATTCGCTCCGAAACGCCTCGCTGCTCCATGATATCGGCAAGATCGGCATTCCGGACGCCATACTCAAGAAGGCGGGGAAGCTGACGTCCGAGGAATGGGAATCCATGCGCCGTCATCCCGGCGTGAGCGAGGAGATCTGTCGTCCGCTCGGCCTGGGATCGGACATCCTGTTCCTGATCAAGCATCACCATGAAAGACTGGATGCAAAGGGATATCCCGCGGGACTTCAGGCGCAGGAGCAGCCGCTGCTCCAGAGAATCCTCGTCGCCTCAGACGTCTTCGACGCGATGCGCAGTCGGCGGCCCTACAGAAGCTCGATGTCGAAAGAGGATATCCGAGTGGAGCTGCACCGATCGGCGGGCAGAACGATGGATCCGACGGTCGTGGACGCGCTGATCCAACTCATGGATTCCGAGGAGATGGACTCGGTCTACCAGGAGCATGACCGGATCACGAACATCCTGTCCCGGGGCGCGCAGATCCCCGACGAAAAGGCGGCTTAGGTCGGGCGCTGGGTTCTATCCACTCACTGTGCCGCAGACGACGGTCAGGGTGTACTTCCGCCAGGCGTCCTGAGTCACGGTAGTGGTGTGGAAATGCGCGCCGGGGATCAAGGGCAGATTCTTGGTGCCGAAGTCGCCCGTCAGAGTGCCGTTCACCACAATGATCTCGAACTTCTGTCCCGCAGACGGCACGAACCCTCCCGAGAGGGTAACGTTCAGCGTCGAGGTCGGCGATATCGTAGCCGGCCCTTTCACGCTGATCCGGCCGTACTGCACCACCGGAATGTTGCCCGCGATATCAATATTCACCTTGCCGTTGCCGGTCGAGTAGTGCGGGCCGGTCATGTTCGTGTTTGGAATGTCCTTCGCGGCCGTAGAGACTCGGTTCACACTCTTGGCCATTGTCTTCCCTCCTGTGTACACGCCATGGGCGATCATACGGGCGGGCAAGCAGACTCCGACTCGCCATCCGCAAGCCCATAATAGCCCTCGACGCTTGTTCTGTCAACGCCAGGGGTGCGGCTGAGAGGAAGTATCCTGGTAATTCTACCTGTTGACAAACAAGTCTTCAACACGTATGATAGCAATACAGGCGTAGGAGCTTGCGGCGCCTGCATGTTTTGACGTCTTGCGCCGGCTTGTTCCCTTGAACCCGGCGACGAGACGCGCTTGGGAGGTCAGGATGCGGCACCACGAGGGCGATTCTGTACTGCCTGTCCCCACGCGTGCGTCTTCCGCGCGCAGACTCCACACGGCCGTCCGCGGCCAAAACCCACTAAGCAGGACTCAGCTCGGCCTTTCGCTCGCTCCAATGATCTTCCTCTGCCTCTGCGCGGTTGCAGCGCGGGCGGATGTGTTCAACATGGGCTCGGGCCTCACGAACCTGGAAACGGTTGTGGTGACCGATCCGGGCAACGTCCCCGACACCCAGTACCCCCCGGGTTACGGCGCGGTACCTTACTACTACCGAATCGGCAAATACGAAGTCACCGCCGCCCAGTACTGCGACTTCCTGAACCACAAGGCGAAGACGGATCCGTATGGACTATACGAGACGGTCATGACGAGCCAATATGGCTGCAAGATCTGGCGCGACGGCAGCAGCGGGAGCTACTCATACAATGTGGGCCCGGACTGGGCGAACAGGCCGGTGAACTTCGTGGACTACTGGGACTGCCTGCGCTTCGCCAACTGGCTCCACAACGGCCAGGGAGACGGCGATACGGAGACCGGCGCATACACCCTGGGCGGCTACAATGGCTCGGACGGCCGATGGATTCAGCGCAATGCCGGATGGAAATGGGCAGTCACGAGCGAGAACGAGTGGTACAAAGCCGCCTACTACAGGGGCGGAGGAACGAACACCGGTTACTGGGACTGCCCTACTCGGACCGACGCTACTCCATCCAACAATGTCACCAACCCAGATTGGGGGAACGGTGCGAACTTCTACCAGGGCGGCTACTCCATCGGCGCCCCCTTCTGGCAGACAATCGTGGGCGAGTTTGAAAACTCGCGGAGCGCCTACAACACTTTCGATCAAGCCGGCAACGTAGCTGAGTGGACCGACACCGTGAGCACCGGCGGACCTTCCCGCGTTCAGCGGGGCGGCGACTGGAACCGAAACAGCACTTACATCCGCGCCTCATCCCGCGGCTCCGGATCCCCGGGCGCCGGGGGCAACGCCGCTACCGGCTTCCGTGTTGCCGGCATATTGCCGCCTGAGTTCCGCGCGTTCTGGGTGGACGCATCGAACCCCGGATTCCTCAGCCAATCACAGGTGGACCAGTTGCTCGGGATCCCGGGTAATGGGAGCAGCACGGGCGACATGAGGGACGCGAACCAAAACGCCGTCTTCGTCCAGGTTCGGCGATTCGCGGAGGTGTGCTACCCATCGGCCATGGGAGAGCCGTACTTCTCGGGACTCAGCCCCGCGAACTTCAACGCTCTCCAGGCGATGATCAGCGCGGCCCACGACACCACCGGCGGCAAGCAGCGCATAGAAGTCCATTGCTGGATAGACCTCCTCCGGACCTGGGACAGGCAGTACGCTCCCTCGCCGCTCTACCAGTCGCACAGCGATCCGGATGACCCGGACAACTACTGGGTGACGCTGGACACCGCCGGCCAGGAAACCCCGGACAAGGCTCTCGACCCCGGCCACCCGGGATGCGAAAAGTATCTGACGAATGTGTGCATGGACATCGTGAACAACTTCGACATAGACGGCCTCCACCTTGATGACATCAGTTTCGCTGCGAACGACTTCGGCTATAACCCGACCAGCGTCACCCGCTACAACGCCCGGTACGGACTGATCGGCCGGCCGGCCCCGACCGACCCACAGTGGCAGCAGTGGCGGCGCGACCAGATCACCGGCCTCGTCCGCAGAATCTACGCGAAAGTCCAGGCAGCCAAGCCGAACGTCAAGGTTTCGGGATCCTTTGTCACCACGAATCCTGCTCCTCCGGAGTCTACCCGAGCCGCGTTCATGAACACGAGGCCCTACAGTGACCTATACTCGGACTGGGACGGCTGGATGACGGACGGCATCGTGGACATGGCGGTCCCGATGACCTTCTACAACCTCGCGGTTGATTCGGTCGGCTACACGTCCTGGCTGAATTTCGAAAAGGACCGGAAGCATGGCAGGCACATGGTCATCGGCCAGGGATTCTACCTCAACACGTGGGCCAATGCGTTCAACGAACTAATAAAGGGGCGCACCGCCTCTCCCGCCGGCAACTACGCTGAGGGATACTCCGGCTACTCGTATTACGAACCATACGCGGGCGGCGCCTGGTCGGGGTTCAGCGGGCAGCTCTGGGAGTACTGCCCCTATCCCGCGGACACCCCCGACATGCCGTGGAAGTCGTCCCCAACCACCGGCCACGTCAGCGGCACGGTGATCCTCGCGGTAGACAGCTCCGGGGCGGACGGCGCGACCGTGGCGATCTCCGGACCCGAGAGCCGCAGCACCACCTGCGACGGCACCGGGTTCTACGCCTTCATCGGCGTGACCCCCGGAGCGTATACCCTCACCTCGAGCAAAAGCGGCTTTGTAACATCTGCACACCAGGTAACCGTCACAGCGGGCGCCACGACCGTCTTCAATGACTCCTTGGCCAGCGGCCCCCTCGAGATCCTGAACGTCTGCGCCTCGGACATCACCTACAACTCCGCGATCATCAAGTGGACCACGAACCAGACGTCCTCATCACAGGTCGAGTATGGAGGCACCGACAGCTACGGGAGCATTACCCCCGTGGACACCGCGCAGGTCACGTCCCACTCCGTGCCCATATCAGGCCTGACCGGGGGAACGACCTACCACTACCGCGTGATCTCAGGGGCCGTAACGTCCACCGATCACACTTTCACGCCGAACCTGCCGCCGTCCATCACCGATGTCGAGGTGGGCGGCGGCGCCGGCAGCCCGAGGAGGATCGTCGGAGCTCCGGCGTCCGGCTTCGTCGGCGATTACGTAACGATCACCGGAGAGCACTTCAAGGGCGCCTACAGGGTTGATTTCTACCCGGCAGTGAGCGCCCAGTTCACTGTGGATTCCGACACGCAGGTCACCGCCATCGTGCCGCTCGGCGCGCTCGCTGGGCCGATCACCGTCTGCACCGACGCCGGCATGACGAAGAGCCCCAGCACCGGCGATTGGATTACACACCTGACCAATGATTTCTGCGCTCAGGCGATCGAGATCCCATGCACGCAGACGACCACCATCCTCCAGGACACCGGGACCGCGCAGGCAGGCGAGGACCCCGCGCCGTCCTGCGTCCCGGGCTTCGGCAAGGGCGTCTGGTACAAGTACCAGTACTCCGAGAGCGAGAACTCGGCGCTCTACATCAAGACCACCGGCAGCGATTATGACACCGGCCTCGCCGTCTTCACGGGCGGGTGCGGATCCCTCAGCGAGGCGCTGTGCAACGACGATCTCCCCGGCGAAACCACATCCGGCATAAGCAACTTCTGGGTGCCCGCCGGCGCCACGGTCTGGATACTGGCCGGCGGGAAGACCGGCGCATCCGGACGACTCAGAATAGAGATAACCCCCAGGGTGGATAAATCAACAATCCTGACGGGCGCGACGGGCTACGTCCTGGGCAACATGAACATGTTCGGAACCCACTACTCGGCCGGGACGAACCTCGTCAGCATCGAGCTGGCGGGCACGACGCCAAAGACGGAGTATGGGCAGATCAGCCTCGGCGATTCCTGTTCGGTCGCATCGGGCACGACGTTGAACACCAGCGTCCTGAGCCAGTTCATCCCCTGTCCCGGGCAGACTTTCGACATAATCGTAGTCAACGGCACGATCACGGGCGACTTCAGCACGAAGACCTTCACGACCGTCGAGGGTCTGCAGTTCCAAACAGCGAAGGTCACCGACCGCATCTGGCAGAAGTATGTCATCACCCCCGCGAGCACTCTGGAGCACCGGTCGCCTGGGCCGGGGAGGTCCACCGCTCCTCCGAATACGCTTCTCTACATGCCGAGCAAGGTGGTATCCGCGACCAATGCGGCTCAAGGCTACCTATACGTTCAGGAGTCTGACCGCAGCGCCGGGATCAGGGTCGTCACGCCGCCGGGGACTCTGGTTGTCGGCGATCTGATCAATGTGTTCGGCAGGATCAACGACAGGACCGTCAGCCCTGGGATTGTCGTGGAGCGGCAGATGTCCCCTGCGTCCGTGGCGAAGGCGGGCAGCGGATCGCCCCCGAAGCCTATCTTTATGCCGTGCAGGAACATCGGAGGGGCCGCACTGCCCCCATATGTGCCCGGCGTGTATCAGGGGGCGGGGCTGAACAACATCGGCCTCCTTGCCTCGGCCCTCGGCCGGGTGATGTACAAGAACGGAACGCTGATAGGCATTGACGACGGCAGTCTGGGCTGCGAGTGGACACAGGAGCCGGGCGTATACGTCCAGCTTCCGACGGGTTCGCCGGACCCGGGGATGTACAGCTTCGTGAAGGTCACCGGCATCGTCGAAGGCTACGTACCCGCCGGTGAGTACGTGAGCAAACGCTTCATCCGCCCGAGATCGCCGGCGGATGTCATCATATTGTGGGGACAGTAGACACCGGAGCGCAGATGCGGTTGTGGAACAGCCGATGACACCTCAAAGGAAGGATCGAGCACGCAGGCCCGAACCTGCGTTGGACGGTCTGCGCCCGATCTCAGGTTTCCGGCGCGTCCTGCGCATTGTCCTCACATCCGCGGCAGCCATTCTCATATGCGTCTTCCTCGACCAGAAGGCGTTTGACTACCTGGAGCAGTATACCTACAACCTCAGACTTATGGTACATGCGGCGCACGACCGCTCCGCCGTCACGGCGGCTCAGCAGCGAATCCTCCTCGTCACCCTCACCGATGATGCCTTCGCAACCGGCGCGCTCCCCGGCACGCCGCCCGTGCCCCGAACCTATCATGCGAAGGTGATACGCGATCTCACCCGCGCCGGCGCGAAGGTCATCGCCTTCGACCTGCTCTTCGACACCGAGACCCCTCAGGACGCCGGGCTCGCCTCGGCCGCCCGATCCTCAGGCAGGGTGCTCTGGGCGTGTCTGCGCGAAACCAACAGCGAGTTCGAGAAGCCGCGCTGGCTGCTCCCGAATCCCCGGCTGCTGCAAGCGAGTCCTCCGGTAGGACACTGCCTCGTTCCGCAGGACGTGGATGTCCCCATCGCCGACCGAATCGAGCCCGTCGTCATCCGCGATGGGCGACCCATCCCCTCGCTCAGTCTCGAGGCGGCCATGATGGCCCGCGGACTGGGGGACAGGCCGATCCGTCGCACTCGCGACGGCTGGCAGGTCGGCTCTCTCAGAATACCGGTTGATGAGTCGGGCTGCTTCCGCATATCCTATCTCGGAAAGCCGGGGGAAACCTTCGCGTCCATACCCTACGACCAAGTCTACCACGGCGCGGTGGATGACGAGTTCTACCGGAAGAACCGCTTTTTCGCGGGGAAGATCGTCCTTATCGGCGATGCAACCTCCGTGACCGGCGATCACCTTTACACCTCCGTCGGCGATATGACCGGTGTGGAGATCCATGCCCATGCCATCGCTACGCTGCTGCAGGGACGGTTTGTGCGCGAGTCGCCGCCCTGGATAAACATCGCAGTGATCTCCCTAATGGGCGGTCTGGTCTGTCTCGCGTCATGCCTCAGGAGCCTTCTCCGCGCGGCCCTTGCGACGGTGGGCCTGCTGGTCGGCTTCTTCCTCCTCAATGTATGGATCTTCAGCTCGCACGGCGTCTGGCTGCATCTGGTCGCCCCGTTGGCGGCGATGCTCGCGGTGTCCGTCGGTCTCCTGGGAGAGCGCGCGCTGATCGAGGAACTGGAAAAGAAACGAATGCGCCTCCTCCTCCGCCGGTACGTCAGCCCGGAGATCGCGGAATACATCATCGCCAACCCGGACGCCTGCGTCCTCGGCGGGAAACGCGTCACCGCCACCGTGCTCTTCGCGGACATCCGGGATTTCACGACCGTCTCGGAGAAGCTGCCTCCCGAGTCCGTCGTGGAGCGCCTGAACGAGTTCTTCGAGGCGATGACCGAGGTGGCCTTCGCGCACGACGGGACCGTGGATAAGTACGTCGGCGACGCGATCATGGTACTGTTCGGCATCCCGGTGCCTTGTCCGGACCACGCGCGCCGAGCCGTCGCCGCCGCCATAGATATGCAGACCGCCCTCCTCGACCTTCAGACGAAATGGGCGTCCCACGGATTGCCCGCCATTGACATCGGGATCGGGATCAACACGGGCGCGATGGTCGCCGGCAGTATCGGCTCAACTCAGCGAGTCGAGTTCACGGTGATAGGCGACGACGTGAATATCGCGTGGCGCATGCAGGATCTCAACAAGGAGCTGGGCACCCGCATACTGGTAGCGCAGTCCACATACGAAGCAGTGCAGGAAGAGGTTTCCGCCCGAGGCCCGCTCGCCGGCCGGGTTAAAGGGAAAGAGTTCACCGCCTTCGAAATACTAGGCTGGCGTGACTCGGCCCAGCCGCCGGCGGAGATGGCCGAGGAACCGTGTCGGCCCGAAAGTAGATCGTAGAAAGTGAGACACTAAATGCGCATCGCGCGACAAGCAATCATTCTCGCCCTCATCGTCCTGTCCGCGCTCCCCGCCGCTTCGGCGGTGCAGCCGGTCGCGACCGTGCTGACGACCATTGGGTCGAACACCGTGCGGAAACACGGCGTCACTGCGTCAACCCTGCTCGTGATCCGAGGGGCGCTCTCTCCCGGCGACGTCGTGAGCACCGGCGTCAAGGGCAAGGCCACCATCCTCTTCAGCGATGGCTCCCAGGTGCGACTGAACCAGAACTCGAGGATCGAGCTCACACCACCCGTCTCCGCAGGCAAAGGGAAGCGTAGTCTCTTTCGGGTCGTCTGGGGCGAGGTATGGGTGCGACTGCGTCCGGGCAACGCCGTGCAGACGCGAAGCGCGATCGCCGGCGCCCGAGGCACCGAGTTCCAGCTCGCCGTGGACCAGGATGAGACGGCGATCCTCACGGTCACCGAGGGATCGGTGGATTTCTTCAACGAGTATGGCGCGGTCTTGGTGCAGGAGTCGCAGCAGAGCGTCGCCCGCCTGGGATCGGCCCCAACCACTCCCGTCACGGTCGGCAATGCCGGCTTCATCGTGGAATGGACGCTCGATCTCGAGCGCGCCGCCATACCCCGCGAGAGCCCCGGCGCCACCGCCGGCAAAGCCGATCTGGACGCCCGACTCGCTCAAGCCCGCGCGCGATGGAGCGCCAATCCCTATGACGCGGCAGCGCACCTCGATTACGGCAATGCCCTCTTCGACAGCGGGCGATTCGACGAGTCGCTCGTGGAGTTCAATGAATCGGACCGCCTTCTTCCCGGCCAGGCCGCCACGCTGGCGAGAATCGGTGACGCGCTCCTGGAGTTGGGCCGTCTCGACGAGTCCGGGGACACGGTGAGCAAGGCGCTGAGCGTCTCGCCCGGATACGGCGCCGCGCTTCTGAGCAGGGCGTATCTGGAGCTGCGACATAACAACCCCGGAAACGCGGAGGAGTCCGCCAGGTCGGCGGCTGCCGCCGAACCCGGCTCGGCACAGGCCCAGATCGCGCTCGGTCTCTCGCTTCTGCGCCAGCCCGGCAAATCCGAGGAAGCAAGGCAGGCGTTCGAGGCGGCATTGACCGGCAGTCCATCGGAGTATCGCTATCAAGCTCATGCCTACCTGGCTCTGTACTGGCTCGACAAGAACGACAAGGTTCAGGCGATACGCGAAGCGGAAATCGCGAAGCAGATGAACGGCAATTCGGCGGTGGCGCGCGGGAATCTCGCCATGGTCTACCTGTTCGCCGATCGCGGCAGAGACGCGGTCCGTGAGGCAAACGCAGCGGTCGCTTTGAACCCGTCCTGCGTTGCGGCGCTGGTGGTTCTGGCTCAGTCGTTGCTCGCCGAGGGACGAGTTGACTCCGCCGCTCGCACCGCGGCGCAGGCGGTCGCGCTGGACCCCGGGCTCTCGCAGGCTCAGTACGTCCTCGGTGTCGCGGATGCTCAGCGACGGGATTACACGCACGCCGAGAGAAGTTTGAAGAGGAGTCTTGAAGCGACCCCTGACTTCCTTCCGGCGGTCGGCACGCTCGCGCGAGTGTACCTGCGCATGGGCCGCCGGGCGGACGCGATCAGCCTGCTGGAAGATCTGAAAGCGAGGTATCCGGACAGCCATGAGATTCTCTCCGCGTTCGGCGAGATCGAGTATGAGGGCCGCAGGTACCCGGAGGCGATTCAGTATTACGGGTCCGCGATCGAGCGGTCGCCGGACACCGCGCGCTACTACGCCGAGCTTGCGCGAGTCGCCATAGATGCGAACAGGCTGAGCGACGCGATCCACGCCGCGCAGAAAGCCGTCTCGCTCGCGCCCGAGAACAGCCAGTTCCAGGCAATACTGGGCCTCGCCTGCGAGTATGGCGGGCTCGAATCGCAGGCCGAGTCCGCATACCGGACCGCGCTCGCCCTAGACGGCGAGAACGCCCTCGCGCTGGTGAAGCTGGGATTCCGGAACCAGGAGGGCGATCCGCGAACCGCCGGCCGCACCGCGGGCCTGATCTTCGCCCAAGGATTCATGTATGATCCGGCCATCTCGGACGAGCTGATGCGGGGCGGCGTCAAACTGGAGGCGACCGCCGGCGGGCAGGAAGACGGCGGCGTCGGGGAGCTCGCGCTCCGGAATCACGGCGACGCCGGCCGGAGCCATCTCTACGGCAGGGCCGTCCAGGCGTCGGACGAAGCGGGGCGGCCGAATGCGGACGATGCCGGCTATTTCGCCCGCGCCGAGATGACTCTGGTTCCCTCCGCCCAATCCAATGCATATGCCCACGTATTCGTTCAGGACGATGACAGAGGGCTCCCCGGCCTCGCTTCCGACTCGGCGCTCGATGACCGCCGACGCTTCCAGTTCGGCGAGTACATACTCGGCTATCGCTGGAGGTTCGGGGACAGAAGCCACCTGTGGGCGGGCGTATTCGGCAACAACCAGAAGGAGAGACTGCGAAATCCGGACATGGATGCCTCGCTCACGCTGCCCGGCATCTCAATCTTCGGCATCCCGATTACGATGACGGACTCGAAGATTGACAGCGACTGCAGGGATGTCGAGCTGAGGCTGGATATGGACCTGGGATCCAGACGGGATCAGCCGAGCGTGCTGACCCTCGGCGCCGCTCTTCCCACGACCAACGCCACATACAAGTCGAGTCTCCTCCTCGAGTCCGCCCATTACCCGGACCCGATCTCGGATCCGGACAATACCGGCGTGCTCACCGATAGGCGAGCCTTCAAAACGAGCCTCGCCTATCTCCAGTGGACGAGGCGCACCGGGGATAAGCTCTGGTTTGCCACCCAGGTTCGAAGCCAGCGCGTGAGAACGACCACGCACCGGTCTCTCCTGGAGCTTACCGGCACCACCCTGAGCGCGCTCGGCGATCTCACCACCAGCCCTCCGCCTGAGGACAAGACGCGCATCCTTCCGAGCATCGCGGCGATCTACACGCCGAATCGTCGAACGCTCTGGCGGCTGTGCGCGAACAGGAGAATGACCGACGTTACCTCCAGCATATTCGTGCCGACGGAGACGCTGCTGATCACGGAGGGCCAGGTATTCCCGGTCGGCCTCCCCGACATCACCGATACCATCGAGCTCGACTACCAGCGCTATCTGTCGGCGGGAGAGACCGTGAAGCTGTATCTCTTCTCATCAACCGCCAGGGATGTCTGGTACGAGTTCGGGGATTTCAGCGGCAGCCTGATGCTGAGTCTGGGGCGGGTGCGGCGAAGCGGACTCGGGATGCGGTACGAGCGGCAGTTGGGCGGATACCTTTACGGGCAAATAGGTCTCGTGAGCAGCAGCTCGAAGTCCGAGTCGCCCGATGCGTCGTGGGACAAACGCGAGGCGCCCTACAACCCGGATTTCGGCGCTTCCATTCGCCTGAACTACGTGGATCCTCGGGGAACCAAGCTCGGGCTGGATGTCGGCTACACCGGCCCGTTCTATCAGGATACCGTGGATACGCTGCCGGGCGAGCGACCGACTTTCCCGGCGACCGCGCGCGTTGACCTCTATCTCGCCAGCGAGCGGACCGTGAACAACGAATACTTCCTGCGGATCGGTAATATCTTCAACGCCAGGCAGATCGTCTTCAACGATATCCCGTTCGGCGAGCGCACGTTCCTGCTCGGCTGGACGCACAGGGAGTAACGGCCCCGCGCCGCGACTTCCACGCTCAATGCGCGTGGGCCGGCTCCTGGAGCAGCAGGAGCGCGAAGCTCAACCGCTGCCTGTCCAAAGCGGAGATGTAACGGATATCCGCGCCATACGCCCTGCTTCCGCCATGAGCGCCCGCACGCACGACCTGCGCGACGCACTCCACGATCGTATGCGCGTCCACGCTGATGCGCAGGAGCACCAGTTCCCTATCCGCCAGCTTCACGTCCGACTCGAAGAGGATTCCGCAAAGGCTGATATCCACGACCCGGCCTTCTCCGCGCCCCGAGAATCCGGACGCCAGTACAGGCCAGTCGACTCGCACGCGAGGCTCACGCCGCTGTTCGTTCATCCGAACCACCTCCCTTGGTTACCATGACCAGCGCGGAGGGAACGATTTCTGCCAGCTCCAGCGAACCTGCAGCCATGAGACGCTTCCATCGGACGTGGGAGCGACCGCACTCTCTATGTCCAGCTCGGGCGTTGCATGATATGCCAGTCCGTAGACGGTACTTCGAAAACGGCCGAACGTATCGCTCTTGTCCGTCCAGGAGTAGGCCCCCACGAAAGGCGCCCACCTGCCGAGCTTCTCATAGCAGAGCTTGCCGGAGACATAGTCGAAATCGTTTCCCGGCTCGCGCGCCGCGAAATGATTGCACTCTCCGTAGAACCGCCATCCCTTGTAGCCGATGGTGGCATCCAGACCCATCCCTCGGTCATGGATACTGTCCGAGCAGAAGCCCCGTCCGAGCGCGAGCGAGAGCCCGAGCTGGACATCCTCCGACAGCTTGTAGCCGCTTCTCAGGTACATCACGGGGCGACGCAATCCCTCACTGTAGTTCGCCGACGCGGTCAGTGAGAGGCGTTTCACGTCCCAGCCGACCATGATGCCCGGCTTCGACTCATAGAGCCATTCCTGCTGAGCGAACGGCACCCAGTACTTCCCCACGGTGACGACCGACTTCCCGACGGGTGTCTGAAAGTAGGCTTCCACGGGCTGATCCAGCGTGGTGTCGTCCGCGGTGTACAGCTCGCCTATCCCGAGCGAGAGCTTGGCGACTCTGCCTCCGGAGCTCCCGTACTCCATGTACGCGATGGATGGGTAGTAGTTGCCGCATCCGGCCCACATCCCATCGGTATAGCTCCGTGCCCCGAGCATGCTCGACCCGCCCACGTAGGTCTCGAGGCCCATCGTGATGGACGGGAGCATCGAGTTGACGACCGATGCATCCGACGCGCCGGTTGACGCGGCGCTTTCCGTTTCGTCGCAGCAGGCGCACGCCATGACGAATAGAATCGCGAATAACATCCAAACCACGGTTTTGATGAACAATGATCTCATGATTCTCACTTCCTCCATCCGTTGATGAATGGGCGATGCCTGCCGTCAAGCCGCAAAGGGCTGCGCCGCTTCGTCCGCCTCGTCCGATATCGATGCCCGCCGCTCGTGCGTCAAGCGCACAAACAGATCTACTATCGAGGGATCGAACTGCGTGCCCCTGTTGGCGAGCACTTCGTCCAGCGCCGCCTGCCAGCTCAGGCACCCGCGGTAGGGGCGATCACTCGTCATCGCGCTGAAAGCATCCGCCACGGATATGATCCGGCCGACCAGCGGGATCTCCTCTCCCCGAAGCTGGTTCGGATAACCCTCACCATCCCACCGCTCATGGTGAGTTCGCACCGCGTCCACCAGCCCCTCCATTCCGCCCACGGCGGACACAATGAGCCCGCCGATCCAGGAATGCCGCTGAACGATCTCGCGCTCCTCCGGGGTCAAACGCCCCGGTTTCCGCAGTATCTCATCGGGCACCCCGATCTTCCCGACATCGTGGAGAAGCCCGCCGATCCTGATCTGCCTCATCGTCTCCTCGGAGAGACCCAATCCATCCGCGATCCACAGTGCGTATTCGGTGACGTCCGCGGAGTGACGCCGCGTGTATCTGTCTTCGTTGTCCACCGCCGTCACGAGCGCGTCCAACACCGCAAACGAGCCTTCTCCACGCAGCTTCCGGCTCACGCGCTGTGCCTCCGTGGTGGCGGCTATTCGCTCGTCGCAGTCCTTCGCGGCATACAGATTCCGGTCCGCTATCATCAGCAGCTCGTGCCTGTTCACACTGTCCGAAGGGAACGATGCGATGCCGAAACTCAAGGTCACCGGCACTACCCTGTCTTCATTCGCCCGCGCGAAGCCCGACAAGTCGGTCTTCTCACGGATCTCCTGGGCGATCCCGAGGGCTTGATCCGGACCGGTATCCGGCAGAACCACTATGAACTCGTCACCGCCGTAGCGGCCCAGAATAGCTTCCGGCCGGCAGACTTCGCTGAGGGCCTTGCCCACCTGCTTCAGTACCTGGTCGCCGATCGGGTGGCCGTATGTATCGTTGAAGAGCTTGAAGTTGTCCATGTCCATCATGATGATAGACAAGGACCGGCTCTGTTTCTTTGCCTGCTCCAAAGCTCGGTCCAGGCGCTGATGTATGGCACGGTGGTTGAGCAACCCGGTCACGGAGTCCACATCGGCGGCTTCCACCGCCGCGCTATACAACCGCGCGTTCTCCAGCGCCGTGCCGACCTCGAGCCCTATGCTCTCCAGAAGCTGGCTCTCCGTGACGCTGAACTCCGCATCCCAGCGCACGACTCCGATCATCCCGATCACAGTCTGCTGCCAGCGCAGAGGCGCCCGCAGACACCACCCCGTAGAGCATCGGTCGGATTGCGGCGACGTGATCAGTGATATCGCATCCATCGCCTCGCGCATCGGCTGGTCGCCCAGAAACGCCAGCATGTCCGGCTTCGCATCGAAGCCGTCATGCAGTTTGACGGAGACCTTTTTCGCGGCCCTGCCGGTATCGTAGCTCTGCTCCACAAGCCACACGATCATCGCATCCGCGCGGAGCGCTCCCTTGGTATGAGTAACCGCGGCCGTCAACACCTCATCAGGCCGCATAGTCGTGCTCACCGCCTTCGTGAGGTTGTGCAAAGCGGTGAGCTGCTCGGTTCGTTGAGCGACCAGCTTCTCCAACATCGGATGCTCCCACCAAAGCCTGGTGAGGAATGAGTATCCGATCAGCAGATAGCCGAACGATAGCGCCCAGACGCTCCAACTGCTGTTGAAAAAGGCGTAGTAAAACTGCTTTGACCCCGGTCGGGCGATGAGCATCCCGATGAACACCGCGGCATACACAAGCGTGAGAATTACGGTGAGCTTCTGGGAGAGCCTCCACGTTTTCATACTGATGTTCACCTCAGTCTATGGTGGTAGCCGCGTCAAGCGGCGGAACTGTATGCTGGGAACAACTGTAGAGTCTATTCCACGCAAACCTGGTAAAAGTCACATGAGAACTGAGCGCGAGACGTCCGACCGGCCAGGCAATACTCTTCGCACGTTGGGGCGGAATCACATTCGGCGACCCGAGCCTGGAGCACATCTACGAGCCCTGGGGCGGCTATCCCGCCAGCGGCACGAACCCCGTCGGCCACTGGCATCGAAAGTACCTCCGCACCCTCCAGCTCGACCGACCGTCCCCTCACGCCTGACACCCTCGCCCCTTGAGGGAGAGGGCCCGGGAGAGGGGGCTCCGGCTCCGTCCGAGCCGGTAGCGCCGGCATCCTGCCGGCCTTGGGCGTGCGATCCACCTAGACTTCGCTGGCAGTTACAACCACATCGAAGGGAACGCCCAGCGCCTCAAAGTGCTTCTGCCCGGAGCGCACCTTGTCCGCCTCAGACGTTCGAAGTTTGAGGAAATCATGTGTGCTCTTCGTCTCGCGCACCAGGTAAAACGCCTGGCCGTCATGCTTCAATATCGCCCAGTCCGGGTTGTACGTCCCCACCGGTGTGTCAACCTCAAACCAGCCAGGCAGCTTCACGAAAAGCTTGATGTCCTCTCGGTCGTCAAGCTGCTCGGCGAATCTGCGCTCTATCTCCGACTCGTACACCACGTACTCATATATTGAGTGCTTCACCGGGAGCGCGGTCAG
>Ga0315284_10006404_pt1 | contig 16757 bp, 31 predicted proteins | sample YL17G09_16_MG_FD_203696 | JGI IMG/M metagenome (GOLD analysis project Ga0315284, IMG submission 203696) | Sediment microbial communities from Yellowstone Lake, YNP, Wyoming, USA - YL17G09_16 | ecosystem: Environmental > Aquatic > Freshwater > Lake > Sediment | place: USA: Wyoming | collected...
CTATACTGTTAATGCTCACTTTTACTGGAGGTCTACTTATGTAGACCTCTTAAACAACGAACTTTAGGGGAAAACAATGAGAATCGTGTTGACAATCGTTTTGTTTGTGGTAACATGTGCGAGTCTTAATGCTGGCGACCGAGTCACCAGCTACACCAGAAGTTTTGGTGGTGGTACTATGACCACACGATCTGATGGCAGTCGGATGACGACTCAAAGATTTGGGAACGGCTCGCTGTCGCGAGAAACCTTTCGGAGTGGCCGTTCGGCCACTCATATTACGAATCGGTTTGGTGGTGGGTATATGACGCGGAGTACGGGGTCCTACGTGCGAAAACCCTAATGGGGGGGGTTTACCCTCTACGCAAACTACTGACCAAAGGTCAGGGGTTGCTATCACCCGCAAAAAAATCATCATCTACTCTTCTTCATCCGGTGGTGATAAGTAGCAAATATAGTATAGTGCTCATGAACTATGACAAATGAACTGGACATTTTAGTCTGCGATGTCGTCAATTTGTGGAGCAGACTTCGTTGACTGAGTAGTAGGAATAAGGGCTAATAGCACAGTAGTAGTGCTGCGAACTCATAATTCGTAGGTCGTAAGTGCAATTCTTACTTAGCCCATTTTAGGTAGGCCAAATTTAACTACCAATTTCTACAAGACCAATATCTTGCTTTCCAACGGGGGCCGGGATCGGTATCGCAGTGATGCCTAGCTCTAAAACTTTTTCGGCGTTCTGGATCATCTCTTTTAATTTCCATATTAGGGTCGCCAAAATTGACCTTAACTACATTACCTTTATCATTTTTAACGTAAACACTAAACTTTTTAGGACCATCTGGAGTTCTAAATGGTTTTCCAAGTTTTACATTACGACCTTGATATTCTTCCGAGGTGGATATATCGGGGGTATCATATTTAATACGAGACTCCGACTTAATAAAATCATAAATATTCTGGATATAAATCTCTGCTTTTGAGATCATATCTTTTGTCCACTCTTCAAAAACTACATAATCAATTTTATCTGCAATTTCTTCAAACTGTTCATGCATTTTGTGCATTTGCTCTTTTTGCATTTGCCCATCTGAATAAGACTCTGAAGATTGTGCCAATTTCCAAGCTTCTTTAGAGGGTCTATCTGGATCGCCTCTCTTGGCGGGTTTATAATTTTTACCCTCCTTTTTTTTCTTTTTTTGAATATTAGTCCACAATCCCGGCTTAGCTATAGAAATATCCCAATCTTCAATTTCGCTATCTTCATAATAAACTTCACTACTCGTCACATATTCTTCTTCTGAAGGTATGTGAAAATTGTCTTCATTGATCTCTTCTTCTGTTCCAGAATTCTCAATATTTGATTGACTACTTAATAAAAACGCTATACTTTTTTCATTATTGGTCATACGTTTTATTCTTTAAAAAGATTTGGTGGGGCGGGTTAGTCAGCTTTCAACGGTAAAATGAACCTTATATATTATAATACGCCAAAAACCAACAGTAAAAGGAAACATATGCGAAAATGCCTCCTCCTACTTCTCCTGTGTGGCTGCGTCCAACCAGAACCAACCCCACCCAGTCAACCAAAACTCACAGTTCTTCACCATTCTGGCTATCTCATAGTCCAGAAAATCACCATTGAAGGGGAGAACTTTCTTGTGTTTCAGGGTCATGATAGTATATTCGTGCTTGAAAACAAACATCAGCCTGAAAAGCCTTAATCCGGACTTATACACGAAGGAACTGAGTGACGTGACCAGAATCAACGTGGGTATCCACCCTAAGGAACTACCCGATAAGCTGCTCCTAGCAGAGCATCGTGAAATCAAAAGAATACCCAACGTGATTAAGTCTGGCAGATACAGCATGGCTGGTATACCGGCCAAGTTTACTCTGGGGAAGGGGCATGTAAAATTTTTTTACTCCCGACTCCTGTTCCTACGAAACAGGTATGTTTCGCTATACAAAGAGTGTATTGCACGAAGCTTTAATGTGCAGGACTATTCTTCTGCTTGGGAGGGCGTTCCGCCCGAATTATACTTAGATTATCAGTCGTCCGAGGACGACAGGCAAATCGTAGTTGAAAGAATTGAGTCTAAGGGATTTTCCCTTATCACAATTGAGCGAGCGAAGCTCACTTATGAAGATTGGGAGATCTCCCATAGGGAGATCCTCACTCTTAAATTTCCTCAGTCTGGATTTGATGATTTTGATATGTTTGTTGAGAGAGAATTTTTTCAATATCTAAATGATAACAAGCTCTGGGGTGAAGTATTTAATGAAGACGCCAATAAATGATATCATCGGCAAAACTATAGCTTTCGCCAAATTCAGTGGCTCTAATCTGCTGTTCTCTTTTACTGACGATACTATCGCGGTTATAAGCGGCAGATGTTATTATGATTCGGATATAGAGTTATCCTTTAACGAATTCGATTGGATAGATTGGGAAAGTTATCTGGTAAATATGGGTATTTGCTCACAAGAAGAACTTACCAGTCTACAGAATGAGGCTAATGCTAAAACAGATGAGGCTCAAAGAAAGCATAAATTAGAGCAATTTTATTTGTTAAAAGGACAGTTGGGTCTATAGGATGATTGCGTCATCTACAGTTCGATTTTTTAGGAGAAAAAACGTGCCTCTAATCAAACTAATCAGAGTCTATAACAGCGAATCATATGACTCCTACGGAGATAAATTATATGATCACCTACTTGATTCAATATCTGAATGGACTGAAGTCAGTCTTGAAGAATATGAAATATTAAGAGACGAATCTTTTAGGGCAAGGCTTGGTCCTAAAGGAAGTTTTTTAAAGATCATTATGATTGAGGATCTTAATAGGGAAGAAGTTGTTACGGTAATTAAGGACCTTAAAGAAGCAATTGCCGTCCAAAAGAAGAAAGATAAAGCTGATGCAATTAAAAGAGCTAAGCAAGAACAAGAAAGAAAACAAAAGGTCGAAGCTAACAAATTAGCTAAGGCTAAAAAGCTTATTGCTTATAATCAAAAGATTCTTGACGAAGCAAATGCAAATTGACTGGCATAGCCAGCATAATTTTCAGGCGTGACAATGTCAGTATCGTTATTCCCTTAGACAAGGATGCACTGTAGCGAAAGAAAGGGTGGTGCAACTCCACCTCGGTGGCTGAGTTTGAGTGAGAAGGGAGTTAGGTTCGAATCCTAATGATTGTGCTGATCTGGTAACAGACCAGCTAACTCTGGTGAGACAAAAGCTCGTAGGCAGGTCGCGTAAGTGCCTGCAAAGGTGTGTGTAGCTCACTGGTAGAGCGGGGTTTGATTCCTGCGTAGGCGATTCGATTTCGTCCCACACCAATGTGGTTGTCATTCGACAACCACTATAATGTCAAACTCATTAAGAGATATCCATGAGACTTAATCAAGTCATCGCCCTTGCCAATGGCAAGAAGGCAAACTGTACAGCAGCTATCACAGAGATTTATAAGAATCTCCAGAGGCCGGATCTATTTGGTGGTCTTGATAGATGCTACCATCCACTAGATGATGAAGGGGAGAAGCTCCCCCCAGAGACCAAGATCATCCAGCAGACCGTACAGGGCAACCTAGACGCTGCTCAGGCTGAATTGGTGGAACTACTTGATGTGATCGCTACACAGGAATTTGCCAACTGCGAGGCTAAAGCCAACATCGTCGTAGATGGGCAAGTTCTAGCAGAGAACGTCCCCGTCACCTACATGCTCTTCCTTGAAAAGCAAGTAGATAACATAAAATCTCTGATTTCTAAGCTTCCAGTGCTATCGTCAGACGTTAAGTGGCACAAAGACCCTAACAGTCTTAACACCTACATGACTGAAACCGTCATGACGACACGCACTAAGAAGTTGCCAATCAGGTTTGAGCGGTCCCCTGCAACAGATAAGCACCCTGCTCAAGTGGATGTGCTTACGGAAGATAAGATCGTAGGCAACTGGCACAAGATTGACCTGTCTGGTGCAGTACCAGCAGCATTCAGGGATAATATGCTGAAGCGTGCTGAGAAGCTGCGTGAGGCCCTCAAGGTCGCCCGAGAAGAAGCTAACTCTGCCGTAGTAACGCAGAAGGAAGTGGGGAAATCTATAACAAACTTCGTCTTCGCCAACTAAAATTGGCGAAGTATATTAATAGAGCAGCTTAAGACTAAGATTAAATCTAACGCCGTTACCACGAATGTACATCAATAGGGCTTAAAAAGCTTTCGATTGGATATTAATTCTAATAAGTGCGTGTCGAGGTTGGTCAGTTGGCCTCGTAAAAAGCTGACCAAAATTAAGTGCAAAAGCTAATACCTTTTCTCTCGTCGCATAAACGCGGGGAGCCAGTTCCCTGTAACCTAAGCTGGATCGTTGTTATATCGACTCCGTCGCAAGACGTACAAATGCTGGCTCAGCCAGAGATGCACGTATAGATCTTATTAGTCTGATATTTAAGACGCCATTGCAATTATGGCTAGGTCCACTTTAATTTCCATTAGCTCTACTTTAGTGTAAGGAACAATCTATGTGTTTGGTATAATCAGATTAACTGGTGCTATTGCTCTACTTACTGTAGAGTTGGTGAAGTTGCGCAAGGTGATTGGGTTACGTAAGCCCGGTTTAATATTTTCTAGAATGATTTTGGAGAGAAGAATTATGAGTGTTTTTGCATTGGTGCTTCCAGCACCCGGATCTGCTGATGTAGTATCTCGTGAATTGGTAGTATCTGTAAATGGTGGCGAGCCAGTTACAGTTACGCTTGATGGTTCTGCTGTAGAATCAGCAGAGTTTAGTGCTAATCAAGGCGACATTGTTACAGGATCACTCGTCGATATCGACGATGCTGTGCCTGTAGGCAATCGTTCTGAAGCGAGCGTGTTTGAATTGGTTTTGGCGGATACAATCGCTCCAGTGCAGCCCGGTGATGTCGGGGCGAGAATGGTTTCAGAGTAAGGGTAATGGTCAACCCAAATTCACTTACCCCGTCAAATCCAAATTTGACGGGGTTTTTCATTGACACGGGCCTGCGGCTGTGGTAGAATGCTGGTATGAAAATGACCAAAAGTAATTTCTTAATCGGCAAATTTATTCGCACAAATGACCAATTTCATAACATAATACTAGGTCATCGCTGTTTATATGGTCTAAACAATATTGTCGGAGAAAAAGATCGCTTTCTTTTGGAACAACTATATGACTTTTATAACGACGCTATCAAATTTCCCCAAACAGACTCAATGGCTGCAAGGCAGAGGTTTGTGTATGCTCCATACTAAGGATCTTCATTTTTACCGAGACTGCGGCGAAGATACTCCCTTATATATTGTGTGTGGACCCTCTCCAAGATCTAAAGAAATGCACCAGCATCACGCAGTAGTGTTCCAAAATGGCCGTATGGCCTATGATCCTCATCCCGATAATACTGGTTTGACAGCCATGATTGATTACTATTTAATTTTTAAACCGCCTACTGGCGACTGGAGCGAACATGACTCAGCTTAATTTCGAAAATACCTTCTACGCTGATTCAATGGGGGATTACATCGTAAACGACGTATTAGTATCAACTCAGTATTTCCTTGGTGATCTTAAGGTTGCCTACTACAACGCCATATCTGGTGTTGGGGAATTGTATGCTGAAGGCATCGAGGTTGATGCCATGATAATGGCATCTCTGACGATGAGGAGATTTGAAGAATGGACCATATGAATACGGTTAGAAACAGCTCTATTACTGCATATATACATCCAAGCATCATGATAACTCAATATAATAGCTTAGGCAAACATTTCATAAAATTTGATGGTCGTAGGCTCTATAATATGTTATATAATGAATTTGAATCAACTATATGGACTAGACTTATGCATGAAAAGATTCGATAGGTATCAGCATTTAGCCCTACGAGTGTGATAGATTAACACGCGGATCTTCTAAGTCTGAAAACTAGGAGCGTAACCTAGGTGGGGCATTTTCACACGTCTTTTATTTGGAGGAACTATGGACCTACTTACGATATTCTCAGAGCATTACAACGCCTCTGATGAGGCATTAGCCTTAGAGCAAATTGGTAAATTACCCAAACTAAAAGGCTTTAGCCTCGTAATCGTGGATGTTTCAGGCTCCATGGAGTTTCCCGCAGGAAACTCTTCCAGACTCACAGTAGCTGCTGCCTTGGCAGCGGAGATTAAGGCTAGGTCAGACTCATGCACAGTCTACGCCTCCGCAGGAAGCGACACTGAAAAATACCATCAGACCAGTCCGCTACCCTATGGTGGTTTCCTTTTACTGATGGCCCTAAAGCGTGCATGTCTTGACATGGGTGGTGGCGGCATGTTCCTGAGGCAAGCTGAAGAATTTGTACGTCACTATCATGTGCGTCCTGATAGGCTCATCATTATTACTGACGAAGATCAAGATTACGAGCTAAAGTTTGGCAAACAAATCTATACGATCAACGTGCTGACCAGCACGTATGAGGGATGTAGAGGTCAACTATGTTAACCTATAAGAAAGGAGATCTTGTAAAGGCCGCTAAGAATGGAGAAGTGGATTTCTTGCTTCACGCGGCAAATTGCTTTTCAACGATGGGCAGCGGTATAGCCGCCTCAATTAAGAAGGCCTTCCCGAAGGCCTACGAAGCTGACAGACAACATCATGGAACTCCCATACAACGGATTGGAGACTTTAGCGAGGCTAAGATTGGAAATTTAACTATCGTGAACCTGTATTGTCAATACGATTATGGTACAGACTATAGAAGATTCGAATATGGATCTTTTAAATATGCTTTATCATTATTCTGTAATGAGAATATGCTTAATGGGAAGACCATAGGCCTTCCAAAAATAGGTTGTGGCTTAGCAGGAGCTAAGTGGGATTTGGTTGAAGCAATTCTAATCCAAATAGTTGCCGCAGGCAACTGGATTGTTTACGAACTCTAGCTGAGGCCTATGGCATCAGAAATGGAAATGAAATGGCTAAAAAAGTAGTAGATAAACACCCAGAGGGCGTCCCATCTTGCGAACTTGTTCGCAAGTGGGTAGATGAACACGCATGTGACCGTTCATCTGTTACTGAAGTAGGAAGGGATAAATTCAGGGTTAATCTCTATAAATATACTGGCGATATAGTTAAAGTCTCAAGCTTAACACGTAGTTTCTATTTAGCAGTTGAGAGCGGAGTAGTTTACGACCGTACACTTTAAGGGAGTCCGTATGGTATGATACAATCTGATGTGTTAAGTGAAGAATATCGTACATGTATTTTAAAATGCATACACAAATATAGATCGCAAAATAAAATAAGGAGGTTGGGGTATACAATCGACGAAATGGTAAATGAGATATTATCTAGAACTTGGGTAAATTTTATCAATAAAAAGGATATTAATCTTAGCCTTGGCACTATTGCCGATAACCAACTCCGGTGGGCTTTAATAAAGTTGAGACAAAAACCTCTACCAGTTCTAAGTGTAAACGCTCAGTATATAGATACTCAAAGACTTGATAATATTGAAGAAGTAAATCTATTACTCAAACATTCATCCTTATCTTCGCATGAGAGGCAAACACTTGAAAAACGGTTTTTACATGGAAAAACATTCGATATTATTGCGAGCGAACTCTCTCTTACTAGAGAGCGTGTCAGGCAGATCCAATTGAGAGGGCTGAGAAAACTGAAAAAACTTGTAGAGGTTACTTGACACAGACGAAGTCCGTGTTATGATGCGGGAGTGATGTCAAACTCAGCTTAAGGAAACAAAGACATGATTCTCAACGAAGTTAAAAAAGACAGTCGGGTTAGTGGAAACTTTACTACGAACAGTTTTCGGATCGACGCAAGCTCAAAAGCATTTCAGATTCTCTCCTCTAATATCTATCAGCATAAGGTTAGAGCCGTTATTAGAGAATTGGCCTGTAATGCTATTGACGCCCCGATAGAAGCAGGCATGGATACATCCATCCTCCCAGACGTTCACCTTCCTACAACGTTTGAGCGTTGGTTTTCAATTCGTGACTACGGTCCCGGATTAAGTGAAGATGACATCAAAAATGTATTCACGGTTTATTTTTGCTCTACAAAAACACAGCGAAATGATCTTACAGGTGCCCTAGGTTTGGGAGCCAAGTCGTTTTATTGCTTAGTTGATAGTGCAATCATCAACTCACACCATAATGGCATGGTGTATAACTACTCAGCCTACAAAGATGAGGGCGATCTTCCCCAGATGGCATTGCTACGGTCTGCTCCAAGCGACGAGCCGTCTGGTTTGGAAATTATCGTACATGTTAATGACAGAACTCAAGAGTTTGTAGACGAAGCTGTTGAAGTATTCAAATACTTCGATACGGTCCCAAACCTGAATAATAAAGCTGTTGTAGAGCGTATTACGGCTGCGAAGCAGTCGTTTAAGATCGTGGGTAAGGACTACGCCTTCAACTCACAGTCCGGGACCACTAAAGCCTTAATGGGAAATGTAGCGTATAATATCCCATCAGAATATCTCCATATGTCCGGATATATCAGGTTTAATCTAGGAGAACTTAGCTTTGATCCGGGTCGTGAGAATCTAACCCTAGATACTAAGACCATCGCGATTCTTAAAGAAAAGATCAAGCATGTAAAGGATCATCTGGCTGATGATATCATCAACCTGATTGAGGTCTTGCCTACATCTTTTCAGCGTGCCAAATACTTCGATAACATCAACACTGGTGTCGTCGGTGATATTATCACTATTCATCGTGATAAATTCAAATATCGATTGCCAAAATGTAAAACTACATTTAAGATGTACTCAAAGCAGTATAGAAGTACAGCTATAATGTTTGGAGAGGTGTTACCCCTAGGCAATGCTGTTGAGTACTACCTGTTAAAACCTAAATTTCAGGCACGTATTAAGGCATACCTTAAGGATAATAACTCTGTAAGTAAGGTTGTTCTGCTTACTAATGAGCAGATTGATGAGATCGGCGTCGATAGAGACCAGATCAAAGATTTGGACATTATCCCGAAAATCCAGTATACAAGATCGTCCTCAGCACCAGTTAAGGTTAAAAGGCTTACAGACTACGGCTGGACAGAGTCAGCCGTAGTAATGTCAGAAGAGTACGTCTATGTAAACTTAAAGCATGGACAGCCAAAAGACTATTCAACTGATGCTATCCGCAACGCGGTAGCAGGAGCTAAGTCTCTTGGGATAGAAATTGATTTGTATGGACTCACTCCGCAAGTTAAAAAGTTCGGAGAAGGTATTGAGTTAAAAACTTTCTTGAAAGAGAACGTCTCGGTGCCAGAGAAAGCGATTTTAAAAGATCCAAATGAAAAAAATCTATTGAAAATGATTGACAATAGGTTTGAATCTGGTAAAATCTCGCCAAGTCAGTACGCATTGTATACGCTGATTGGGACCGTGGCTCATGATGATACTTTGGACAAACTGTCAAAGGCGTACTTTGATAAGTATCCATTGTTGGACTTTATCTCCTGTAGCTATTTGCAAGAAAAAACTTGCAAAGACGCTCTTCTTTCCTATGTAACAGAAAAGGTGCAATAATGAATTTCATTAAAGATCACAAAAATTGTTGGACAGTGGTTTTGGACGATCAGGTTTGCGTCTTTGACCAGACACATACAAACTATGAATTGCTTCTTGATGATATCAGGAGTGATGACACTCAATCATTTCTGACACATATTAATGTAGGCAAAATAATTGCCACATGGTCTAAGGGTGGATTCGTCTTTAAAGATGGGAATCTCATATATATGGGAGAAGAAGTTGCAGAATCAATCACTAGTATTGTGATCGACATGATTGAGCAGGGTTTTGATGAGACCCCGATTCTTAACTTTGCTCGAAGATTGTACAGCAATCCTAGCATGAGGGCTGTAACGGAACTGTATACTTGGCTCTCTCATAAGAGTCTGGCTGTTACTCCTGACGGACATTTTCTGGCCTATAAGTCTGTCACCATATATTACGGTGAGGGGTTCATCGATCCATACGGACGACAGGTAAAGTCTGGAGACTATGTTGATAAGCATAGCGGAACTATCCGTAATAACGTCGGAGACGTTAACACTATAGCACGAAGATTGGTAGACGATAACTTCAACGTAGGGTGTAGCTACGGCTTCCATGTTGGAACTCTGAAGTATGTCACTGAAGTGTATAGTTCTGCAAAGCAGATCATTTGCAAAGTCGATCCAGCAAATGTGGTTTCGGTTCCACTCGAATGCAATTGTCAAAAGATTCGTTGCTGTGAGTATACAGTACTTTCAGAGTTCAAGAGCCTGCGGCTCGTAGAACCGAATAACGGTGTTGAAGACACAGATGAAGAAGACGACAATATCTGCGAGGATTGCGGAAATCTAGAAGATGACTGCGACTGTTGAACAGATGATGAAGACGATGAAGACGAAGAATACGCAGAACATTGGTAATTAACCTGCAACCAAGGTAGAGTTCTGACTATAATGCTGGATAGTTTCTATCCAGCATTTTGTAAGGACTCACCCATGTTCTATTTAGATAACAAAAAAAGATACGTATTCGATTCTAACGACGAAGTCGTAGGCGAGCTTAAGAATGGGAAGTTTACACAAGACACACCCAGACTCTCCCGATTATACGCTGATGGCCTCCTCGCTAGTGAGTTGGAACAACTCTCAGAAGTTATTCAGCGTGCTCCTGCTAGGAATGCTAAATGATTCGTATTGTGCCTACAGAAATGGAAATGATTGAGGCCAAGGCCCGTGCTGAATCTATGGGGATTCTTTCTTCGTCTGTTCTAAAAGGTGCTGGGAATCTGGTTGGATTCGTTGGTGAGCAGATAACTGCTCGGCATACTGGTGGTAGAATAATAGATTCATATGACTATGATATTAAGATTGATGATCTTCGCATAGACGTTAAGACTAAGTCATGTTCTACTAGGCCAAAAGGCTCATATTTATGCTCAGTCATGAGCTACCAGCTAAATAATGAATGTGATGGATATATCTTTTGTAGGGTAAATCTGACATCTAAAGAGGCGTGGATATTGGGCTATATAAGTAAGCTACGTTTATTAGATGAGGGATTTACTATGTCAAAAGGAGATATGGACGGTAAGTTTAAGGTTGTAGAGAATTGTATTTCTATATCAATCTTCGATCTTGACGAAGTTCCGGTAAAAAGGAAGGTGCCATTTTGAAATTCCCCCTACTTAATCGCACACACTATTCACTCCTACGAGCTTTTACAAAGCCTGATGAATTGGTTAAGGCTTGCAAGGCCTCTGGTTTCACGTCTGTGGGCCTCTGTGACTTCGGCAGCGTATCAGGTGCAGTAGAGTTTTTAGAGGCTTGTAAGAAGCACCAGATGCGTGGAATCGTAGGTGCTGACTTCAATGGGACTAGAGTCTTTGCTAAGAACCTAGATGGATGGAAACAACTAATTAAGATTGTCACAGAATGGAATTGTGATGATTGCCTTAATCAGGTGAGATTGGGCTCTTCGAGCCTAGTCGTTGTAGATGGCCCACTAAATGACTGTAGATATATAGAGGCCTCTGACGAGACCTCATATAGAGTTCTAAGAGCGTTAGATCTAAAAGTAAAGCTTTCCGAGATTGAAGAGGGCACAGGCGGATTCCATCTACCTGCACCCTCTGAGATTCTTGATAATAAAGTCTACTCTGATCTTGCAGAAGCTGAAAGCTTTGATATAACTGGCCCTCCACGTTTGCCAAAATTTGAGTGCCCCAACGGTCTGGACGAAGTCCAGTATCTTCAACAGAAGGTTGATGCAGGCCTCCTTCCTATTTTACCGAGCCTTTCGGCTGACGAAATCGTTGTCTATCGTGACAGAGTCACGTATGAAATGAAGGTGATCCAGCTTGCTGATCTGGCCGGATACTTCTTAATTGTGGCCGACTTCGTCGGTAAAGCCAGAGAAGATAAGCAATTAGCCAGCATAGGTCGCGGAAGTTCCGCAGGCAGTCTAGTCTCCTACCTAATAGGTATAAACTTAGTCAATCCAATTCCCTACGGCCTGCTATTTGGCAGGTTCTTTAATGCTGCTAGAGCTTATCCTAAACATCTAAGCTTTGACGAATATGGTTTTATTGATGAGTTTAGAGACTTCGAGAGGAAGTTGGCTTCGCCACCCACCACAGGAGCAGCGAAGTGACGAGACGATTTAACAACAATGGGTAAAGTACTAAGGCATGACAGAGAAAATACAGGGAATTGAGGTGAAATATGACCCAACTATTTATACATGAATTTGAACTATTCAAAAAACATGTATTTCCATATTGGTTAGATAGCTTCACAAGATGTATAAAAATAGACACAAATATTGATGATAGTCCACCTAACCAAAATGATAAATATATATATTATCCAGATGAAACTCCTTTCTATCATAATACAGAATCATCATTAAGTTTTGCAGAACAAGTATTTGGCTGGAATTGTGCTATTTGCGCACTTCGTGAAGAGGGGAAGATATAGGGTATGAAGTTCAAATTTCTGAGAAATAATGCATGGGTATATTCTACCGATTACACTCCGGAAGATAACATCACGAATTTGGGCATATCAAGCTTCTTTGAGTCTGCTGGATCTACCCCTGTATTTCCTTTTACTGGTCTGCACGACAGTGCAGGAAATGAGATCTATTTGGGAGATCTTTATAGTGTCCCAGATGATGGAAATACGGTATATAAAGTAGATTTTTTAGATGGGTGCTATGTACTTAGAGATTGTGATAAGTATTACTGTTTGTATGAATTTTTAGATGGTAAGGTGATATGAGAAATATTGAAGAAAACAAAAAGCCTATACCTGTAAGAATTGGCTCGTATTACCAACACAATGGTTTATATGTTATGGTGGTCGGTCACGACTATGATATTTGTTTCATAGGCATAATGGCACACATTAATGGCTTCGCCATACAGTGTCCTTTCGCTCCAGTATCATCTAATGTGTTATATGATTTCATATCTAATGGGGAATATATTGGACACGGCAATCCATCCAGCATAGAAGACTCAATTAAATCTTGGATGGATAATAACGGTGGCAACAAAAGCTTCTTTGAGGTTAGTATACATGAAATCTTCGAAACTATTTTATCTTTTTCCAGTGTAAACTTATCTACACTAGATAAGGATATACTTCTTCCCATCTCTTTCCCAGCCAGAAAGTCCACCATTACAACGGGAAATTATATTCCGCATGCTGCGGTTGGGGATCGGTTAGGTACGATCAAAATAAATGGAGAACGCAACTGATGAACCGAGCAACATATAGTAATAGTCCAATATATGCGAGGGTACAAGTTATCTTAAATGAAGATTTAGAGCATATGTTAACTAAAATAAACGTTCTTAAAAAGATACTCCTACAGTCACATGATCATTTTATTTCTATAGACGATCTTGAAGGTGATTTAGGGGAAGCGATTTATGCAAGCAAACGCTGAAAACTCTTTAGTAATTAAACAATTAATGCATGACAGACAAAATTTAAGGAATCAAACTTATAGTCCATATTATATATTTGACGTATTAATGAGATCGCACAGATTTTTCAACGCGATTGATGAACTCGTAATTTGCTTAAAAAATCAAAACTCCCCTTGACAACGCGGCTTGCCGCGTTAGAATCCACTCATCAGTTTCAAACCATTTTTAGGAACACAGCCATGCTGAAAGAAAAAAAGTCCTTGACACCAGAAGAAGAAGTCCTTGTTAAAGAAGTTTTCGAAAAATACATCGCTATGCAGACGCAAAATGCAGGCGAAGCTGACATCATTAACATCGTGAACCTCATTTGGGGCGATATCGGCTTGAAACCTCCAAAGGTGATCCTCTGCGACTCACCAGCAGATTGTAAGAAAACCTGTGGAAATACAGAAGGTTATCTTACCTATTGGAATATGTGGCTGTGTAGCTACGCCGCCACCTACGATTTCGCCCAACAGATTGGGGTAGAGTTCGATAAGGACAAACTTCACAGATTTCTGGAATGGTGCCGATGCTGCCAGTTCGTCCTGTTCAATGATGACGTGGTTTACGTCTCACGTAAACCTATCACGCTGAAGTTCAACGATGCTGGCCAGCTACACAATTCCGAAGGAAAATCCTGCGAATATGCTGACGGATGGGGAATTTACTCCATTAATGGCGTATCAGTAGATGAACAGATCGTGATGCACCCAGAGACGCAGACCGTCCACCAGATTCGCAAAGAGGAAAACGAAGAAGTAAAACGTATCCGAATTGAGCGTTTTGGCTGGGACAGCTTCCTGACTGAAATCGGGGCACAACTGATCGACGAACACGTAAACGATATCGAAGGCACAAAGGAGTTCCTATTTCGGTCGGAGGCCGACAATATGACAGCTTTGCTGTGTATTTGTCCAAGTACGTCAAAGGAATTCGTCTTAGAAGTGTCGCCAGACACCAAAACCTGTCGTGAAGCACAAGCCTTTCTCTCAAATGGCTTTTCAGAACGGATTATTTCCGCGTCTTAAGAAAAGGGTAGTATTGACCTTTTCACAATTAAAACAATACGAATTTTGACTATAATAGCGTAAAGACGTTTCAAACTTTTGGAGAAAAAACATGACAAAGACAGTAATGGCGGCTCTCACTGAACTGCGTGCTTCAGTGGAATCAATGATCTCAAGTGAGACGGAACGAATTGGGTCGCCCTCTCTGGGTGACGTAGTCCGACAGGGGGATCTGTACCTCTGTTGCATCGAAAAGCTGCCTGAAGGTGTTGCCACCAATGACATGCAGCTTGCACCCGGCAACACACAGGGAAGTCGCCACATCCTCTCTGGCGACGTATCTATCGTCAAACCTAGCAAGTTTGGCAAACTGGATACGGTCCTTATCGGCCCAGCTTTCACCTGTAAGGGTGATACTACTGTGACCCACCCAGAACATGGGCATAAGGTCCTTCCTGCCGACACGACTTGGCAGGTTGTCTATCAGCAGGCTTATGCTGACGTAGTTCGACGTGTTCAGGACTAGGCGTCTGACGACACCCATTTGAGACAGTGTCTTGCGAGTTCGAGTCGTCGAATCGCCGCAAGCACTAAACGTCCGGTTGGAAACAGCCGGGCGTTTTTTTAGGGACATATTGGATGTATAAGATAAGTTCTAGGCTAATCATGCACAAGCTGGTTGATTATAGGTGGGAGTTATGGAGACAAATTCCTCATATGCTAGACAAGAGGTTTAATTCAGACTTCTATTATCCTGCAATAGAACCTGAGTGGAAGTATCAATTTCATGGTAAGCTTACCGGGATTGATAGTTTAGAGGCTATGTTGGAAGGAAAATTATCGTGAGCAGTAGAATTTTATCTTTGGAATTTCACGAACGCATGGAAAAGCTTAGGGAACAATTACCTCGTCAGTCTCCCTCTTGGGACGGTATGTTTAATTCTAAACTTCTACGTATTAATAGAATGGCATATCCTCTATCCATAGCCTTGAAGGCGGTAGGAGTCAGCGTCTAACGACGCAAAAGTCAAATTTCGAGAATTTACGTAGGAAATTATCGTGAGCAAACTAATCAACATAGCCAAAAAGCTAACCAAGAACGATCAAGTTAGTCTAGCAACATTAGATAAGATCGAATCTATCCTTACCAAAGTATCCATCTGTCAAGATAATATAACTAAAGCGAAGATTCGTCACCAAAAAGAGATGGGTGAGCTAAAGCTCTCCCTAGAGAAGGTGCAGAAAACCTGCGGTCACGAAGTGAACACTTACCACGGAGACCCCTCTGGGGGGTCCGATTCGAGTCATACGTGTGATATCTGCCAGCTATTGCTAGATAGACACAAGTATAGGTTTACATGAGGCTCAGCCTCATAGCCAGCGTTTGGAGTATTTATGTATCTAGATCGATATTTTGACGACTTCATCATAACATCCTGTGATGAGACTGAAGATGATGATCTTCATCGAGAAGATTATGATCTATTCCATGGACCTCTTGCGAACGTAGATTACTTGCAAGAAGACCTTAGTAAGTTATTTTTTGAACTCATACGAGAGCGAACCATACATGAATATACAAAATGAATACGAGATGGTTCTATTCAGATATAAATCTGACTTAAGCTGGCATTTTCCAGAGAAGAATGTCATATATCCATGGTGGCGAGAACACTTCAAAAGAATTAGACAACTGGAGTTGTTATATGAGCGTCTCTAACGAGACGCATTCCCTTCCTTTTTTTGCAAACGGAGCGAGCGTGATCGAAACAACCACACATCAGCAGCCAGCTACCACCTATCGCTTATATGGCGACGGTATTATGATGTCTTATGATGATTGCAACCCAGCATATCATTTATGCGGGGACTGCATTAAGCTAATGGAGGAGTTTCTATTTCCAATCGTAATAGCTGGGGAGAAATAGCAGATGACCAAATCTAACTTCGTTGGATTTCGCCATCTGCAAGAGGTGGATATCCAATACTTTTCAAACGACTCTCTTTTTATCGGTGACTTATGCTTTTTAAAAGGTGATAATCTAGTAACTAGTTATAGAGTAGCCACTATTGGTAGTGAAATCATTGGATTATCTATGAATAACGTGGTGTTGGCTGACGCCAAAACCTATATGTTTAATCGAGTCCAGCACGAAGTGCCTTCTGGCTCAAAGATACAAATTTTGCGTAAAGGAACAATCTGCCTACAGTTTCCAGTAAAGTGGAAAATCCCTAGAGGCCAGAAA
>Ga0315284_10006405_pt1 | contig 16757 bp, 13 predicted proteins | sample YL17G09_16_MG_FD_203696 | JGI IMG/M metagenome (GOLD analysis project Ga0315284, IMG submission 203696) | Sediment microbial communities from Yellowstone Lake, YNP, Wyoming, USA - YL17G09_16 | ecosystem: Environmental > Aquatic > Freshwater > Lake > Sediment | place: USA: Wyoming | collected...
GGAACAATTGATAATTTAGGAACAATTACAAATGAGTCGTATACATCCGGAATCATTAATAATTCAGAAACAATTACAAATTCAGGAACTCTTAAAATTTTTGGTACATTAAATAATTCAGGAACAATTACTAATTCAGGAACACTAACTAATAAAGGTATTTTAAACATTACGACTTCATCCGGAATACTTAACCAAAACGGATCTCTTACTAATCGCGGAGCCTTCATATATATTTATGGAGGAGGAGATTTACATGTTTACACCAGTTTTACCAATAGTGGTTCAATTGTTGTTGGAACATTGACGTGTGGGCTAGGAACAATCACTTACGAATCAGGCCAATCCATAACTAATTCTGGTAGTGGTACTATATCAAACGGATGTCCATAATAATAAGGATAAATACCATGTATCTCTCTATTATTAAACCTATATTTTCGTTTATTATAATATATTTTTAAACAAGTATATTATAATGACGATTGTTAATGGTATTGAAATCGACGATATTAATTATAAAGTAAATGATATAAAATTCGCGATATCAAATAATGACCCAATTGAATCAAAACTAAATGTAATAATCGCAATTTCGAATCCGTGTTTATATGCCAGAAGATATATACTATTCAAAGAATTTGTAAAAAGGATTGAAGAACAAGAAGAAAATGTAAATTTATTTATTGTTGAAATGATATATGATAATCAGAAATTTATGGTTACTAATAAAAATAATAAAAATCATTTACAACTAAAAGCAAAGGTACCGCTATGGCATAAAGAAAATATGATAAATTTAGGAGTTAGATATTTATTACCTAAAAATTATAAAGCGTTTGCGTGGATTGACGCAGATATAGAATTCGATAGTAATTCATGGGCTTTAGATACATTAAAAATATTAAATGGATGTAAAGATGTAGTCCAACTATTTAGTCATTGTGTTGATATGACCAGTGATAAAACAAACCTAAATATATTTAATGGATTTGGATATAGTTTTAATAAAAATAAACAATATACATCAAAAGGTATAGATTATTGGCATCCTGGATATGCGTGGGCTATTACAAGAAAGGCTTATGAAAAAATAGGGGGAATATATGATAAAGGAGTGTTAGGTTCTGGTGATAATATAATGGCATTATCTTTTATTAATAAATGTTATTTTATGAATAATATAGGGTATAGTAATGATTATAATAATAGTATGCTAGAATATCAAAATAAATCAAGTAAATTAAGATTAGGATATACTCCTGGTATTATACGACATCATTATCATGGTTCAAAACAAAATCGTAATTATACAGAAAGATGGAAGTTGTTAATGAAATACAATTATTCACATATAGAACACTTAATATATGATGATACCGGAGTTTTAATACCAACCCTAAAATTTCCAAATGAATTTAAAAGTGATATAATGAATTATTTTCGAGAAAGAAAAGAAGATAATTAAATATCTTTATTTGAATTGTTCTTTAATTCAACATTTTTTACAAGTTCATCCACATTTACGAGAGAGACGGATATGATGGTTTCTTCATTTTTTGCGAATTTATGTTCAATATGTTTATTTTCTTTTTTTATGGGTTGTTTAATATTGTGTCTAATTTCTTTTTCAAGGAAATCAAACATTATATAATATTTCTAAAGAAAAGTTTTTTATACTTATATTTATATTTATGAAAAGTAAACTATTGATTATTCTTTATGTATTACTGTTATTTATTATTATTTTATATTTTGTAGAAAATAATGAATCCATTGACCAATCTATAAAAACAAGGAGTTTAAAAAACGATGGATTTTGTGTTTTATATAATCCAAATTATTCAATTAACACAACCAGTTATCCATGTAACCAATTAGTAAATGATGTTTTACAAAAACTACCGGATAATTATATATTTATTGATTATATTTATAAAATCAATAATGTATCATTGTCTACATTTCATAGAGATGTTACATCAAGTAAATATATATATAATACAAAATATCCAATTTACACATTAATATTATATAAATATGATGGGACATTACTATCTGTTTGTCCAAAAAGCAATCAAACATATCCATTTGTATGGTCTCAAATAGTAAATATAAACGGAAAGTCTGGTTCTGTTTTTTTATTTGATTCTGATTTATTACACGCAGGATGTTTAAATAATTGTAAAAAACGAGAATTAATACAATATAAATTATGTCATAAGGATGATTTACATATGTTAACCCATTTACAAAATATAAATATAAGTAAATCGGAACCGTGTAATGTTTCATATTCTCAAAATATTATACGAAAATTATCATATTATTTTGAAATGCCTATAAATTATATTTTATATCCATTAATGATTAAAAAGGAAGACACAAATAGCATTGTTGGTATGATTCAATCCGTTATTCCAATTAGTTTTTATAATAATACATAAATGTATAATGGCAACTGCTTTTTATCCATTAGGAATGAAAACATATAATAATAACACAAAACAAGGTGGGTATGTATCATGGAAAGGAACCGGACCTTTTAGCAACCCTGTAGGAATTACACCCGCAAATATGAGACCATTTACAAACAATGACCCAACAAATAATTCATATCCTGGTTTTGGATTGCCTAGACCAATTAAACATTATAGAAAGGGTAGAGTATCTAATAATTCATTAATTGGAAATGGTGGTAAAGTAGTTAATTCATCTTTAGGTGGAACCTTAATAAGACAGATGATAGATACTCCAGGTAATTATAATATATTTCCAAATACAACAAATGAAGTATCTAACATTACAAACTTAAATAATGAATGTAATACTTGTAATGGAATAGGTGTTATATCTGATTGGATGCCTATTAGTAATTTAACCGAGAAACCAGAACCATCTACTCAAACTATACAATTTTGTTGTAATGAAGAAATTAAAGCGGTTGAGCGATGCTTGCCGACAAGTTCAAATTTAACAACCAATGAATATTTACCAACATGTTCATTAACTCATAACTATTTTTCAAGCTTACAACAATATAGACAAAATAGGTGTCAAACATATGATCAACGCGTATTTAATTTTAAATCAGTGGCAAGTTGGCAATTAAACACCTATAATGCGGAATGTTCACCAACACCAAATCAATTTGTAGATACTTTACCGTGTCCCCAAACAAATAGTCCGTGTAATGTAGTTGTGTATAAGCAAAATAATCCACAATTCGCACAACAAGGTGCTGTAAAAAGTAGTTTACGAACATTTAAATTAGCATTAGGAAATTTAACGACTGTTAAAGATGCGAAAACAACAATTAAGGGTTCATGTCCGGCGTTGTGACCGTATGTGTGTCCTTCTATAACTTTATCAGATATTGCTACACAATCTGGTAATACTTGGACTTCAATACAGAATGTAACTATTTTAAAATGTCAAACATTAACAATACCTTATGGAGAAACATTAGAAATTACTATCGGTCAAACCCTAATAAACAAAGGAACTATTGTTAATTTCGGAAGTCTTAATAATTCAGGAACAATTAATGATACTACAACAACCCCATCCGGAACCATTAATAATATGGGCGGTACAATTACAAATACTGGAACTTTTAATATTCAATCAGGAAATAAATTATATAATTCAGGAACTCTTACCAATTCAGGAACAATCACTTTAAAAACAGTATCTTCAATTATTAATAATTATGGTGAATTTAATAACTATAAAACAATTACAAACATAAACTCAAGACCTGACTCATTTCCGTCCATAAATAATTATGGTAAGTTTTATAATGGCACAGTTTCTAACTATGACAATAGTTTAATAACAACAGAAGACAGAAACCGTACAATTATAACTAATAGTAGCGGCGGAACCTTTTATAATTATGGAACAATTAAAACTTATATTCAAATTGAAAACAAAAATTATTTTTATAATTATGGTACAATGATTATTTATCGAGGATTTTCAAATATTTCCAAATTTTATAATTTTTCTAGACTAACTATAGATGAGACAGGATCCAATATCAAAAAACCAATGAATACAGGGACTATTTATACAACAGGAACTCTGAGTTCTTTAAAGATTCAAATTAATTCATACAATGCCGGCATCATATATATATATATGATTCAGGAACTTTAATTAACAGTAAGATTTTTACGAATGTTGGTAAAATTTATAAGGGTGACGACGGTTATTGTGGGTCAGGAACAATTACAAACACAGTGACAGGGACAATAATTTCAGCCCCAGAAGATGGATGCCCTCCTTAATAATTGTCTACAATACAAATATATAAGAATATAAATCTATTTATAAAATATAATAAATTATAATGATATTTTATACATGACCAGTCCTAATTTTTGGTCAACAAACCAAGTTGAATTTTTAAATAAACTCAAATCACAATGTTTAGAATATAGTGAATTTAATAGAAAACAAGTGAAGAAATATACATCAACAAATACTCATTTTAATATTCCTATTTTAGTATTATCTGGTTTAAATTCGTTTGTTGCTTTAGGGTTACAACCATTTATTAGACAGGAATATATATCAATCATAAATTCAATATTATCTCTTAGTTGCGGAATATTATCATCAACTGCGTTGTATATGAAATATAACGAAAAAATAAATACTTGTGTTGCGTGTTCTCATGAATTGAATGATTTACACGCAACAATATTCAAAGAATTATGTTTAGATGAAGATTCAAGATCAATGGATGGAAAAGATTTTTGTAATAAAATGTTTGGTGAATATACTAAAATAATGCAGAAACATATTATTCCTAAAAAAAGCATACCGTTGTTTTTACTAACAGATAAAGAATTACAAACCTTAAATAATAAATTATGTGTGTCGCAAAGTAAAAAACCAACAACTCAAAATGTCATATCACCAAAAGAAGATAGTATTGTGTTTTCTTCAGATAATAAAAATATAGATGATAATCCAGATATAGAAAACGATAAAATACAAAATGTTATAGAAGAGTCACCCTCATATAAAAAAGAATTTTCATTATTTGGTATGTTTTCAACTACTTAATTTTATTATACTGAATTGATGGTATAAAATGTGTTGTTTTTTCAAAAATATTATTATATGGTATATTGTGTTTTTCGCACCAACACATACATTTTTGAATATTATTTTTTTTTAAAATATCCAATTTTTCAGTTTTATTTTTATTTTTTAAAAGGTTAATTACATGATGAATAATTTCAAGTTGTTGTTGTCCAATAATAATATTCATGTCATCTATTTTATTAATAAAATAATATGGCAATTCTGAACTAATTATAGAATGAATGGTTTTATCATGGCATTTATTTTGGTAAATTTCATATAATTTATTATAATAATCACTATATATAGTTTCTTTGTTATTATTTGTGAATTTTTTACAAATTATATATTTATCACAACTAAATATATTACTTGTGTTTGGTTTTATTATATAAACTTTTTCAAAAATATAAGTTAATATATATAAAATGTCAATGATTGGTTTATGATAAACATTATATATTTTTATAACAGTTATACCATCATTATTTTGGTATTTTAATATTAATAATAAAATTTGGATTAATCCAAAAATATAGTTATTATTATTTTTATATAATTCGTTGTCTAATTCACAAAAAATTAGGTTGAATTTTTCAAAAGGGTCGGAATTTTCTAAATTAGTAATATCCAAATTTACATATCCTGTATGTTTATTATGTTTATTATTTTTAAGTGTTTGGATACTATCTATAATCGATAAAAAATTAGGACTTATTATTAATGATTTTATATTTACATTGTTAAGGTCCTCAAATATGTTTAATATGGTTGATATTTCTATCAAGTCATAAAAAATACCTGATTTTTGTTTTAATTTACTAATTGATAAATCTACCTCTGGGATTTTCGTAAATATATATTCATATGTATTGACAAATTTTGAAATTGTATCATATGTATTATTATTTTCAATCAAACAAATATTTATTAATTGTTTAATGGATTTATTATAATAATTATATGTGCTATATGACGCATATATTGGTATCTTTTCAACCTTTATCGTTGGATTTAAATCACATTTATTATAATTTTTAGGCAACGTGTAATAACTCATAATGTTTATATTAGATATATTGATTATCTAATATTTAAGTTGGTGTGTGTTATTAACTAATTATCATTAACAACATTTTCTTTAGGTGGTTTTACGACCTTTTCTTTGACTGGTTTAGGTTCTTTGGGTGGTTTTATGACCTTTTCTTTGACTGGTTTGGGTTCTTTAGGTGGTTTTACGACCTTTTCTTTGACTGGTTTGGGTTCTTTGGGTGGTTTTACGACCTTTTCTTTGGGTGGTTTCGGTTCTTTGGGTGGTTTCGGTTCTTTAACTATTTTTTGTTTTCTGGTTTTTTCTTTGGGTTCTTTAACTATCTTTTGTTTTCGTGTTTTTGTATGTGTAGGTTTTATTTCTACATCTACTTTAGGTTCCTCTTTCTCCTCATCTGATTCTGAATTTTCATCTTTTTCCTCATCTGATTCCGAATTCTCATTTTCATCTTTTTCCTCTTCTGACACGGATTCATCTTTTATTTCTACAGGTTTAACTTCTTTGTCGTCTTCATCATCATATGCTTCAGTTGCTGGTGTTAAAACTAATTTAGTGGATAATTTTTTTATTTTAGGTTTAATTATTTTAACTTCTTGTTCTGCGATTTTTATAGCATGGGCTGATTCAATATTATTTTCAGGAGATACATAATCTTCTAAATCAAGTTGTACATTTTCAACATTTACATTAGCAACTTTTTTATAAATAAAATATCTATTTAAAAATGATATTCTTTTTTCGAACGCATTCATTTTTAATGCGTCTCCGTAATCATGTCCTAATTTTGTATTAGTTTTTACTTCATCAACCATATTTAAATATAGTTCGCTAAATGAACCACTTCCTTCAGGAAATCCTAATTCTTGTGCTTCTGTTCTATCAATTAACTTAAATCCATAACTAATCATAACACGGTTTAAATAATCAAAATTCACTAAATATTCAGGTATTAATTGATTAATGGATTCTTGATATACATCAATTCTATTTCCAATAGAACTTATATTATCTTCAAATGTGGTGGAATTATAACCTTTTACTATTTCTAAAATTTTTTTACCGTCATCCAAAATCTGAATACTTTCACCTTGTTTTTTATTTTTTAAATTATTAAATATAACAGACCCATCATAACAAGCACCTATAAAATAGCCTCCGGTTTTTGTACATTCAGATACATTTTTTAAAAATCCTTTAAATGAAACAATACTTTCGAAAAAGTAATGTAACGCAAATTGGCAAGACGCAATTTGAAATCCTTCTTGACCTTTTCCAAATTGTCGAAATACCCCTTTTCCTAATTTATTCTCATCTTTGGGTCCATTTCCGAAAACAGCATTTGTTATTTGTTTTGCTTTATCATTTAACATTGCGTCACCGTTTTTTATATTATTTGCGCTATTTCCATTAACAAATAGTGCGTATGGCATATGTTTATGTTTTTTACGATTATTTAAATAACGAGCACACGCACCATCAAGTTTATTTTCTAAATTGTCTTTGGATATATCAATACCAAAAACAAAAGATAATTTTGCGTTAATCCATTTCGATAAATCACCTGCTTTACCACAAGCAAAATCAATTAATGTATCGCCTTTTTTAGAAACGGCAGTTATTAATGTTTTTTTTACATACAAATTATGAAAATCTCGTAATGATCTTGTTTTTGAGATTCCTGCTACATTATTATAATATACATCATCATTTACAATCATATTTGGAATATTTAATCCTGTACAAATCATATCTTCAGTAATTGGATTATGTATAGATTGCCAATTACTATTGGCTACATGATACGCATTACCAAAATTAGAATTATGTTGTATAAGGTCTGAGGTTTTATCGTATCTTACACGCAAGGGTATCCATCTCCACCCAGGGTCTCTATCTAAATCATATCTAAACTCAACAATCATATTATCATTTATTAAATCGTTTTCTTCACTCATCATTTCTTTAGTATTATTAAATTGTTTTAGCATGATATTACAAAGACCTGCAGAAGGGTCGTATGGATTTGTTGGGTAAAATTGTACGGGTTCAGCTTTATAATCTTCTTTATTATTAATTTTTTCTTCTTCAATATTTAAATATTCGGGTACATTATCATCAATTACATCTTGGCATGGATTCATATATCCGTGTTTCTTTTTTATAAAAGTACACATTAAAACAATTTGTTTATATTCTGAAAGTTGAGTGTTTAAATTTGTATTAATTCCATCTTCGTATATAGCAGTTATTAAATCAGTTCCTGTTGTTGTTTTTACAGTACTAACCAAGAAATCAATAGTGTTATATTCAGGGGGTTTCCATTTAAATGAATGTTCCCAAGTATTCTTTGTTAATGGTCCAGCTTTTCCTATTTTATCTGACCCAACACCCATAAACGCAGGTGTAAATATTAATCCGTCTGTGTTATATTCAAATAAATTATTCTTAAATTTACGAATCAGGTCATAACACGCTTCAAAAATATTTGTTGTTTCTGGATTACTTGGATAAAAGTTTTTATGGGATATTCTAATTGGCGAAATATTATTTTTTCCTGGGTCTTCATAAGATATTGGGTTTAATTTTTTTATTAACCCTTTTAATAATGGGTATCTACATTTGGAAGCGTCTTTTTCAAGACTTCCAGGCATAAAAGAATATGCCCTAACATCATTTTTATTTATATAATATATATCAAACGCAGCAAATAAATTTATAAACCCTCCGTTTTTATCATTAATAATCAATTCACCATCCAGTAAAGAATTAAAATAATCTTTATTTTTTGTCATTGCTCCAGTAAATATGACATTCATGTTTGTATTTATTAAATAAATCATTCCATTAGAATTAATAAATAATAAATGTCTATCACCGTCTGCTTTTTCAGTAACTGTATAATTATTACGAATATTTGGAATGGTTGAATTTTCCATTATATCTGAAATATTCATCATTTTTAAAGTGTATGATGAAGGACCTATAAAATCACTATTATATATCCTTTTTTCTGGATTATAATTGGAAGTATGCAGAAGCATCATATATGAACGAATAACTTCATTTTGTTCATGATAAGAAACAGGATAATTTGTATGTTGTAACCCCGATAAAACAATTTTAATTACATGTCGTAATTCATTTAATATGGTCGTGTGATTGTTAAATCGTGTGTCTGGACCAACCGCACTATTATTTATTTCTAATTCAATCTCATATGATTTAGGATTAGTAAATACCCCTGAATCTTTAATATTATTAAAAGGTTTGAAGAATTTACCTTCTTTTGATGAATTCTGTACAATACTAATGTCAACCAAAATAGGATAATCTGGGTGTTGGAATGTTACTCTATTAATATGTCGAAATGTCTTTTTGGATTCTTTCCATTTTTTAACAATAAAACTATTCACTGGGTCATTCCAATTTGTTACTATCTCACCTTGATAAGAAACCCTGAAATTCCAATCATCAAAATTTACAGGTCTTAGTATTTCACCTTTTTTATCTTTTGTAAAGTTTTTTTTTGTGAATTTTACACTACTTGAATTATTTTTTACAATTTTTTCAATATCATTAGTTTCACAATAAACACTAATATTATGTGTTCCGTCAATTTCTGCTCTTATATTTGGAGACATTCTAAATTTCCCGGTTCTTGCGTCTAAATATTCATTTTGAATTCTTAAACTGTTATAACCCAAATCATCTTTAGTAGTAAATCCCAAAGATTTTAATTTTTGAATTACATTATCATAATCTATTTTGCTAAGTGGTTTTATACCTCGAGTAGCAAATCTTACTTCTAATTCTTGATTTATGGGGTTTGGATTATAAGGTTTTGAATTATAGTATTGTTCTACCATGTTTTCAAATTGTATTTGTGGTGGCTTATTGTCATATTGTTTTTTGACGGGTATATTTTCCACATCGTCATCTTGAAAATAATCAGATGGTGGCGGTTCTACAACCCCTGAAATTACAATCTTTTTATTTTTAGTATCCATCGTTATATATTATAATACATATTTTTATATTGTTATTCAATTTTTTATAAAGATTGGATTATTAACTCGTATAAATCATTCTTTTTTTTAGATTTATTTGTATCTGTTTTTGTATCAATTGCTAATTTATTACATATATCAATTAAATCTTGAACTTTATAAAAAGAAATTGCTTTTAAAGGTTTGTTTATATTATCAACCTTATATAAGGTTGTCCTATAATGCGTTATTTTATCATCTGAAAAACCTTCATATCCATATTTTGATAATTTATCTAAAAAATGGATAATATGAACATTAGAGGATTCATTATCATTCATTAATAACTCATAATATGTTTTATTACGAACATAAAGAATATTAACATTTTCAATTACACATAACGATAAAAAAGTATTGATATCTATTTTATTTTCGTTAACAAGTTGATTTTCTATATGAGTAATTGCTGCGAATTTATACTTTTTTATAAGTGGTTTGTTTTTACGCAATTTATCAACATAATCAATCTTAAGTTTTTTTTCTTCTGAAAATGTAATGTTTTCATTATCAAATACATCCTTGTTTATTATTTTATAAAAACAAACAAATAAAGTATCTGTTTGTTTTGGTATAAATATACTTGGACGAGTAATAGGTATTTCTTTGGGTATAGGTGGTTGTTTTACTTTTTTTTTGGGTTCAGTTAATAATCTATTACTTAATGAGTTCACAATGGTTTTACTTGTTAACATAAAATCTTGTAAATCAAATAATACATTATTATAATTTATGGGTTGTGTTGGTATTGTCAGCAATGGTGCTGCTTTAATATTCATATTTCTGTATGAGTTGTTATATACGTGTTCTTTATACATGTTAATATTTATTATTTTATTTCTTTATTATCTTTTGTAAAATATATACTTTTAAAGGTTTCCTTCTGTTTTTCAACATTGTGTAATGTTATTTCTTGAGTGTTTACATAATTAATATAAATTTGTAATTCATCAATTATTTCTTTTTTTAATTCACTCAAATTTATATGAACACCATATCTATTTTCATTTAATGTAATATTATTTTTATGTAAAATACGCAAAATTTCAACTTGGTTAAATTTATTCATCGTTTCAATTACCTCGCGAATATAATTAAGTTCACTTTCAGTATAATCAACTTCTGTAATATTCATTTTTATATTATATTTAGTTTGTGTTTATATTATTATATTTATAACATAAAAAAATGTTATAATTACTTAAGGTGTAAATTATAAAGAAATTAATAAACTAATACTAACTACTACAACTATGAATAAATTTATATACATGACTAATAAATACAAATAAAATACTTATATTTTAGGTTGAACTAATTCAGCAATAACTGAAATACATTTATCATTTAATTCAAATCTTTGTCCTATAACTCTTGCGTTAAATTGAGTTCCTTCAGAAATTTTTGAAAATTGCGAAATATTATAATGGTGGTCACGAGCAATAAAAACCACAATGGGTGATGGCGATTCTTCAAAGCTATCTGCTTTAATTCCTGCTTTTGTGATATTTGTAGCAACACATGATATTAATGACCCTTCAACTGGGAAACAAACCTCGCATTCGAAAACTACTTCAAATGAAATATTACTTCCGTGCTCAATAAGACCACTAGAATAAGATACAACTTTAGCTGATCCTCGTTTAATATATCCCTCTACTAAACATATACCCTCATAATTTGAGGTAATAACATCTTCGATTGTTTGGTTTATATTTTTTCCGATGTTGGTAATTGATAATACAACATTTCGTGTAATTAGACATCTAGAATAAATAGGCAATATTTTCTGCTCTCTTCTTTTATTTTTTTGTTGGGTTGGTTTCATTCTTATAATTTATATGCATATAATCTTTTAACTTTAATTAATTTCAATTTTATATTTTATTAAATATTGCGATATCTGGATTTATAAACCATATCTTATTATCTTTTTGAATTTTGTTATAATATCTTAATAGTATTTCCTGTAATATACACAAATCAACTTGAAGTAATTCTTTAGTATTTTCTTTATTAAGTATTTCAACCTCATAAATATCATTTAATAATTTAATAGCTTTGGATTTGCCGGATTCGTCACATCTAGCACCAGTATTTCTAGATGTGGTAACATCCATTGTTTTAAACACCTTATTATATTTGTTTTTCGTATCAATACTAATAAATCCTATAATTTTATTAAGATTCTTTTTATTTATTATCCATGCGTCTCTTATAACACTATTAAGTAATATTTCACTTTTATCTTCTGGTTCAGCTTCTTGCCAAATGTTGTCTACATTATTAAATATTAAAATAGTATCTTTATCGAGTTTATTATTTTCATTATATAGTAAAATACAACTGGTTGTTTTGTTATTATTTTTAATAGTAATACTTTTTTTAATAAAGTATTCTTTTACCAAAGATTCAAAACTACCTTCTTCAATAATAGTTAAAGAATATAAATAATTTAATAATTGTAATAATTCATTAAAAAATAAACCTTCACAAATATGTTGAATCAATATTTCAATTAAATCATCATAAGAAATCGTATTATCATAACTAATATCTGGGTTGCTGGTCATTTGATACATAATTTTACCGTAATGTTTAAACCAATTATCATCCCCTCTAGGTATTTTGTTTTCTTTATTATGTTTGGGTTCTTTATTTTCATGATTTAATTGTTCTTTCCTTTTAAATTCTAAGGATAAGTCATAATCCTTTCGTAAATCATTCATTATTGTTTTTGCTCCTTTATTTGTATCATCATCAATATTTTGGTCTTGTATTAATTCGTTCATTTTTCTGTTATCAAAAACAGGTTTAATAATATCTTGTTTAATTTCAAAGTTAATAAATGGATGTTTAAAATCAATAGGAACACTTCTATCAAATATAGATACATTTTCATAATTAAGTTCGCTTGGTTGAAATAAATAGTATTCTCCAATATTTATTAAATAACCAACTCTATCATATTTATCAACAATTTGTTCGTTGTTATTTTCAACTAATTGTGTTAATGCGTAATAAATTTGGTCTAATGGATATTTTTTCGGAATATTAATTAATGCTATTAAATTCTTTTTTTTATAAAAGAATGATTCTTTCATAAGTAATTTAATCTTTTGGATTATTTTGTCAGAATTAGTAATAATATAACTTTCATTATAGGTATCTTTATTTATGTTTCCTTCATCAATTTGTTTATTAGGACGACATTTATATTCACAATTTTCCATATAATCACATGCGGCAGAATATGGCGCGTCACCTATTTTAAAATCATCAATTACGATTCCATTAGATAAAATCTGTTTGACATCAATATTAATATTTTTTGAAAATATTTCTTGAGTGAAATTTGTTTGGTCGTGGTTAATAATACAATCGACAGAAATTTCCTTTAATATTCGAGTAACATGTCCTATTTGAAGAGATTTCAACTCTGCAGACCTATAAACATAAAGATCAGCTGCTTCTTCTTCTTTATTTTCAAGTTCAGTTGCGTACATAAAAATCTGAACATTTCGTTTTTCAAATGGTAATTCTTTATGACTAAAGTTACGAACAGCACGACCAATAATTTGTTCTATTCTATTCATGTTATACCAAGGTTCCAATATATGAACTTGACGAATAAATTTTAAATCAATGCCTTCAGAACCAGATTTAGATATTAAAATAACCTTAATTTGATTTCCGTCTTTGTTATTCTCACTTGTTGCTTGTTTTACATATAAATCATTATTTGGAGAAAGTGCCGAATCACCAGTTATCATGATATACCGTGCTGGAGAAAACACCTCTTTTTTATCAAGTTTAGGTTTCATGGTTCTTACATCCACAGGTGGTGTTTTTCTTTCTTTAAAAAGTTGATTTGAGGAACTTGAATTTATTCCTAATCGTGTAAATCCCATTTCTTCTAATGCGAGAGCTACAGGAATTAAACCACCATAAATGTATTGAGAGTAAATTAAGATTACACCTTCTGATATATTACCAGTTGTGGGTGAATAAATAGAATCTAAGATACATTTAATTTTATAACTATATTTACCTATTTGTTCATTAGAAAATAGTCGTCCGTATTTCTTTTCTATTTCAGGTTTATATTCAAAATTCCCTTTAAATGAAGGTGTGATTGTATTTGTAAATTTCATTATTCGTTCTAAGCCTTTTCTTCCTGTTAAATCGCTTGGATTTATGTATAACTTATTACGAGGTGTTGTATCTTGAGTATTCGTTGTGGGGTTTTCTATTAATGTATTAATATTTTCTAAACCTGCATAAGGATAAACGATAATAAGAGATTCTAATGGTTTTTGTAATACGGTATATCCGAATGATTCCATATTTTCAAATGTAGGCATTTGTTTTTCTACACCCTTTATGGTAGTTATAACATTATTTTTATTTTTTAAATAATTAATAATATAGTTATATCCGTAAGATTGATACTCACCGATAGTCGACAAATAAACATTAATTATTTTTAGTTGGTCTTCAGGTAAAATAGGTTTATCATTCATTTGATATTTGGGATAAATATTTTTTTTATTTTTAAAAGTATGTTGAACATCAAAAATATCTGGATAAACACGATATGGAAATGTATATGGATTTTCACCACGAACAAATGAAATATAACCGGTTGCTTTTCTTATTAATAGTTCTTCACCAGTTTTAGTTAAATTCCCGTTTTTATCAAAAATATCTTTTAATTCAATGGTTCCTCGTTTATCATTAAGATTCATTAAATTTAATAACCAAATAATTTCTTTATAACTATTATACATTGGAGTAGCGGATAATAAAAGAAGACGGAGGTTGTCTACAGATTTAACAAGAAGTTCTAAATTCATAGCTACTTTTTTATTTTCATTATCTTCAGTCATACGAATATTATGGATTTCATCAATAATAATTAAACGATTATTAAACTCATTTTTAAAATTACGAAGCATGATTCGATTCTTATCATTTTCATTTTTATATAATCGGTCATCAACACCTGAAGTTTTAATAATATAATTTGCGAATTGTCCATACCCTAAAAATAAATATGAATTATTAATTAGTGATTTAATTTGAGATACAATTTGGTCGCTGGTGAATCCTTTAATGTTAGTTGGGTTTATTTCTTTCAATAATTTATTTCCAACACATCCTTTAATATTCCATACACCATTAACCTTTTTTAATTTTCTTTCGTCGAATAATTGCAATTTAAAGTTGTCTTGGACATTTTCTGCAGCAACAATAATAATTCTTTTGGATATTCCAGTTTGTTTTAAATAATCTCTCATTTCTTCAGAAACACCAATGGCTGAACATGTTTTTCCACTACCTAAACCATGATATAATAATAAACTATTATATGGTGTTTGTAAAGAAAGAAAATTTCTTACAAATGATTGATGAGGTGATAATTCAAACTCGGCATTATTTAAAAAATCGGATTGAGCTTTAATATCTTCATAAATAGTTCCATCATATTTCGTATCGTTGAATTCTTTTTTTAATGCTATTTTTATATTAAAATTCGGGTCATTTAAATTTGGATATAATATATTTTCGTTTTTATCGTGTGTTTTAAGAAAGTCGTGTTCATAAAGTTCTTTTTGTAATAATAAAGCGTTACATTCATTTGAATATTTATCTTCATTACATTCAAATTCTTTTTTGTTTAGTTTATTTTCAGACATATAAATACTATATATTAATAATATAATCTGTATTCTTCTAATAATTTATTAATATTTAATATTAATTGTTTTTTTTCTAAATTGTACGGTCTTATTGATTCTACACAGTCTTGAATAGTTTTCCATTCGATTTTGCTTACTTCTGCCTCTTGATAATTCAATAAATCTTCATCACATCCATTATTCATGTATGCTAAAAAATATTTATGTTTATATGATTTATAATTGGTCCCAATAAATGTTTCTTCAAAAGGCATAATGTTTTCAATGATATGAATATTTTGTTTTAAAATACCGGTTTCTTCTTCGAATTCTCTAAGGGCACAATCTAAATCTTTTTCTTGATAATTGCGTCGTCCTTTTGGAAATTCCCATTCGGTTTCTGTCCATTGTGTTGAACTGTTTTTTATAAAATAGTCTAATGATATATTAGTATTATTCAATAATAATCCATTTTTTATTATGTCAAATTTGCGCCATGATAAAACTTCTTCATTGTGATATTGAGTATTTAAAATGTCACCCCACATTAATTTCCATAATTGTTCAAAAGTTGAGTTTTTAATTCGTTCTTTTTCTTCAATTGACATTTCATTAATAATATTTTGTATATGTTCTATATTATAAGGGGAATATTTACCCCTTATAAAATCAATATACCCAAAGGTATCTTTTCTGCGTATCATTAAGAATTGTTTGACCTTATTCATTGTTCTAAACAATATTATACCATAACTGGTTATAGGTAATCTACAATTATGAAATAAATGACCACTCTTGTTACAATTATTACAAATATTATTTTTATTCATTTTATTTTTATATTATATGTTAAAATATAAATCTTTTTATATTAGTTTATGT
>Ga0315284_10006406_pt1 | contig 16755 bp, 9 predicted proteins | sample YL17G09_16_MG_FD_203696 | JGI IMG/M metagenome (GOLD analysis project Ga0315284, IMG submission 203696) | Sediment microbial communities from Yellowstone Lake, YNP, Wyoming, USA - YL17G09_16 | ecosystem: Environmental > Aquatic > Freshwater > Lake > Sediment | place: USA: Wyoming | collected...
CCATCTGCGGCATAAACGCGACGGCGACTTCTTTCCAGCGCGGCGTTGACACAACACCAAACGCGTTGAAGCGCTCCTTCATGCGGCTCGACGACAGCGTCATGAACGCGATGGCCTTCTCGTGGCCCTCGCCCTCGGAGTAGACCTGCACCTCGGCGTTGAAGCGGGCCGTGCGTATCAGCGTCTTGTCCTTGTCGTTCATCTGCTCGGTCCACTCATCACTGCTCCACTTGATGCCCTGGATGAGCACCGACTGCCGGTTGACCAGGTGGTACGGCTCAACGTCGCCCGGTCGCCGGCCCAGTGGCACCACAAAGTAGTTGTTGATGTCCGCGCGTATGGGCTTTGGCACCGACCAGAAGCTCGCCTTCCACTTCTCTTGGGCCTTCATCTGGCCCTTCCGCGTCCAGTCGGCGACCTGCTGCACCTCCTCGGCGTCCATGTTGTGCGGGCCAAAGCCGCCGCGTGTGCTGACGTTTGGCAGTACATTGTCCTGCACCAGCATGCGCCAGACCGCCGCGAAGTCGGCCGTCGAGCTGTTCGGGTCCCGGATCAGCTCAGTGATCTCCCACTTGAGGCCGTAGTCCGGCTCGCCGAGCTCTCCCGGCTCCGGGTGCATCTTGTACTGCTGCTTCGGCTGGATGCCGCGGATCAGGCAGACCTGACCCTTGTTCAGCGTCGTCTCGCCGTCCTTAAAGGGCGGTCCGAACACGGTGGCGTAGATCGAGCTGCCCTTGACCAGCGACGCATGGCCGAGCTGAAACTGGCGCTTGGTGCGCTTGCGGCGCGGGTCGCCAGCCGCCACCTTGGCATCATCGAGCGCGCGCTTGTAGACCCCGGCCTCGATCTCGTTCATGGGCTGCTCGCAGTGTACGACCAGCTCCAGCTCGCGGTCGCTGATGCGTCGGCCGTCCGCAGCGCTGACCGGCTGATTGCCGAGGCCCAGAATCATGAAGCGGTAGTCGGTCATGTCGCCGCCGGTCTTCATCTTCTTCTTCTCCAGCTCGAGAATGACGACCTGCACCACGACGTTGTTGAGCAGGCGCCGGACCTGCTGCGTCGAACTGCTGGCCAACGCCTTGCCCGAGGTGCCGGCCTCGTTGATCACCGCAGCAAGACGGGCAAGAATGCCCCCCGAGGCCGGGTTGGTTTTTGCCTGCTTTGTGAGCAGTGCTTGCACTTCCTTGAGGTTGACCATTTTGTTCTTGTATGTGACTGGGAGCCAACTGGAACTGACAGACCAACGCGCTGGCTGGCGAGGAGAATTTTCTGTTCGGTTGTCGATTTTTCAATAATCAATGTCATGCGCGCACATTGATTGAAGAGACCTACATTGATTAAAGGTAGGCACATTGATTAGAGAACTCTGCGTCTCAGGGCTTACAATCGTATCTCTTTGAAAGAGAGAAGCCAAGACACGCATGCCCAAAATAGTAGGTCGAAACAAGCAGACCAGACCCGAACAAACATATTGTCCTCTCCCAGTAGTGCGGCCAAACGATACTGCAGAACCAACAGCCGACGAGGTGACCCAGCTGGAACCGGGTCAGTACTTTGCCTGGAACGGCTACTATTATGTGCAAGCCTCTGCCGTCGACATGCAACACCTGTACTTCAACTGCCCTTTCTGCAAGACCCGCTACAAAAACAACGGACAGCCCACCGCAAGATCCAAGAACGTGCTGCATTTGCACGGCTCCGACAGTTTGAGCCCGCGGCGGGAGCATCGAGTCGGCCATTGCATCAGAAACAAAGGCTCGTTCTTCATCTACATTACACCCAATACCAAGGGCGTCTCCTTGTCCAAGCTGCCGGATACTCTTGTGACTCCCCCGAAGACGGTCGAGTAAATCGTTTCCCTTCTCCCAAAACTACTTTGTTTAAGAGGTGATTTTTCGCTGCTTCACGAAGCCGGCCTTGAGCAGACACTTGCTGATTTTCGCGGTGTCTGCCGGCGTGTTGGCCTTGAAGTAGGAGCGCCATTCGTCGGCGTGAGTTCCTGACAGCTCAAGGGTGTATGATCCACACCAGGTGTAGTTCGGAGAGTTCATAATCATGGGCAGATTCACAGGACTTTCAGCGACAATATCATAGCGCAGGCCTGTCTTTGTGTACATGCGCTGCGGTCTGGCCGCGCCCTGCTCTGTAAAGAGCGACTGCTTTGGCTCCTTGCTCTTTGCAAAAAGCGACTTGCGCTCTGGCGACTTGTCGCGCATCGTCTTGGATGGTGGTGATGGCTTCGCTGATGCCACTATGTGTTCAAGCAGTGAACCCATCTCATCCATCTCGACACGCACATTCCTGAGTCTTTCAATCCATTTCTGAGCCTCTGCCTTGTTAACCACAATGTCCGGGGAGGATTCCATCGCTTCGACGGAGCAGAAAAGTGTCGGTTTCGATCTAATACCAATAATCAATGCAAATCCAGAGGGGGAGGAAAAAACGCGCGAACAGTCTGGCCGCGGCTCACTATTTCGCAGCGACCAATGGAGCAGCATCGAAGTCGATCGCCAGCGCGCGGTGTGCATTCCCACGGGTCGGGCGTGGTCTACGGTGAAGAGAATACAGTGCTCAGTGAAAGCGCTGCTACATACAACCGGGTCTCGGCCGCGCTCAACGAGTACAATGCCACCTACCGCGGCTCCAAACTCGCACTCAGTGCCATGAGCCAGCAGGAAGCAAACAGTCGCTGGTCTATTCTGCCCTTCTTCGCAACACATGTCTCAAACTTCGGGGCGCTGGAGCAGTTCATGATCAGCGCACTGGGCGGCGCCGAACTCCACATCTCCTCGAAGACCGAGGTCAGCTCGGCTGCCGTTGCGCCGCACTACTACTTCAACGTGCGCAAGGGCACGATCGACAAGTGGAAGCACAGCGACCAGCAGCCAAAGAAATCCTGCTCACTGTTCAGCCCAAAGCTAATGGCTTTGCTTGCTATTCTGCTGCCAGTGCTCTACTTCATCTATCTTCTTTGGCTTGTCTAGCAAAGAGTAAACGGAAAAAAGATTCGAAGGGGTTTTTTTCTTTTGGTTCCTTTGGTCACTGCCGACTACCAGAAAACACGCTCAGTCCGGCAGAATTCTGATGCAGCAAAGCCAGGCTCTGAGCGCCGCACCGCCGCGCCTGGACAACATACTGGCCCAGTTCACTGTGAACTCGTCGCCGGCGACTGCACTCTCGCGCAAGGAGGCAACCTTCAGCGAAATTGACGATCTCTACGTGCGGGAGTACCTGCAGCAGCTGGTCAAAATGCTGCTTCGCCTCGAGTCTGGCAACGTGGCGCTCTCTGTCGGCTACAACATCGTCTCGCATCCGGACATCTGGTACTTTTGGGTGGAGAATCTGGTCGATCGCGTCGGCACCGAGACCTTCAGCATGGTCTACAGCCTGCCGAGCCGGGTGCAGGGCTGGAAGCCCATCGCAGACATGTACGTCAAGGCTGGCAAGCTCTGGATCGAGCTCCGGCCCTGCCGAACCAACCAGCCAACTGCCTACGCACCGCCGCTACTGCAGGCACCCCCGCAGCAGCTCCAAATAGCGGCACCAGTCTACAGTGCACCGACGCCCACGCCGCCAGTGTTCCTTCCAGCGCCAGACACACGGCACCGTGACCGATCACCGTCCCGCGCTCGCGATGCCGACGACGAGGAGAGTCACAGCGACAGCAGCAGCAATAGCAGCAGTGAGAGCACCAACAAAGCACGGAGCGGCAACGTTCTGGCCAGCGTGGCTCGTTTTGTGCTGGGTGTGCCCTCGACTGATGCTGCAACACAGAGTCCGGCCTCCAGAAGCAAGCGTCCGGTTCGACAGCAACGAACACGCGGCAGAAAATAAGAACCACATTGTCAGAGTAAATTATATTGTCGCATAATTTGCAGAATTAAGACGTGCATTTCGTTCGAAGGATCGTGGCCCGCCCAACTGGGCGTCCATACAGCGGGCCCTATGGTATGGTTGTCTGCTGCTTCCATTTCTTCTTCTTTTCTGTCTCGTCAGAAATTTGATCTAAACACGTGTTGCTTGTACACAATGTTTTGTGACGCTATTGCTTAGGTGTTGTAGCCATTAATCAATGTGAGCACACGTGGTCGCAGGCTGCGGGAGAGAAAAATTTAGCATCACCGGCAGACCAAAAAACAGAAAACCGCAAAGATGGAGTTCTTCAGCATCATCAATCAAACGATCAACGTGGGTACGATTCTGGTGATAGGCCTGATACTGGGGCCATTTGTTGTGCCGGCGGGTGTCTACGCCGGCTTTATTCAGCAGTGGATGCTCAGCACGCGGTTCTTCTTCCCAGCACTGCCACTGATTCCGGACTCATCGCTAATCTGTGGCCTGTGTCCCAACCACAACTTCACCATCTCCCCCATGATGCCTCCGCTCCAGTGTTGAATACACGGTTTAAAAAAGAAGTCGATGATCTCGCTCTCACAGCAGCGAACCCATCGTATTGTAGTAGTAAGTGTCAATGGCTTTGCTTAGCGTTGGCGTCGCAACAGCGGAGATGGCGGGTCCTGTAGCAGCAGTAGACGGCTCTGGCTTTTGCTGCAGGCTCAGCAGGGCGGTTCGGACAAAAAGATAGGTCGTGGGGAACACGCAGGCAACGCCCAGGTAGGCCAGCGTGAACTCGGAGAGATCCAGCAGCGTGGTGCTCTGGTGGTGCAGCGGACGCAGGTTGCCCCAGAACAGAAACGCGTAGCTCAGCAGCGTCGCTGCACCGGCCAGCAGCTGGACCGGCAGACGTCGCTCCAGAGTGGCCTGCAACAGCAGCACGCCATTGAAAATACACAGCGCAGTGGCGAAGAACAGCAGAAACAGTACGTCGCTGCCAAAGTGGTGCCGCGGCAGGAAGCTGCTCCACAGCGTTGGCAGCACGCTGTTCAGAATGAACAGCGATCGCTGCGGCAGCTGGCTCCGCTGGCCGACGGCTCCGATCCACGTGTAGTAGACCAGACCAACAATGCCGGCGCCACAACAGAGGCCTACCGTAGCATGCAGATAGACCAGCAGCGCAGTCGGCTCAGCGCGCAGGAACACTGCAACAAAACGCGCCCAGCGGAAGCCAATGAAGTTCACCGTCCAGCTGCAGAGCACGGTGAGGAAGATCAGCGCCTCCAGGTAGTGCACCAGCAGGCGGGCAAAGTAGCTCTCGCCCTTGGGCCGGTTGAACGCCAGCGCAATCCAGAGCCAAGACATAGTCAGCAATAGCACAGTGAACACGGCGTTGAGCTCCGAGCTGTGAAAGCTGGTCGCCGACTCGGCAAAGACCAGCGCCCCGGCACGCCAGTCACAGAACAGCACAAAGTCCTGCAGGAAGCGCCGGCCAAAGTGCACCGTGTCGTCGTGCGAGCGCTGCACCGCCTGGTATTCGATGCCAGTTAGCAGCGGCAGCTGCTGGGTGCGTAGTGGAATCTCCCCGGTGTCGCTGCAAACTGGCATCCCGGGCAGGCGCATCTGGGCGTAGAGCGGACCGCAGCTGCCGTCAGGCGCCTTCAGGACAAGCTGCTGCGGGCGACTCTCAAAGAGGTGATGCGGCAGCAGCGTGTCCACGCTTGAGAAGTCCAGCACAAATGGGTTTGATGCGGCGCCGACCTGGTCCCAGCAAAGGCCCGCTCCGCTCGGGAACGCTGGCGGCCGCTGGCTGCTGTCCATCTGCAGGTAGACGTCGTAGGCGCCGAGCAGCAGTGTCTCGCGGGTCAGCGTGAAGTTGTGCCAGTAGCGCCAGAGCGGGCTGCGCGGCCCAAGTCCAAGCGTCCCGCTGGCGGTGAGGCTGCTTGTCAGGTGCACGCTGTGGGCCAGCAGCGGCGCGACGCTGACAAAGGGCAGACGGACCACCTCCGCGCCGAGGTAGAACAGTTCAGTGCCCTGTCCCTGCAGCAGCTCGCCGCTGTGACTCTGACTCTCGATCTGTGGATTGTGGAACTCAATATCGGACAACTCCACACTCAGGTAGAAGGCGTAGTAGCGCGGCGGCGTGCCGAGCAGTAGATGGACAAAGTTGCGGTCGGCAATCTCCAGCCGGACCGGTGCTAGCGGCTGCAGTGGGATAGCATGGGTTGCAGTACCCAGCAGTAACAGCAACACTACCAGCATGACATCGTCTCCAATACTGGCTTTTTGTGTTTTTTTTCTCTCTCCAGTGCAGCGTTAGTAGAGCACAGACCTGTGCGACATCCCTATATCCGGAGAAAATTCTATTGGTGGAAAAAATTCACTTTTCCTCCGTCGGCCTTGCACTGAGACCACACTTCTCACTGCTGCAAGGAATGGAAGACACCAACGCACCATCCGGCGAGGTCATGCAGCTCGACGGCACTGCAAAGCTGGACAACCGATTCGACCAGAACGGCCGACGCAACGCCCGCACTCCCTACAGCTTTGAGCACGGCTACACGCGCGGTGACGTCCCGCTTGAGATCTGGCCTGCCAGTCCGTTGGTGCAGCAGGCACCGGACACGGGGAAGCTGCTGGTCGACTTTGGCAAGTGGACCGAGCCGGCCGGCGCGCCGAATGTGACCTACAAGGACCGAAATCTGGCACTCCCGTTTCCCTGGATGGCGCACCAGGTGCGCGAAACGATCTCCAGCGCCGAGCTCATGCACGAGATTAACAATCGGCTCGCCGGACACCCGATCTGTCCGCTGCCCATCTACACACCGACGGTGTTCCTCATGCTGAACGGCGTCCGCACTGGGCGGCAAGTGCACGACAACAACTGGCAGGCGCCCGTCGTCAACAGCTACAACGTGCTGCTGGCCTACCACCAGGCCGCGCACATTCTCGAGCGCTCCACCGAGGAGCGGGTGCAGAAGAGCCGTGCCAACATCCAGCAGAACTACATGACGCACTCGAAGCGCCTGCTGGTGCAGTTCGCTGCCAAGATGGACACCGACGCGCCCCTGCTCGAGTACTCGGACCACCTGCGCCGCTGCTTCAGCGATGGCGGTCACGCGGCGCTGGAGGCTGACGAGACGCACGTCGAGGACCTGCTGCGCATGGCCGGCTACCTAGTGACATTCCAGAACAACTACACGCACCTGCTCGAGGTGAAGCTGCTCACGCTGGTCAGTCCCGCACTGGCCACCCTGGCCAAGCCATTCTACGCGCAGGCGGCGCTGCCCGGTGCTGCGGAGAGCCAGCCGCACTACAACTGGACCGTGAAGCTGGCCGACGAGACGCTTGAGATGGCGCTGGACTATCTCCGGCTGAAGGCGGCGCAGAAGAAGCTCGAGTTCCTGGTGCCGGCGGCCGGACTCTCGCGGCGCCAGATGGTACATGGCATTTCGCTGCACTGGCTGCGCCTCCTGCTGCTGGTGCTTACGCGCAGTGCCGACGGTTTCTACAATACCCATGCTGCACAGCAATAGACAGTCTGCTCATAAAACTCTTTGTTCTTTAAAAATCCATGCTGTTGTTGTTCGAGTTGGAGTTCTCCAGGTGGGTCCTGGAGTAGCCCGATCCAAACGACGCTGCGCCATAGTGCGTATTGAGAAACGACCGTGAGTCATGGTTGGGAAGCGACTGGGGCACGCGTTGACGCTTGGATGTAGAAGCAGCAGCAGCGCTGTCAGACTGCACCATGCTGGTTTCGGGACGCAGCGTAAAGAGCGAGCCAAATCGCCGCGCTGGCATGTTTCGGCTCGCCAACGCGTTGACTTCTGGCTCGTAAACCATCTCAAACGGATTGACATCGTCGTCGTTGTTGTAGTTGCTGATGTTGCTCTCCTCTGGAGTCTGAGAGTTCTCCACAGAGCCCGGCTGCAATGAGTCTGCTGCTACAGCGGCAGCTCCTGCATCGTTGGCCATCTTGTCCATCATGGCCTCCACATAGGGCTTTCCCGTGAGGCGTTCAGTAAGCTTCGTGGTGTAGAAGCCGTCGGCCGCGCCGTAGAGGCGCTGCTCAATGCCGCGCGGCAAGTAGCGCCGCAGCTGTTCGCGCGACTCTGACGGGAAGTTGCGCACCAGGTAGTTCATCGCGTGCACCTCCTCAATGTCCTCGGTCAGGTAGGTGCGGCCCTCCCGGCGCAGCTGCTCCGTCATCGGGCTGCCGTCGGCGCCGGGCACAACCGCAGCCGGCTCGTCCTCGTAGAAGTAGGCGGCGAGAATGTCGCTCGTCGCAGTGCGCACATTGTTCTTGCCGGGAATGCGCAGCTTCTTGTTCCGGATCGGCCCAATGCTGATCGCCTCGTAGAAGAGGCCGCCCGTGCTGCTGGGGAGGCCGGTCAGCGTCTTGCAGGGCCGGGTGCTGTGGTAGGAAATGTGGTCGAGCATGCCCTGCGCTAGACGGTACAAGTCGCGCTCGAGGTAGCTGATCAGCACCGACACCCTGTTCTGCACCAGGTCGTTGATCACGACCGGAACACGGTACTTTGGGAACCGCCGCATGCCGTTCTTCACATAGCGCAGACTCTGGATCAGCGGCAGGTCAGTGGTAACAGCCTGAGTGTTCTCCTTGACCAGCGGGAAGTACGGGGTGATCATCGTCTGGCGCGAGAGGCTGTAGAGCAGGTCGGCAATCGCCGTCTCCGAGAGATTGTAGTTGCCAATGCGGCCCGAGATCGACGCGGCGAACGAGCGAATCGAGCCGTTGAACGTCAGGTAGTTCGGGTTGTAGAAGCTCTCTGAGTCGCGCTTCTCCACCTTGTAGGCCGGCCGCACCAAACGCCGCAGGCGCTCTGCGTCGTGCTCGACGGTGGCGTTAATCTCAAACAGCTCGTCGTAGGCTGAGTCGATCTTCTCAGGGATGAGCTCGAAGCTGTTGTAGAGGACATCGGTCGCATTCAGGCCGGGCGCCCGCCGGTGCTGCTGCTGTGAATGCGACGCTGGCACTGACAGGTAGTAGACCGGCGAGCCGGCCAGCAGGCTGCTCACAAACTGTGAAACGGTCTTCTGCGACGCGGCCAGCTCCTGCCGCTGCACCGCGTACCAGTTGGCAGCATCCGCCTCGGGGGGCCAATAGTTGGGCCGGTAGTCGGCACGGCGCTCCTCTGGACTGCGCCCAATCGACCAGTAGTTGGCGCGACGCTCGGCAAACTCGCGCATAATGGCCGCGCTGCTGCCGCCGGTGAGCTCGTACATCTTCTCGGTGAGCACAAACACGAGCGTCTCCATGCGGGCATACGCGTAGCGCGATGCCTCGACAGCACAGATACGGGTGTCGTAGTCGTCGAGGCGGACATAGTGTGAGCCGTCCTGGCGCTGAACCACGCGGGCGGACGGATTGAGCGCCGAGAACAGTGCCTTGTCGATGCTATCAGTGATCACCTCCTGCGACATGCGCGTCAGGAGGCCCTTGATAATGCGCAGCTTGAAGTCGAGCTCGGGCTGCGTAATCGTCAGGTAGGCAACGGCAAGCGGTGCCAGGTCGCTGAACAGTGACAGATCCGGCAGCGGCACGGCGTAGTAGCAGATCAGTGCGCCGTACTCCATGATGACGCGCTGGCGCAGTGCGTACTGCTCGCGCAGGCGAATGTTCGCCGTCGAGACCACGGTCGGCCCGGCCTGCAGCACCTGATTGATGATGCTGACACGATGCGCGCAGACCAGCGGCATCACAGCGACGGTCGTAAAGCGGTCGTGCATTGCCTCGCCGGCCCCGTTGGGGTCGCCGGTGAAGTGTGAGTGGTTGCGCGCGCCGACGATAACGCTGGTGTACTCGCTGCGGATCGTGTCGATCTTGCCCGTTGTGTAGCTGTCCTGCCCGCTGGCGTTGGTCTGGCGTGCCGTCGTCTTGTAGGCCTTCTCGCCCTCGGAGAGCATCGTCAGCAGCATCTTGTGCATTTGGTCGTCCTCGTTCTTCGGGTCGGTCTTGGGCGCGTAGCGCTGGCTCATCTCGTGGAACACCTCGAGCATGCGCTCGCTCGCCGCCTCCCCGATGGCACCCATCGCTGAGGCACCGCCCTGCACCTCGTATGTGTCCTTGATAAAGAGTGAGTCGCAGAGCTTGTTCAGCATATCGGACTTTGAGGTGCCCGGCCCGCAGACGAGCTGCATGTGCTCCTTGTTCTGGTGCTTGCCATTGCGCGGCAGGTAGATGGTGTAGGCGGCGCGCAGCAGCTGGCCCAGCAGGAAGATCATCGTGTCCGAGGTCTTCACGATCGTCTCGAAGGCGAGCAGCTGGCGCGCCCGTTGCTGCGCGAACGGCGTCATCGCCACCTCTGCCTTCTGCCACATGTCGAGGCAGAGTGGCGTCCACGCGGTGCGCTTCCAGCTCGCGTAGATCAGCGCCCGGTAGCTGCGCGGCAGCTCGGCGTTCGAGGGATCCATCACCGAGTTGAAGACGCGGAAACCCTGCTCGCGCAGCTGCGCCAGCCGCTCAATGTAGGTGCCGCTCGGCTGCGCCAGCGAGCCGATCGACTCGTTGATCTTGGCCGCGAGTGGGGCATAGCGCTCGAAGTACGCATTGAAGATGTCCCGCTTGATCGCCGAGTCAACGGAGCGCTCGTGCTCAATGACAGCTGTCGGCAGGCCCATCGCCTCAAACAAGTCGTCTAGGCAAATGGAGATGGGCATCGGTGCTACAGCACCATCGCCCTGACCAGGCCGCGGTACCAGGTGGGTATTGCGTATGAAGCGGCCAATCCCGCTGTCGTCCGGCTTCAGCAGGTGGGCATCGATGATGCGACAGTGCGGCAGGCAGTTCTCGATCAGTGCACCGGCTGTGAAGTACTCCAGCGGCACGCTGGCGGTGGTCCGCATGCAGCCGGCAGCGTACTGCGGAACCCGGTGCAGGAAGTCAGAGTCCGGATCGAAGACGAGCTGGCCGGCGGGCCATGCCGGCGCGCCAAAGGTCTGGCCGGCGTAGGGACCGGGCCGGTGGGTGTTAATCCAGGCAGACGGGTCGCAGAAGAGCTCATGTGCACCGAGCGCCTGCAGCCGGTCGAGCGCGTTTTCCAGAGTAAAGAGCACCTCGGGCCGGTAGGGATGGTCGAGAGCGAGCTGAGAGAGGTGCTGAGAGGAGCGCTTCTCATTGAGATCAATATCCGCGTAGTAGTTGGCAACCGTCTGCACCATGTCGATGTAGCGGCTGAGACTGTTGATGTGCATGTGCTTGTGTGTTTCGTCGCGAAGCAAAAGCTGGCGTGCATGCTCCACATTCACCGCGGGAAAGAAGTAAGTGCTGCGGTTGTCGCTCAGCGAATGGCCCGGCACGTCTGGCCGACCGATGACAAAGTTGGCGCCACCAGCAGCAGGAGCAGCAGGATCTCCATCACCGGGGCCGGCATCATCCATAACAACTTCATCCTCCTCGAGCAGGCGCGGAATAGCACGGTTGCGATTCCGTCCTGGCGCAGCAGCGCCGCGGGGCAGCTCGCCACCAGCGGCAATAGCAACGCCGTCGCGCTTCTTCGACCAGGGCAGGCCACGCCGGTTGAACTCCAGCATGTCGCCAACGGCGTCACTGAGCGAGAGATCCTCGTCCATCACCAGCACCGAGAACATCAGCGCGACAACGTTGTTGTGCTCGAAAGTGGACTCCTCCGACAGCAGAATGCGTGCCTCGGTATTGGAGAACACCTCGCGGGTGATGTAGTGCAGCATCACCACAATTCGCGGGTCCTTGCCCACCGACTCGGCGCCGGCATGTGCCCCGCGCAGCCGCAGCGTGTGCTTGACTGCGTCGGCAATCAGCGTCAGTGCCACCACAGTGATCATGGGCACCGGGATGTTGCGCCGGTAGTCGCCCAGCGTTCGGAACTCGGGCCCCAGCAGGCTCGTATCAATCACATAGTGCAGCTGGTCAATGATGCCGTTGATTGGCACACCCTTGCGGTAGGGAAATGCATCGGAGTCGTAGAACACGCGGTTTCCCTTCAGATGTGCAGCCATTCAGCAATGGCTAAGGATCAAAAGACTGGAGAAAAATAAATAAATAAAAGAAAGGAGCCGCTATGCTCGTGTATGTGCACGCACACAAACACTGCACAGAGCCGGTGTTCAACTCTGTGTAGGCGCACGTGTATGTGAGAGGAAAAACTCAGAGATGATGTGTCAGACCATAGAGCTTAGCAATGCCGGTCTTCCTGTTAATACTTGTTGGTTGCAAAGTCTGAAAATAGCAGAATGTGGAAAAAACACCCAACACACAAATTATACCTTTAACCGGGAGGTCGTTCTCAGGAACGGAAGAACGTGCTATGGAGACAGTTGTCACTGGAACTGATACACAAAAGACAAAATAGTTTTGAGCCGGGTGGTCGAAACAAATTTTTTTTTGGCCCGCGACACTCCATTGATTAATGGCGCCTCGCGCCCTCGGACATTGATTAATGCATTTCGTCCGTTTCCTTTCATTTTTCAGCCGACACGCCCAACGATCGACACCCTCGATCCAAGGTTTCTCCCTACCTTCCTCACGCACCATCTCCTTCCTTGGTATTTTTCTTCGTTCCAAAGGCGGAAAGACAGAACGGAGCAGGAAAACAGAATTATTTCGCTTGTCGTCCTGTTCCCTTCTCTCCCCCTGCTGCTGGCTCTCTGATTTTCTGCAGAATCCACTCCGCTGCAAAAGACAAACACCTCATCGCAAACCTGGAAAAAAACATGAGTCTAAATCTGCTCAACGCAATGGTCGCCGCCAACAAAAAGCCCGGCTCGAAAGTGGTCGCACATCCGCACAGCAAGGCGTCCAGCCCAGCCAAAGCCAAAGGCTGGCTGGATCCAACGCCGCTTCCTGAGAAGCCGGCCAAGGGCAAGAAGGACACCACCTACGAGTACGGCCGCAAGCCGCTGACCATGGAGGAGGGGCACCGGACGCGCCGCTTTGGCATCGAGCGAGTCCTCTGGCAGAGTCAGACCTCCTTCAAGCTCCAGGAGGTCGCGGAAGTGAGCTTCACGCCGAGCCAGGACGAGATCTGCGGCCTGGTGCTGGTCGATCGAGTGTACAACAACCGGCGCGACTTTGTGCTGGCCGTGGCTGTCCACGAGGAGGCGGAAGACGGGCAGCTGACCCCCTGCGGCTACCGCCCGCTCAACCCCAGCACCGAGAAGAAAATTCTGAACAACTTCAGCTGGTCGAACAACTGCCTCTTCACGAATGCCAAACACACCATCGAGCGGATCAAGGCCTACGGCAATCGCACGCCCATTGTGTCGCCGCTCACCGAATACGCGGAGCTCTTCCGCGACGTCGGCTTTGTCAGCGATCGAACCGCGGCCGGCTGGTGTGACCTGGGCCGCGAGGACACACCTTTTCAGGCGCAGTCTGCCCTGCTTTTCAAGGAGAAGGGCCCGTACATTCCAAAGCCCCTCATCGGCCTGTTCCCCGACATTGCTGAGCAGCTCGGTCATGAGGATCTCGTCGGAGAGGAAGAAGAGCCCGAGGCACTGGAGGAAGAGGAGGAGGCAGCGGCAGCTGCTGATGCTGCCGAGGCAGGCGATGAGGACGCAGTCGCAGACGACGAATTTCCTTCAGAAGAGGATGAGGAGCAGCAGGAGGAAGAAGGCGTTGAAGACGAGGCCGTTCCCCGGCGTCAGAGCTCCAGACCACGGAAGCCTGCTCAAAATCCAGACTATGCCTCTGACGACCACGGAGACGATCCCGAGGCGGTTGCCACCTATCTCGAGGGCGACTACCAGGCAGAGGAAATGCAGGAGAAGTCGGCTAGCAACAACGATGATGAGCACGAGATATCGCAGGCTCCGGAAGAGGAGGCAATGGTCGTTGCAGCGAAGACCGATTGGGAGAAGCCGCTGCAGGCGATCCGCATCTCTCCGGAGAAGTATCTTGAAACAAACACGATCATTCGCAACGCCGACCTGGCCTATCCTGCGATGCCGGAAGCAGATGCAGGCATCTCGTTCAGCGGCAAGAAGCCAGCAGTCAGCGTCGCCGAACCGGCCAAACCGGCTGCGAAGAAACCCGTTCCGCCACCGGCACCAGCCGCTGCAGTGCCAGCCAAAAAGCCTGCTCCACCGCAGAAAAAACCTCCGCCTCCCGCTGCAAAGCCCAGTCCAGCTCCTGTCGCAAACAAACCTGAAATGCCGACAACGAAGAACGTGGTGCCTGAAAGCGGCAAACCCAAGAAACAGGCCGTTCCAAAGCAGGCACCGAAACAGCCATCTGTCGATGCTGAGGCCAACAAACGCAAGACAACCTCCGAGTCAAGCCAGCCCGTGAAGAAGATCAAAACTGTCAATGCGGCGCCGCCGTCGTCTCCAGCAGCCAAACCAAAAGCCGTCAAGCCGGCCAGCACCGCCCCCGCCGAAACTGTCTATCCCAATGTTGAGTTGCTTGAACGCTTCAACAAGCGTCTGGAGACGGCCAAGTCGGAAACCGTTGCACAATACGCCAAGCCAGAGCTGTTTACTGCACGGTTGAACACGCAGATCACCCCGCGTCAGCTGCTCACGCTGAGCGCAGACCATGCCCATTGTCAGGTTCTGCTGCCCATACTCTATGAGCTCTGGGCCCATGAGCTCGGGCTTCCGCTCAACGTCGAGGAGCCCGGTGAGCTGCTCAGCTATGACTCTGCCGCTGCGGTCCAACTGTGGGTTGGACTAGACACCTCAATGAGGTGCTACGACGCGGTGCGCTGGTGTGTCGAGAATGCCAATTTCTGGTCGGGCAAGAAGTACTCTGTGCCATTTGTCAGCTCCACGCTGGTCCGCTTCAACGTGGACAACATGGAGGAGTACAAGCAGAGCCTGATGCCGGTGCCGGTGCTGAAAGAGCTCTACTCGTTGTATCTTGCCTTCCAGGCACTGCACGTACAGGCTCCCGCTGATGAAGATGCACCGCCCGACGAGCCGGAGCAGATCTCTGACTGGTAAAGCAGGAGAAAAAAATCTCCTCCTTCGTTCTTCCAGGTCAATGACAACAATTAAAAAATCACAAAAACCCCAACACAAAATAGCTTTTTACAAAGTCGCTCTCCCTTCCCTGAATGTGGGGTCGAAAACCGGGCTCCCAGCGGGCTGGCGGCGCCGGCGGAGGAGGATCTCTCTACAAGTCGGGATTCTTCGATGTCGACAGCGAGCTGCCAGCCGTGGTGGACGTCAGCCCAGTCGTGGTCAAGGTGGAGCCGGAGCTGGACAACATCAACAGCAGCCAGCTGAACCAGCACCTGGCAGACAAGCGACTGGGCGAGCTGGTCAAAGCCGCGCCCAGCCAAGACAGCGGAAAGAGTCGCGAGTCGGCAGAGATCCACGCGCTGCTGACCGGCATGCTGCTGGAGCTGGCCGATCCGTACGGACTGCGACTGAGCTCGCCGCTGGCAGTGCACAGCCACGCCAGCCGACTGCTGGAGAAGCTGGAGAATCACCACTGCTCGGCCGAAATCTGCTCCATCTTCTCGCGGCCGGCCGGCGTGAATCTGGCCGCGTGGAATGGTGGCCAGCCGCTGCGCAGCAGCGGTACCGTGTACATCTGCCGGCGCACTGGCGCGGTACACATCTGTGCGCCGGGCGTCAGCTGTCAGGCCCAGCAGCTGGACCAGCGCTGGAGGGAGCAGGGCTACTTCTGTGCTATCACTGGAATGTTCAAGGGCGAGATTCTCGACGAGTTCCCAGCCCAGCGTCGCGATGTGCCCATCTCCACGGCGCGTCTCAGCCGCATGAACGAAGGTCAGTACGCTGCCGAGACCAAGGGCATCTACCACGCGGATGAAGGCGATGCGCCAATGGACGACATGTTCGAGGATAACGACGGTGACGACAATGCAGGAGGCGGTGGTGGTGGCGGCAAGAAGCAGGCAAAGTATGACCAGGGTGACGACGATGACCACTCGGACGCCGGAGGCGGTGGTGGCGGCGGGGGACACGACTTTGACGAAGTAGAGGACGACGAGGAGGCAGCCCAGTATGCAGCCTCTGTGCTGGAGCACGAGAATCCCGACGAGATCGAGACCAGCGCTGGCGAGATGCCCGAAGCAGGAGCAGGACAGAAGCGACGGCTCCCAGCGACGCCGGTGGGTGCCATCTTTCCAGCACCAAAGCGAAAGTACACGGGCCGACTTGCGTTTGCCATACCGGAGGATCCTGACGAGCGGACGGCCTACTTTCTACAGAACATGCCAAAGCGTGAGGAGCAATGCGAGCGCATCGTCTATACGCTGACCAGCTACTCAACACATCTGAGCCTGTGGCTGGCCGCGCTGCAGCGACACAGCGCCGCGGCGCACGATCTGCTTCAGCGCTATCAGCGCCGCACCAAGCACAGCACGCTATCTGCAGCGGAGAGCTACCTTCGCTGGGCCAGCCACGTACTGCACCACCTGCCGCCGCGACCGAGCTACTTCCCCGACCTCGAGCCGCGCCGCTATATCGAAGTCATAGTGCGGGCGTGGGAGCTTGTCGCCAGCTCTCCGTACGTGCGTTTTGGCGACTGCAAGCGCTTCATACCGAACTTTGCAAAGACTGCTGTCGCGGTGCTCTACCAGATGCAGAGCGGCGGCTACGCACACAACTGCTCACTGACGCCGGCCGAGTTCCCGCAGGCTGAGCTTGCCGACAACATCCAGGAGCTCGGCCTCTACAGCTTCGACGTAATGCTGCTGCCAAAGGGCGACCAACTGGCCGCACAACTGCTCGATCCCCAGCTCATGGACGAGGTGCACAACGTGGTGCCAAAGGCGCCACGGCTCCGGAAGAAGCAGATTTTCTCCGGCTGGCGCCTGCTCAAGGAGTGCTTTGCCTCGTGGGTCGAGCACTACAAGAGCCAGCTGGCCGATGAACTGAGCCAGCCAGACTGCAGCCACGCCGCCGCCTTCGAGCGCTACGCTCAGCGCTGTTTCAGCTTACGCTGCAGGGCCC
>Ga0315284_10006407_pt1 | contig 16753 bp, 21 predicted proteins | sample YL17G09_16_MG_FD_203696 | JGI IMG/M metagenome (GOLD analysis project Ga0315284, IMG submission 203696) | Sediment microbial communities from Yellowstone Lake, YNP, Wyoming, USA - YL17G09_16 | ecosystem: Environmental > Aquatic > Freshwater > Lake > Sediment | place: USA: Wyoming | collected...
ATCGCCGTCGCGGTCACCGAAGAGCAGGCCCAGAACACCGTGGATTCGATCCTGGGCCTGAACTTCATCAACGATGCCAACATCTACAAGTTCCTCGATCACACCGACGAGTTGGAAGAGGCGTCTGCCGTCCTGGCGAAGTTGCTCCTGGCGTCTAAGATGGGGTTCCAGGTCGAGACGGCGCCGCTCAAGACGGCCCTCTTCGCCCTGGACAACGTCATCCGCCAGATGAAGCAGCTCAGGAGTACCACCGGTGGAATCGGAGCCGAATAGTCCGGAACCGGCGGAGACGGTACCGGAGGAGACGGGACCGAAGGTCGTTCGAAAGTCGCGGGGACAGATCCTCGCCGACTACAAGCTGTCCCTGGCCACGTTCGAAAATATCCTCGGCCACGGGTTCCTCAAGGGAGGGGTAGTCAAGGAGCGGGGGAAGAACTTCTACGAGATCGGGGCCCACAACCACTTCGTCTTTCGGAGCGCCGCGAACGACATCGCGTCCTTCAAGATGGTGAAGACGGACATCCCCGTCCTCCCCTTCCATCGCTTTCTCTCGCTCCGGTTCGTCAACACGTCCCCGGGGGAAACCTACGAGGAGGCGGTCAGCATCGGCCTCCTGCCGAAGAACGGCCAGTACAAGAAGTCCGTCCTGTCCAGGTACTACTCGCAGTTCCTCAGGAACGTGCCGCTGGAGATCCGGAACTCCATCATCCTCAAGCAGGAACCCGTCCCGAAGGAAGGTCGCCGGCTCTTCCGGTTGTTCCTGAAGGTTCTCGGAATCCTGGTGTACTACGACACCCCGGAGCTCATCGACGATCTCGGCTACCTGCTCGGGTACAGGGACTTCATCGAGCCGCTCATGACGGCCCTGGGAAGCGCGGAGGAGGTTTCTTCCGCCCTTGGGAAGATGGTGAATCCTACCGCCGCGCTTCCGCTCGTGCCGTCGCACGCGGTCAACGCGTACCGGAACCTGTACTACTCGTCCCATGAGATCGGTTCCACCGACCTGGCCTCCTACTTCAAGACGCTTCCCGAGATCGACCGAGCGATTAGGGAGGTCGCGTTGAACCGCTCCATCGGAGAGTTCTCCGCCCGCGAGGGGCTCTCTTGCGAGCACAAGCGCGTCCTCGAGCTGCTTCGGTCAGAGGCTCAGGCCGAGTTCCTCAAGCAGACCCAGCTCAGGACCGGCACCTCGATCCAGGCGGCGCGGTCCAACCTCGACACCATCCTCAAGGTCAGCGACCGGCTCGACAAGCTCGGCGAGGGCAGCCTCGACATCGCCAAGATCTTCGACCGTTTTCTTGTCATCGGCGCAGGCAGTGAAAACGGTCCCATCATTCCGGCCTCCAACGTGATCGGTCTCCACGAAGTGAAAGCCTTACCTCTGGAGCAGAAGAAGCCGGAGGGTAAGTGAGCCTCGTATCGCAGTACGTATCCGACGTGGACGATTACGTCGACGCCGGCCACCGTTCCCTGCGTCCCACCACACTATCCGACATGCCGGGGGACATCCGTTACAACGCCGGAGGGGCGATCCCCGGCAAGGAAGAGCACTCGATTTCCTTTTACGCGGAAGCCTTCGTCACCATCAACCGCCAGCCGCTCTCGTTTGCGGAACGTCCCTACCTCCGCTGGATCTACGACTGGCGGAAAGAGTACCCGATCGGATCGAAGAACATCGTCTGGGTCGCGGGGAGACAAGTCGAGAAAACGAGTACGATTGCAGGCAAGGCCGTCACGCTCTGCATCACGAATCCGTATTTCAACGTGCTCGCGGTGGAACCCCGCCAGGATCAGACGTCCCTGTTCAGCCAGCAGCGGTTCCGTCCCATCTGCGAGGACTCGCCGATCATCTACGACGGGTGGGTGAAATCGAGCGACCTGTGGCAGGTGGGCGCGCGCCAATTCGCCAACGGAAGCATCGTCAACTTCAAGTCCTGCTACTACTCGGCCGACCCTGCCCGCGGAGTCTCCGCCCGCATGATCATCCTGGACGAGGTGCAGGACCTCATTTCGGACAACATCCCCATCCTCGAACAGTCGATGTCTCACGTCGAAGTGCCGGACAGGTTCAGGCTCTACACGGGAACCCCGAAGACGACCAGCAACACGCTGAACCGCCTGTGGAAGGAGACGTGCCAGTTCGAGTGGCTGGTCCCGTGCGAGGGGTGCAGCAAGTCGGTCTACCTCGACGACAAGGTCATCGGCAAGAAGGGATACATCTGCCCGAAGTGCGGGAAGCCCATCAACATCAAGAGCGGATCCTGGCAACCGCTCAATCCCAGCCGTCTCGACGACGCGTGGGGATTCCGGATGCCGCAGATGATGGTCCCGTTCGTGAGCCACGCCGACATCCTGAAGAAGCTGGAAGACCCCAACATCCCCAGGAAGGTCTTCTTCAACGAGGTTCTCGGCCTCTCCTACGACGAGGGGGAGCTGGTCCTAACCGAGATGGACGTCCTTCAGAATTGCGAGGCTGGCCGTCCGATGGCCAAGGAGCGGGAGATTGCCCAGTCCGTCTACTTCATCTGCGCCGGGATCGACCATGGAACCGGAGGCTATTCCCCCACCGGCCTCGGGGAGACCATGAACCGCCGGGGCCACATGCCGTCCTTCACGGTGGTCGCCTTCGGAGCCTTCGTCGATCGGATCCATTTCAAGATCTTCAAGATCATCCGGTTCACGGGGGAGATGTCTAACCTCGCCTTCCAGCCGGAGATCATCAACAAGGTCGTCCGTGATCACGGGGCCAAGTGGGTCATGTCGGACTGGGGGTTCGGTGCGCACACGAATGCGCAGCTCGTCCAGAAGCACGGTTGGACGGTGCTCGAGGTTCCCGGCCAGCCGACCCTCCTCGAGGCCGAGTACGTGACCTCCTCGTCGGCAGTCTCGTTCCACGACCAGGCGTTCCGGTACATGGTGGACAGGAACACCGCGATCGAGCGGACGGTCGGCTCCATCAAGCGCGGGGAGATCTCGTTCTTCCGCCAGGAGGAAATGAAGGAATTCCTCAGCGATTTCACGTCCACCTTCGTGGAGTACAACATCAGGACCAACCGGGTGCGGTACGACCACACGCTGCCCGACGACGCGTTCCACGCGGTGGTGTACTGCTATCTCGCGGCGCTCCAGCGGGCCGGGCGGCTCGTGCCGACGGGGGTGCCTCCGATCTGACGCTGTTGACACCGGGGTCCAGCGGGTTACCCTTTAATGGGAATTAGGAGCAGCAGCATGGATATCAACCCGATGAAGCTCTCGGTACTGGCGAAGGAAGTCTCCGATTCGTTCCTCTCCAGCGGAGTCGCGCTGAACGACTCCCTGGCGAAGGTCTCGGAGGAGAACGAACTTACGCCGGCCCAGATCCAGCGGGTCGCCGAGATCGCCAACCACGAGACCAACCTGGCCCTCCTCAAGCGGTCGGAGGACAAGACCTTCACGTTCCCCCTGGCGGACGCCGTCGAGGTCGTTCGGAAGATCCGGGAAGTGGAACCGACGAAGGTCGCCGCCCTCGGAATCCTCGGCCACGTCCGGAGTCCCATGACGGGGATGAAGAAGACGGCCTCGGAGTTCAAACTCCCGACGACCGATCCCTACGTCGACGCCTGCCGGATCCGGAACGTCGACCTGCTCCTGAACAAGCTGGCCTCCAGGGTGGTGCGCTACCGCGAGGAACTCCGCGGTCAGATCATGAACGACCACGCGGAGATCGCCGAGGAGATCGGCAAGATCGCCGCTCTCGCCAAGGAGCACATCATCCTCAACCACGGGACCCTCTCCGACTTCCTGAAGTACGCCTGCGCGTACGACCCCGGGTGCAAGGAGCTGTACCAGCAGGTCTTCCTCGCCATGAAGGAGGACCTGATGAAGCTGGGGCACCCCGTGGACAAGGCCCTGCTCAACGACAAGCTCGAGATGCCGGACAGCACGCTGGACGTGATCAACGGCGGCCACGTCCTCGCGATCCGGCTCGACACGCTCAAGAACAAGATCAGCAACGAGGACAGGAACTCCAAGCGCATCCGCCTCATGGACACCTTCGGTGAGGCGATCGTCGACAAGATGGACTCGCTGAAGACCTCCGACGACTTCAACGACTACACCCTCGACACGCTCGACATGCTGGACAAGAAGGCCCAGGAAGGGCTCGAGGAGTTCGTCGAGTTCCTCTCGAAGAATTCGGGATTCCTCAAGAACGTAGGCACCGGAGCCAAGGTAGGCATCGGTGCCGGGGTGATCGGGGGTACCCTTGCCGGCGGGGCCCTCGCGCAACACGTGATGCGCGGGGCAGGTCGCGAACTCAAGAAGCCCTACGACGAGCGTGCCAGGCTCGAAGAACTGACGTCGGCGCCGCCCACCAGAACGTAAGCCGGACCATCGAGAGGGGGATAGAGCATGTTCCCAATGATGAAGAAGTACGCTTGTCTCTACGGTGAGATGGAATTCACTCCTGCGGAACAGCGGGAACTCGGTCGCTTCACGTCCGACCTCGTCAAGGTCGCCACGATGGGCAACGAGGCGGATCTGGTGCAGTTCTTCCGGAAGGAGTTCGCCGGCATCGACGAAACTGCGTACGACCGGATCAACGGCATGGTCGACTTCATGTCGTCCCAGGAGAAGGATGCCCAGATCGGGCCGATCATCGGCTCCATCCTGGCGCCCCTTTCCCTCGGGCTTGCCGCGGCCCCGTTCCTCGCCAGCGGCATCAAGAGTCTGCTCCAGAACAGGGACCTGAGGCGTTCCCTCGAGCAGATCTACATGCAGCATCCCGAGCTGAAGAAAGATCCCAATGTCCCAGCGTACTTCCAGGCCATCTCCGACTTCGCGCCCGACATCGCCAAGAACGCCGTGATCGCCGGCAACCTGCTGTCGCAGTGGCACATGGCCGGACCGATGATGGCCACTCCTCAAATCATCAAGGAGCTGACCGAGATCCAGAAGAACGTCAAGGGAACCTCGGCTGCGCAGCAGTCGCTTTTCGAAACGGGGAAAGCGGGGCTCCAGTTTGCCGGAGGTTTGATTGGCGGGAAGCACTAAGAGGACAGCGTGGATTTCACCTACAATCGCGGTCCGGTAGTCAGGATCTTTCCGACGGAGACGGAGCAGTCCACACTCCGGGACGCCGACGGCGGATCCTCTCATCTCGTAAGGGACACGGACCTTCCTCCTCCCATCAAGCGTAGACGCACGCTGTCGGACCCGGACTTCATCAAGCGTGCGTCCCGCGAGATGAACGCTGCGCTCTCCTTTCTCGAAGCAGTGATGAGCAAGAAGGCGGTCACCGTCACCGCGATCAGAAAGGGGCTGACCCCTCTCCAGCGTGAGTCCATAAAGCTGCCGAAGAAACTTGTCGGTCCTTCGTCGGTCCTTCCTCCGCAGCAGGTCATCTCCGGCCGTCCGTCGATTCCGAGGCCGCCCACTCCGGCTGCTCCCGGCGGACTTGTCGGCCCGTCCGGAAAGCCCATTCAGCCTTCGGCTCCGACAGCCCCGGCTCCGGTGAAGCCGCTGGCGCCGCCACCGCCTCCGCCGCCCGTGAAGCCGGCAGCTCCCGTGCCCGCTCCAGCGCCGCAGAGGCCGACCCAAGGTCTCGAAGATCTCCGGGCCGGGCCCGCTCCTTCGAAGCCGGCGCCGCTTCCCTCGGCCGCCCCGGCTCAGCCAGCTACCACGCCGAGTGGGAAGGTCGGTGTGCTGGAGCCGTTCTCGGCTGTCGGGAAGACCCCGGCGCCGCCGTCCTCCGGAAAGCCTGCTGCTCCTCTGAAGAGCTCCAAAGACGTCGCGATGGCACAGGATCCAAGCGCGGCGCGGGGAACGAAACAGTACCAGGAACCCGTTCCGTCGTCGGTACTTCCCGCGAAGCCCGGTGCGCCTGACGGAGGAAAACCCTCCGACAAACCAGCCGGAAAATCGGAAGCCAGGCCCAAGGCCGAGGCCGGCGCGGCTGGGCCATCGGATCCGCAAGAGTATGCGCGGATGAAGCAGCTCGTCAGCGGTGAAACCCCGAAGGAACTCGCGGAGTTCCACAAGGCGACCGGTACCTCGGATCCCAGCGTCACGAGTCCTTGGAAATCCGGGCTGCTGGATGCGTCCATCATGATGGGCGTCCCGATGGCTGCCGGGGCTCTGCTGCCCGAGGAAATGCAGATGCCGGCGTTCATCGGTTCCCAGTTGGCTTTTCCTCATCTACGCGGGTTTGCCCAGAAAAAAGTATTCAAGTACAATCCCGCCGAGGCGGCCGCGGCGAGGACGTCCTGGATGCAGGGACAGAGTCCCGAGCAGTACCTTTCGACAGCGAATACTCGCGCGGCTGCCCCGCCGAAGTAGGGTTGGGTCCAGTGAGTGGACCAAAGGCAATCATGTTCGAGATGGAAGTCTACACGCCGCTGGGATCCGGCACCGAGGCATGGGGCCCGGTGGCGATCCCGTTGCATCCGCGATCGATGGAGAAGATCGCGGGGACTTCCTTCACGCCCCAGAAGCTCATCGACTTCATGGACCGGATCCGTCCCCGCGACGACGGCAGGTACGTCCTGCTGAACGCGATCGGCGCCTACGAATACTGGTCGAGTAACGCCAACGCAGACGCCTTTTCGGAGTGGAGCCTCAAGGGCGAACCGCCGCCTCCCATGGTGAAGGAGTTCATCCGCGCGAAGGGTCTCCCCATGCCGACGGAGTATGGGTGCGACACCTTCGAACGGTACGCCTACACCTACCGCTACCATCAGAACCAGGATCCGACGCTCACGATCGGCGAGCGCGTGTGCTGCGCCGCCTACAACGACAAGATGCACCGCGTCGAACTGATCGTGTTCGTGTCCAACGAGAAGGCTCCCGACCTCGTCCAGCGCATCGACGCCGGCGAGCCGATCCCGTGGTCCATGGGCGCGAAGCTTCCCTACGATATTTGCGCGGTCTGCATGAACGTCGCAACGCGCCGCGAGGACTACTGCGAACACCTGAAGAACATGAAGAACCACGTCCTTCCGGACGGGCAGAAGGTCTTCTCCTGGAACTGGTTCCCCAGGTTCTTCGACATCTCCGCCGTCATCGTCCCCGCCGACCGGAGCGCCTACTCCCTGAAGAAGATCGCTTCCGTCGGTGGTCCGTTCGTCGAGATCGTCGAGTCCCCGGTTCTCGCTCCTCCGATGGCGGGGATCGAGAAGTTCGCCGGCATCCTCGACTTCCTCTCCGCTGGCGGAACGAAGAAGGCCGACATCGAGAAGGAAGTCCCGGTGGAGGAGCCCCAGAAGAATCTCGGGCCCTCGCCGATCGATCCTGACGTCTGGAAGATCCTCTTCAACCGGGTCGCGAAGGATCAGGCGACGTCGGAGACGCTTCCGAAGGAAATGATGGATTTGAAGGGGTTCTCGCCACAGACGATCCTTTCCGCTCTGACGTCTCTTGGCGTGATCCTGAAGCCGGAAGAGGCCGGTTATCTCCTCGGAGATCAGAAGGTCCCCGCGGATCTTGACTTGAAACAGCCCGACCCTACACTATTAGGTAGATCGAAGGGGCTGATCGAGAAAAGATCGATGTTCGACCCCTTCTTCTCGATGCGGACGCCGAGAGAAGCGTCCATCTGGAGGCCGACGGTCTTGGTCAAGCGTGCGAACTCGTACGACTCGTACAAGGCCTGGCTGAGCCACGTGGATCTCGAACAGTTGAAAGCCGTGACATCCCATCCGTCGGTTCAGATGCTCCTGAACCCGAGCCTCGTAGAGGAGAAAATCTTGGGGCTCGAGAAGTCCGCGGGCGTTCCCTCCTTCCTTAGGATGGTGACACCGTTCGTGGCCGGGGCTGGTGCCGATTGACGGGGTTTCTGGTAAGATGAACAACAGGAATCAGGAGGTTCAGGATGGACATGCAGGAAATGGTCGCCAAGCTCCGTGAAAGCGGGGCCCTTCAGAAGGTGGCGAGCCAGGAAGGCCTCATGGGCGATTCCGCCATGGAGAAGCTGGCCGAGGATCTGAACTACAGCGGGAAGATCTTCGGGCACGCCGTGGTCGTCGGGATCCTCGAGAAGATGGCCGACGTCGCTGCCGGCGCCACGGGCAAGGCCGAGCCTTCCCAGGGCGACAAGTCGAAGGACCAGAGCAACTTCAAGCGGGTCGCGGACAAGATCATGGGCCTGAAGGGCATCGTGACGCCGGGCAGCGTCCCCGGGATCGCCGGGAAGCCCGAGACGGTCGTCCGCGAGACGGTCGCGACCCCGGGAGACAAGACCCGGAGCCCGAATCCCGACGACAGGACCGGGTAGGGAAAGGAGAACGACCGTGCAGACCGACTTCGAGAAACTGGCCGAGACTTTCGAGGCCGGATCCGGGTTCCTGAACGCGGATGAGGCGTTGATCCTTGCCGCGGCCGTCGAGGTAGCGATCGAGAAATTGGGGCACCTCGACATCGACGAGGAAGCGCTGATTCTGGTTGGCGCCGCGGTAGCGGATGCCTTTCTCGCAAGGAGCTGACACATGGCCGACAAGACCATGAAGGAGATCTACGAAGGCGTGATCAACGGAGAGTTCCAGGAGAAGCTCGCGTACGTCGAGAAGGCGTACGAGGGCGACACCGATCGCCAGGAACTCCTCGAGCGCGCCGTGGACATCGTCAAGGAAGCGACGGACAAGGGCGAGCTCCCCGTGCTGCACCCCTCCGCCGCCCTGAGCCTCGCCGTCGAGCTGGTCGAACAGACCGTGCTCGAGAAGGAGGCCGCCGCCTGGGACCAGATCGGGACCGAAACCGGCGAGTACCTCGCGCGCCTCGGCGTGACCCCGGCGGACGTCGAGAAGATCGCCTCGCCCGACGAAGCCGAGGAGTTCATCCGGCTCGCCGCGAGGCTCTGGTACTCCGTGCAGACCGGGGAGGATCACCTCTCCGACGCCTGCAAGTAGTCATCAACCATCGGAGGACCCGGTGAGCCCGATCGACATGAAGACACTGATCGAGAGAGCGAAGACGGCCGCGGCCGTCGCAGGCGTTTCCACGCCCAATGAAGTTCTCGACAGTCATGCCGGCGCGACGAAACTGGCGTCCGACGATTCCGAAGTTCAGAGGCTCGTTGCCGAGATCGAGGAGATGGCCGTCGAAGACGAGAAAAAGATGGCCCTTCAGAAGGTCGCGGCGACGGAGCGTGCGAGGAACCTTGCAGTGGCCAAGGCGCTCGCAGCGATCGACATCCTGTCGGAGGTGCGCTGATGAGCGACAGTAGGCAGCTTGCCTCTGAGGTACAGACGATCCTGCTCAAGCAGGACTCCCTCATCAAGCAGGGGCAGGCCGAGCGAACCAGAATCCTCGAGAAGTTTGCCGCCATCGAATCCGAGCTCGGCATCCTTCGCGATGTGATCGACCTGGTGGCGAGGGGGGTCATCGACCCCGCCGACGCGCCCGCCAAGGCGGCCGAGTTCATCGAGAACCCGGATCAGATGGCCGTCGTGAAGCAGGCGTTGGAGATAGGGCTTGATCGGATTCCGTCGATCGGGGTGCCGACGGCCGAGGCAGCCACGGCAGCGGGAAATCCGGACCCGCTGACGAGTTTCCTGATGAACCATGCACCCTTCAAGGGAACCAACAACTGACAAGGAGATCGAACGATGGCTTACGACGATCGGAAGACGACCTCCCTCGTCCGTCTGAACTCGAAGATCAGCGCGATCAACCAGCTGAAACTCGAGTTCGGCTCGGTGGACGTGCCCGAAGGCCGTTTCGTCAAGAAGGACGCGGCGGGCAAGGCCGTGTTCGCGACGAACACGGACTACTTCACGCTCCTCAACTTCCTGGACACCCTCGCGGGGTCCTCGAAGACCCAGACCCAGGACAAGTTCGACGCCACGGCGCCGACCATCAGCCAGAGCAGCGGCGGGCTGACGGGCATCGTCGGCAACGGGACCCCCATCGGCATCCCGGTGACCGAGTGGGACACCGCGGTCATGGCCCCCGCGGCCGGCAACCTCGTGACCGTCGGCACCAGCGGCAAGCCCCGGGCGATGGAAATCCCCGGCGGCGGCGTGGACCCGATCCCGACCAACAGGCCGTTCTTCGGGACGATCTACGAGGTCTCGCTGGGCATCGCGTGGTTCATCTACCGGTCCATCGGGACCCCGACCGGCGTCTAAAGGGTCGCCGGCGTCCAGGTGTTCCTTCAAGATCACCAGAGAGAAAAGGAGCAGTCCAATGGCTTACGAGTTCACTCCCGACCAGTTCAACGCCCTCTTCGGAGAGGCGCTCAAGGCGGGCGGAGACACGATGGAGAAGCTCGGTCAGGCGACCGGGCTCTTCGTCCAGCACAAGCTGCGCGAGAACGCGTTCTGTCGGAAGATCGTGCCGCCCGAGACTGTTACCGAGCGCGAGTGCCAGCGCTCCGTCGACCACGACTCCCTCGAGTACGTCGACGATCTGGAACCGGACAGCATCGCCATGCGCATCAACTGGCGCGGCGAGCCGGACAAGACCTGGATCATGGGCCGCAGGTACCGGATCCAGTTCCACACGATCTCCAGCGACCAGTTCCAGAAGACCGAGTCGGAGCTGCGGGCGTACCGCATGCCGCTGACGAAGGTCATCGAGCAGAACATCGTCCGGGACATCCAGGAGCAGGAAGACGTCGCTTTCATGGACCACGTGAAGGCGGCCCTGTTCCTCGCGACCCGGCACCAGTACAACAAGCTGGTGGAGCGCGGGGTCCTGGCGACGACCAAGAACTTCGCCAACGAGACCGAGATCGCGAACTACCTGTTCACGATCAACAAGGCCTACCAGGCCCACCCGTGGGCCGCGGCCATCCCGACGGCGGCCCTGAACAGGGCGCGCGGGCTCCACACCAACATCATCTTCTCCGACCAGACCGAGTTCAACCGCATCGCCCTCCGCGACGTGGTGAAGATCTGCGCGGCTCGGCAGATGAAGGCCAAGACCTTCCTCATGCACGAGTACGACTACACCGACACGATCGCGTGGTCGGTGAACGAGGCCGGCCTCGAGCTGACCTCGGAGATCGTCAAGGACGGGTACAAGTACACCACGATCGGTGGGTACACGTACTGCACCACCGTCCGCGACAACCCGAACCTGGTGCAGCCGGGCCAGATCTTCTGCTTCCCGTCTCCCCAGTTCCTCGGCCGCTTCCTCATCCTCGACAACACCAAGTTCTTCATCGACAGGCGCGGCCGGTTCATCACCATGGAAGCCTGGGAAGAGATCGGGGCCGGCTTCGGCAACATCCTGGGCGTGTCCTGCCTGCTCCTCAAGGGCGGCGAGGTCACGATCCCCGTCCAGTTCCAGAACCCGGCGGACGTCCTGACGGGCGCGGGCAAGCTGCGGATCATCAACGACAACACGCTGACCGCGATCCCGGCGCCGGTGTAACAGGGGGTACTCCTGGCGGTTCGCTACGGGCCCCGCCGCCGAGTGGCGGTGGGGCCCGTTTCTTTAGATTCGAAGAATGGAGCAGGGGAAGGGGCACACGCTCATGCGCAACGTCTACGTGGTCTCGTTCGCGGACAAGATCATCGATGCAGGGTTCCAGAGGATCAAGCCGCGGGAGGAGACCGTCATGCAGTACGATCTCCTCTATCCGTACGCCATGCACTACAACGCGGACAACCTGGCGATCGCGAACATCGAACGGGTCGCGGAGCACGTCGGCCAGAACGCCGACAAGGCCTTCCTGAAGAGCCTCTTCTGGATCTTCCCGACGGAGGCCGAGAAGCCCAAGGGGGCACCCTCCTTCAAGGCGGCTGCCAAAGCGGCACCCAAGCCGGAGGTCGCCCCGGAATCGGAGATGAAGAAGGCCCTGCGGGAGGAAACCGAGCTTCAGGAGCTTGTGGACACCGTCAGGTTCAACTCGGCAGAGGCCTCCAAGGAAACGGTCCCGGCAGCGGCCACCGGCCCCGGTGTGCCCTCCGGAGACGCGGATCCCTACATCCACCACGGGGATGTCCCGGACGCAGCCACAGCGGTCCTGGGGGCCTCCGAGAGACGCGGCAAGAAGAACAAGAGGTAGGCCATGGAACCTCGCGTGCCGAGGCCGCTGGTGCGTGAACTCCGGGCGAAACTCCGGGACTACCCGGAGGTCAACTACCTCTACCAGGCGGAGGAGAGCGCCGACCACGAACTCGCCCGGTGTATCTACGAGGCGCTCGAGGAACTTAATCTCATGCCGCCAGTCTTCGACCAGGGATGGACGTTCACGGCGATCCCGGCGAAGATGATCAGGGTCCTGCTCGACCTCGCGGTGATCCGGGTCCTCCACGAGGTCATGATCTGGATGGCGAGGAACGAATTCCGGTACACCACGGGAAACACGTCCATCCAGCTGTTCGACCGGTGGCGGTCGTTCCAGGCCCTGGTGCCGATGCTTTCTCAGAAAGCGGAAGGCCTGGTGACGTCGGCGAAGGTTGCCATGAACTGCGACGCCGCGTGGGGTTCGAACATGACGGAAATGTACGACGCGTGGCGCAGCCTGGACACCGCGGACTGGGTCACCGTGTCAGCGTAAGGGGGAGCCATGAAGTACGAACTGAAGGGCCAAGCCGACATCAAGCTCGCCATCGGGGCGCCCGGAGACAAGACCATCATCGTAGCCGCGGCGGTCGGTTCCACCCACGCCCAGATCAAGAACCTGTCTCCGAATCAGGCGATCCTCTATTCCGTCGATGCCGCACCGGCCTGGCCTGGAGGCTGGCACCGCTGCGATCCGGAAGAGCTGATCAACATCCTGCTCACGGCGGGCGCCGTGGTCAACATCCGCAAGTGGATCTGGAACCGGGCCGGCCTGTCCGAGTACATGGTGGCGACGGCTGTCCCCGGGATCATGAAAGCCGACGTCCAGGACGTCGGTGTGGAAGTCGAAGTCTCCTTCGTCAAGTGGGCGTGACATGATCTTCGAGTTCGACGAATTCGAGATCAACCAGGCGTCGCCGCAGTCGCGGGTCGTCTTCTGGGCCTTCAAGCCCACGAACGAGGACCTCACCGGCGTGGCGGTGGACGTCTATCGCGCGTACGCTTCGACGGGGGAGTTCGCGAAGGTCGCCACCGTCCAGTATCCGCAGACCTACTACGTCGATTCCGAGATCAACCTCAGGGACTTCTGGCGCGACGCCAACTACAGGATCGAATCGACGTACCAGGGCAAGACGATCAAGAAAGGCCCCCAGGGGCTCGACAGCGTCTTGTCGGTTCCAGCGAAGGAGATGGTCAGGCTCCACAGCATCGATCTACGCTTCAGCGGGATGCCGGTGCTGGTCTACTTGCGCCGGCGCGGTTCACGCTGCCCGGACTGCTGGGATCCGGAACTTCAGAAAGTCACCAGGAGCGAATGCACGACCTGCTTCGCCACGGGTTACCTGGGCGGCTACTACCCGCCCATCCTCACGCTCGGGAACATCATCCCGGAGGACAAGTCAAATCAACCGGACGTGACCATCAGGGAGTCCACCAAGACGTCCATGAAGATGTCGAACTACCCGCTCATCCGTCCACGGGACGCGATCCGGGAAGTCAACACGCCGAACTTCTGGCGCGTCGTGTCCGTCAACTGTTCCGAAGTGGAGCGGGTCATCACGGTCCAGGAACTCACGCTGGTGAAGCTCGAGACCGCCGAGATCGAGCACAAACTTCCGATCCCCGATGGCCTCTCCTTCCTGATCAAGCCCCACTGGGCCAAGGTCATCCGGAAGCAGCACACGTTCGTCACGCACGAACGGACGAAAGACCCGGTAGAACGAGTGGAGATCTGGAGGTAGGTCATGTCGTTCAAAGACCTCTTGCAGAAGGCCCTCGAGAAGAAGGCCGAGTCGACCGAGGCCCCGAAGCTCGAGACGTTCATGAAGCCCGCGGTCGAGGAGACGATGAAGAAGCAGCTCGACGCGGATTTCCGGAAGGACGAGGGGAACCATCCCCAGGCCCTCCGGACGCGCCAGCCGACGATCGTCAAGACGTCCTCGGCGGACTTCTACATCAAGACGGCCGAGGCCGCCTGCCGGGAGCGGACCAAGCGGAAGCTCCGAGCGCAGGACATGGGTGTCGCTCCCCTGAAGAAGTCTGCCGACGCCTTAGGGGCAATCAAGGCCGGAGCCAAGGGCTTCTTCAAACCGTTCCAGTCGGCCGCCGATATGGTCATCAAGAAACCCGGTAAGGTGTAGCCGATGGGCGTCCTGGCCGTCATCCGATTCATGGAAGACCTGCCCGCGGACGAGCAGCAGGACTTCGCGGAGAAGGTGGAAGAGGGGATTCACTACTACATCAAGGCCCACACGAAGCGCGGATCGGGCCGGTTGCAGGAGAGCATCAAGGCCCACGTGTACGGAAAACAGATCGTGGTGGAGTCGGGAGAGCCGCACGCGAAGGCGCTGGACCGGGGAACTTTCGGTTCGCGCCAGATGTGGAGTTTGATTAACAAGGTCGTGCCGCTAAAATTAGATAGCGGCAAAGTGATCTTTCGGAAGGTCACCTTGAGAAGCGTCCTCGCGGGTCGCTGGCGCCAGCGGCCGCAAAGAGGGATTGACTTCGTCCGTGGAGGAGTCGAGATCGCGAAGAGCAGTGGCTCTTTCCGGTCGAGGCTCACTGTGATCGTTCAGCGCTGAACGGAGGACAGAGACAATGGCCGATCCCAAGGACAACAAGGGTCTCGATTCTCTCGAGCGCGAGTATGCGTCGGAGCTCGAACGCATCCTCGGCTGGTCCCACTCCAAGACGGCGGCCGCTTCCGGCACGCCGGAGGAAGGCATCACGCCGCTCGTGAAGAAGGCGGCCGCGGGGATCACGAAGATCGCCGGGATGTCCATCGAGGACATCATGAGGCACCCCGCGTTCCTCAGCGGCGTGCAGGCGGAGATCGATTCCTACCGGCACGTGTGGGAGCCGATCGTCGAAGGGTTCGTCCGGGAGAATCTCGGGCAGTGATCCATGAGCACTCCGAACTACGGCGATAAGGTGTCGACCGTTGGGGACATCATCCGATACCCCAAGCGGGTCCTGATCCAGGCCTTGAAGGCCGGCTTCAGCGAGCGACATCTCTTCTCCGCGGGTCCGGAGCCGTTCGAGAACCCTTTCCTCTACACGAAAGACGCCGCGGGGGAGACCGCCAAGGACAGCAAGCTCGAGATCGCCGACATGTGGACGACCGAGCTGAACAACACGGACCCGCGTCCTTGCGTGATCAGCCAGCGCTCGACGGTTACCTGGAGGAGGGGAGGGATCGGGTCTCTCAACCGGATGGACGTCCCGGGCGGGAACTGGAAGGAGTTCGTGGACCAGGTTCGGATCCCGCTCAACTTCCTGTGCTTCTCGAGAAAGGACGTGGAGTCGGAGGAGCTCTCGGTCGCCGTGGCGCTCTTCCTTCGGCTCTTCCGCGAGAAGCACCTGAAGAACACGAAGATGTTCATCCTGGACGACCCGGACATAGGGATGACGACGCCGATCCTGAACGATGCGGAACAGGAGATCTTCTCGACGCCGGTCTCGACGGGAACGATGCTCACGGTTCTTTGGAAGGTGACGTACACGGATCCGAAGAACGCGAGCAACTTCACGATCAACGTGACGGCAAAGGAACTTCAGCAAGTCGATTGATAAGGGAGCAGGAAGATGGCAAGCGATCTCCGACCGAACCTCGAGATCAACCAGCTGTTCGTGACGTCCAACATCCCGGAGATCGCTGCCTCGAACCCGGAGGTGATCTTCGGGGTGTGCCGCCAGCAGGTGTGGCGCGAGAAGACGGGCTCCTTCGTCGGGGGCCAGGTCAACCCCTCCTTCAACTTCCCGGACCTGAGTTCCGGCGCCGCAGTCGAGCAGCCCACGGCCGTCGACGACGTCCTCAAGCCGCACGTGTTCATCCAGAACAAGTACGGCATCGCCGAGGTCAACCCCTCCTACAACTGGACGTTGATCCCGCCGACGTTCGACCTCTCGCCGGCCCTTTCCGCGACGTTCGAGATCTCGGCCGGAACGACCGGCGCCTACTCGGCCGCCACGGGGAAGTTCACGGACGCGAACTCCGACTTCATCGAAGACGAGGTCGCCCCGGGAGACATCGTCCTCGTGAACGGCATCGCAGCCTTCGACGTTGCCCTGACGGTCTCGGACGTCGAACTCGACGTCACGAAGCGCGCCAAGGTCGGCCCGTTCTACTCCGGAGGCCTCTCCATCGCCGACCTGAACGGCGACCGCACCTTCACCGACGCCCTCATGGACTTCACGACCCTCGGCGTGCTCGCCGGTGACCTCGTGGAAGTCGCCGGCTGGGCCAACCTCTACCTCGCCTGCGGGATCGCCTACACCGCGGGAGCCCCAGGTCGCACGATGACCAACCCGCTCGCCACGTGGCTGACGGCCGGCGTCTCGGTCTTCACGCCGAGCACCCCGGTCACCCCCGCCTCGGGAAGCCAGGTGTGGCTCAACAACGGCGTCGACTGGATCCCGACCTTCGAGGTCACGGTCCTCGGGACCGAGACGTCGCTCACGGTCGGCAACCTCCTGGTGGCTTGGCCGCCGCTCCCCGCGGTCGGGACCGACGTTCCCCACGAGGTCTGGAACTACAACGGGCTGGACCTGGGCGCCGGTGCATACCAGGGCGTGGCCGGAAGCTACGTCCCCGGCACCTTCACGCAGGCAGACGGATTCAACTTCGTCGCCCTGCTGCCGGCGGTCCCGCCCTACACGGACTACTTCATCGTGATCCACGACGCGGACGGCAACCGACCGACCTTCAGGATCACTGCGGTGCTGGGCGCCGGCGCGGTGAGCATCGTCCCCATCGACAGCACCTACC
>Ga0315284_10006409_pt1 | contig 16750 bp, 20 predicted proteins | sample YL17G09_16_MG_FD_203696 | JGI IMG/M metagenome (GOLD analysis project Ga0315284, IMG submission 203696) | Sediment microbial communities from Yellowstone Lake, YNP, Wyoming, USA - YL17G09_16 | ecosystem: Environmental > Aquatic > Freshwater > Lake > Sediment | place: USA: Wyoming | collected...
TATAATTTATCAACTAATCCGAATGCAATTCATATTTTAGAAAAAACATTAAATAAAATAGAATGGTATTCTTTATCATTAAATAAAAATAAAAATACCATTAATTTAATATGTAATATAGATTATGAAAAAATGAAAGAATGTAGTAAAGACTTTTGTAATGAATTAGTTCAAAAGGTATTTCATCCAGAAAGAATACTTCGTATTTCAAGTCTATATAATATACCATTTTATGAATACGTAGAGCTAATATAAAAAAAAATTGATTCAAAATAAGTTTTTAAAACTAAACATATACTCTAAAATTAAGTTAAATTATAAAATGGAAATTGAATTAAATGAAGTTGTAATGAATCTTGATAATGAACTAGTAATGAATCTTTATAGTCACTTTAATTCTGAAAGATGTATTAACGATTTAGATGATGATTCGGATATTGAATCAGATCTAGAAGAATCAGAAGACGAAGAAGAAGAAGATGAAGAAGAAGAAGAAGAAGAAAAAGATGAAGAAGAAGAAAAAGATAAAAACTATATTGGGCTAAATATATTATCAAGTATGTATTTTAGAAAGGCTAATGATATTCGTGATTCTAATGAAAAAGAGCAACTTTATTTATCTATTATAGAGATAAATAATAGTCTTAATGCAATGATAAATTTGGGAGTACATTATGAAAATGTTATTAAAGATAAAAATAAAGCGATTGAAATGTATTTAAAAGTAATTAATGATTACGATGAAAAAGATGCAATGTTTAATCTTGGTGATTTATATGAATCTATCAATGATTATGATAATGCATTTAAATACTATGATATGGCAATTGATAAAGAAGACGAAGAAGCTTATGACAAGGTTTTATTACTTTGTAATAAACTAAATGATTTAGATAGATTTAAGAAATATTTCCTTAAAATTATCACTACTAAAGAAGTGGATGATGTTGATGATTATATACATGATTTTAACAAATTTACTTTGATGGATTTTTTAGAAAGTATTAATATTACAGAAAATAATTTTGATACTACACAAATAGATACATTTCAAAAAAATATTAAAAATTTTAAAAAAGAAGCTCGTTTCAATATTTTGGAAACCAAAATAAGACTTTTTACAAAGTTAAATCACATGTCAGATTGTGGTGTTTGTCTTCAAGAAAATGTCTTACATATTGATTTAGATTGTGGTCATTGTTTCTGTGTTGATTGTTACAAAAAAATTGATAGGGATCCATGTCCATATTGCAGGTATTAGATTAATTATTTTAAAGTCGTTTTTACATGGTTAATATCAAACAGTTCTTTAAGTACTTTGGGGTAATTTATTATATTAACTATTTTTTTTTTTCAAAAGTATTTTGGGATTTTTGATTTTGGACATTTTTAAAATGTCCATTTTTGAAAACCTTGGTATACTTTTGCAAAAATTCATCATTGTGACCATAATTGAATTTTATGGTCTTGATACTAAAAAAATAATTGAAAAATTGTTACGATAATTTTTAAAATAATTTATTTTAAAATAATTTAGGAACTTTTTTGTTATCCATTTATAAGAACTAATGGATAACAAAAAGTTCCAAAAAAGTTCCGAAAAGTTTTTCTGTAGCGATTGTTACTATTTTACATCACGATTGAGTCAGTATGATAGACATATATTGACTGCAAAACACAAAAGGATAACAATGGATAAAAAAATGGATAACATGGATAACAAAAAAGTTCCGGACCATAATCAATGCAAGTGTGGGAAACAATACAAGTTTTTATCTGGTTTAAGCAAACATAAAAAGTTCTGTACGATAAATGATGTAGACGACGAGTCATTTGAATCTGATAATGAACTCAAAATGCTAACAAATTTGGTTTTAGAAGTGGTAAAAAGTAGCAATGAAATACAAAAACAAAATAATCAATTACAAACGCACATCATAGAACTGTGTAAAACTGGAGCAAATAATACAAATACAAATACAAATATGATTACAAATAATACAATATGTAATAGTAACAACAAGACATTTAATTTGAATGTATTTTTAAATGAGCAATGCAAAGATGCAATGAATATTATGGATTTTGTTGATTCATTAAAATTGCAGTTATCTGATTTAGAAATTGTTGGAAAATTGGGATTTGTAGATGGTATATCAGATATAATTGTGAGAAATTTGAAGGCTTTAGATATTCATAAAAGACCAGTACATTGTAGTGATTCAAAACGTGAAGTCATATATGTAAAAGATCAGGATAAATGGTATAACGATAGTAAAGAAAACGAGAATAATAAAAAACTTAAAAAGGCTATAAAACATGTTGCCAATAAAAATTCAAAAAATTTATCATTATTTAAAGAGCTTCATCCAGATTGTATTTATAGTCATTCAAAAACATCTGACCAGTATAATAAAATAATAATTGAAGCTTTAGGAGGTTCTGGAAATTTAGATGATGAAAATGAAAATAAAATAGTAAAAAAAATAGCAAAGGAGGTTTTAATTAATAAATAATTAATAAATAATTAATAAATAATTAATAAATAATTAATAAATAATTAATAAATAATTAATAAATAATAAATAAATAATTAATAAATAATAAATAAATAATTAATAATTAATAAATAATATTTATTTTGAAAAAGTTAAAAGGTTAAAAAATAAATAATTTGTATTCATATAATGACTAGTAAAGAAATTATTAGTGAAATACCAAATAGAGAAGCATTTTTTCATATTTTAAAGCATAATCCCGGATTAATCGTATTAAAACTCGGTGCAACTTGGTGTGGACCTTGTTCAAAAATTAAAGATGTTGTTCATGCATTTTTTGCCAGTTCTCCTAGTGATGTTGTATGTGGAGATATAGATGTAGACCAAAGCTTTGATTTTTATTCATTTTTAAAATCTAAAAAAATGGTGAATGGAATACCTGTTTTGTTATGTTATAAAAAAGGAAATACAACATTTATACCAGACGATGTAATTACAGGATCAGACGCGGGAGAATTACATAAATTTTTTGCACGCTGTGGTGTACATTTGCAAAGTGTTCGCATTGCTTATCCTCCTATAAATCAAATTCAAATTCAAACTCAAAATAAAAATCAAAAACAAACTCAATCTAAACCTGTTTTAGTAAGTAAAAATAAAGAAATTAAATAAAGAAAATAAATTTATATAAATAAAATTTTAGTAGTAAATAAAATATATTATAAAATATAATATTATAATATATGAAGTCATTTTCTATTACCAATTATATAATATTATTTTCTATTCTTGTTATTTTGGGTATATTATATAGAAGATTTGAAGATAAAAACATGATGGAAGAAAATGAAAATAATTATGAAGCCATACAAAATTATCTTTTAGATAGATCAACTTTAGAAAAGAGTAAAAAGCCTATTTTATGGATACACGTGCCTTATGAATACAATTCAAGAAACTGGTTAAGTTTCGGTTCACGTAGTTCTTTTGATTTAAATCAGCCATATTTATACTTAACTGTGAAAAGTATAATTAAACAGTGTGATAAATCATTCACAATATGCATTATTGATGATAATTCATTTTCAAAATTGATACCTGGTTGGTCTATTAATATGACAACTATATCAGATCCAATATTAAGTAATATGAGAACTTTAGGTTTAATGAAATTGATACATACGTATGGTGGAATGTTATGTCCTATTTCTTTTTTGTGTATGAAAGATTTGATAGGATTATATGCGAAAGGAATTAGAAACGATAAAATGTTTTTTTGTGAAACAGTAAATAGAAATGTAACAAGTACAAATTATGATTTTTACCCAAATATTCATTTTTGTGGAGCACCAAAAGAAAATGTAACAGTTAGTAAATTAATTGATTTTATTCAGCGTACAATGTCTAAAGATTATACAGCCGAAAGTGAATTTTTAGGAAATTTTAATAGATGGGCGAACACTAGAATACAAAATGGTGAAATTAATAAAATAAGTGGGGTTGATATTGGGGTTAAAACAGTAGATGACACACCGATTTTAGTAGAAGATTTAATGTCTCAAGAGTATTTAAATATATATCCTCAAACATATGGAATTCTTATTCCATCAGATGAAATATTAAGTCGCCTAAAATATGAATGGTTTGCTAGATTATCACATAAACAAGTTTTACAAAGCAATACAATTATTGGTAATTATTTATTGTTATCAAATGCTCCTGATAGTAAACAAGGTATTTTAGAACCTTTACAAGTAAAACCTAATTGGGTTGGTTTTTGGAAAACTCCAGATTATCCAGGACTATATGGATTAAAACCAAATTTTTTAGGTGATAATCTTATTAAATTAGATTACACTGGAAGATAAAATTTTATAAATATGTAAAAACATGTAAAAATAGTACGTATAATTATTATAAAAAAATTACAATAATTATATATAAGTATGAATGATTTAAATTCGTTATTAGTAGCTAGTACAGTTTTAGCAATTGGTGGTTTAGGATTATTTTGGTATAAAAATCAAGATGATGATTTTTTTAATGATGACACCAATGTTGATAATGATGATGATGATAAATCTCAAGATTACAATGATAATGATAATGATAATGATGATGATGAATCAGATGATGAATATTATAAAAAAAAAAATGCAAAAAAAAATGTAAAAAAACCTAGAACAACTGTAACAAAGAGAAATTTAAAAAAATCTACTGGAACAAAAAGAAGGTATTAAAATAAAAAATAAAATAAAATATTTTACTAAAAATAAACATAATAATTTATTTCATAATTTGAATTAATATACTTTATTTTGTATGTGTATACTATTTTATTAAAATTACAAATTTGTCTTAAAATTGTATTAAATGAATTACATGTATGAGTCTTTTCTAAATATTTATGTTTTGAAATATGATAATAATTTTTACACTCTTCAGAAAATTTTGAAATACTTTCATTAAACATTCCCTTTTTAAACGCATCATTAGAAACAATAAAACATTTTTCTGTCTTTTGACATATACTATTTAATAAATTAAATAATAATTCATTTGGAACTTTACCTTTAAATATTTGTTTAGACATTATATATTATATAGTAATACAAAAATAAAATAATTGTAAAAAATATTATAAAAAAAATAATTTAATATAAAAAAAAATATAACACAATATTTTTTATACTAAATTATTTCAATCAAATTATTTCAATCAAATTATTTGTAAATAATACCAATTCAATTTCATCTTCATGAATATTATGAAAAAAAGAAATATATTTACAAATATAAGGTATTATTTTGTATTTCTCGTCATCGGTTAATATTGTAGTATTTTTTAAAAATAAAAAATAATTATCAATAATATCCATTACAGAATAACCTTTATCATATATTTCATTAATTAAATTTATTGCTAAAATTAATTCTTTTTCCTTTATAAAATTTGTATATTTTTCAAAAGAAAGAAAACTAATATTTGAACAAAGTTGAATTGCTAAATTTAACGTAATTTTTTCATTAAATAATTTGAATTTTTCCATATAATTAACCAAAATTTTTATTGAATTATTACTAATATTTATTGTAAATTCTTCTGCATCATAATCAATATCAATATTTTCATTAGTTTTAATCTTATGAATTAACTTGGAAATCTTTTCCTTTTTTAATGGTTTTATTTTAATAATGTTTAATCGTGATTGCAAACTTTCAATCACTTTTTGAACATTACTACATGAGCAAATAAAATGTACATTATTGCTAAATTTATCAATAAAATTTCTAAAAACTTGTTGACTTTGTTCATTGATTATATCAATATCATCTAAAACAACAATTTTTTTCTTATTTTTTATAATAGAACATGTTTGACAAAAAGTTTTCACATCATTTCTGTAGTAATTAATTCCTTGTTCTTTAAGATTGTTAATGTAAAGAATATTTCCATTATACTCTTTTTGTGTAAAATTTTTATAATATTCTTTTATAATTGAATTCAATAATGATGTTTTACCAGAAGCCATATTACCAATGAGTAAAATTTGTAATTTATCCATTAAAATAAAAGTTTTCAGAATTTCTATTATTTCATCATCTATTCCATAATCATCAAAAAAAATAGGTTGATATTTATTAGAAAATAATTCTTCATTTGAACTCATTTTTAGTATTATTATTATTAAATATTTAAGTATTATTAAATATTTAAGTATTATTAAATATTTAAGTATTATTATTTATTTTAGATATAATAGAAATAAAATATATATTTTACGTTTTTTTTTATTTAAGTATATCTTTTGCATTATTAAAATGAATGATTCTTTTTATAATATATTAGGTGTAAGTGAAAAATCTAGTAAGGAAGAAATAAAAAAATCATACAGGGCATTATCAATGAAATATCATCCAGATAAGAATCCTGGTAATACAGAATGTGTAGCAAAATTTCAAAAAATAAATGAAGCATATGAAACACTAGGTGACGATGATAAAAGAAGAGATTATGATAATGAAAATAATAATCCTTTTTTAAAAATGGCTAGACAAGGTGGGATGGGAGGAATGAATATGGGAGGAATGGGAGGAATGAATATGGGAGGAATGAATATGGGAGGAATGAATATGGGAGGAATGAATATGGGAGGAATGAATATGGGAGGAATGGAAGGAATGAATAATATAGATGAACTATTTAATTCAATTTTTCAAGGTGGACCATTTGGTATGGGAATGCCTGGATTTATGAATCCAAATGCTAATATACATGTTTTTCATAATGGTAAAAAAATAAATATGAACAATATACAAAAACCTCAACCTATTAATGAAACAATAGTAATTTCAATGGAGCAAGTATTAAATGGAGCAAATATACCTATTAATATTGAAAGATGGATAATAGAAAATGGTAATAAAATTAATGAACATGAAACAATATACGTCACTATACCACAAGGTATTGATGATAATGAAATTATTCTAGTAAAAGATAAAGGTAATAGTATTAATGAAACATGTAAAGGTGATATTAAAATTTTTATAAAAATTGAAAACACAACATATTTTGAGAGAAACGGTTTAGATTTGTTAATTAATCAAAAAATAACATTAAAAGAAGCGTTATGTGGTTTTAGTTTTGAATTAAAATATATTAATGATAAGGTCTACACAGTAAATAATAACATTGGAAATGTTATAACTCCTGGATATAAAAAAATAATAAAAAATATGGGTTTAACTCGTGATAATCATGTAGGTAATTTAATAATAAATTTTACGATTGATTTCCCTAGTGATTTAACAATTGAACAAATAAATAGTTTACAAGAAATATTATAAAGGATATAAAAGAAAAATATAAAAAATCAAGGTATTTGCTCCCAAACACCACAACATATATCATCATAACTAGGAAATGCTTGTAAACTAAATATTTGGGACTCACTTGTTTCATAACATTTCCATGTTTTTATCCATTGATTTTTAGCATATTCAGTTAATTCTGAAGCATTTTTTTCATTTAAAATTTGTAAATGTTCTTGAATTATAGTAGGACAAAATAAATCCCATAAACCATCTGAACCACCAACAATTTTTACATGACTTGATAAATCAAATTCAATTGTATCTTCGCTAGGTGAAAATCCAGTAAGTTCATTATGACCTAGAGATTGTGTAAATGGGCCTGAAAACCCATTAAATTTTATTCCAGTTGATTTTTTCATAAATAATGAATCATCAGATAATAAGCATGGTCTATAGGTGTCTATTTTATAAATATTATTAATAAATCCTTGTTCCCTTAATCGTTTCATTTCATTTTCATTATTAGGTTTATGTACTTTTGTATGATAAACTATTTTTTCATTTATAAGCATAATAAATTCACAATCACCAACATTTGTAAAAACAGCACGTCCTTTACCGGTTTCTTGGTTTTTGTATATTTTTACCAAACTTGACATTGCACCAGTTTCTAGCATAGATAATTTAGTATAATTTCTATAATTTCTAATAATATTATACAGTTTATCCATAGGTTTATCACAACATACATTTTGTTTTAAATATCCGAATTTTTTAATGATATTAATACATGTTTGACCACCATGTCCATCATTTACCCAAATATAATCAAATGATTCATTTGTAGTATTATCAATACCATTACCGATTTCAATATAATCTTCCTTTTTACCGATTTGTTTAATATCACTTTCAAGTATAATAAGAGAATATGACTCATTATTTATTGTTTTTTCAAAATATGTCATATATATTTCTTTAATAAATATCTTTAAAAAATATCTTTATATAAATATTACTTAAAGATAATATATTTAGATATATTAATAAGTATTAGGAATATTACTTATTGTGCCTTCATAGCTCAGTTGGTTAGAGCGTGCGCTTTGTAAGCGTAAGGTCCAGGGTTCAACTCCCTGTGGAGGCTTTCAACCTTTAAAAAAGGTTTTAAGCGAAGCGGAGAGCCAAAATAGCAACCTTTAGGAAATCAACCTTTAAAAAAGGTTTTAAGCGAAGCGGAGAGCCAAAATAATAAAAAAGTGAAGTAAAATGTTTTGCTCCACTTTTTTCAAAAGTGGATAAAGTGGATTTTTTTAAAAGTGGATATATATATGGCAGGTCGTCCTAAAAAAATCCGAAGTATACAATCGTATATCAATAATATTGACAATAATACTTTTTCAGGACCTATGAAAATGGGTACTAGTCCAAGCATCGGTGTAACAAGAAATCATTGGCATAATTATCAATCACAATGTAATCAAAAAGCAGATGCTGTTAAAAAAAGTTATGCAAATATGGTTTTTTTAAATATAAATTCAGCTCAAACACCTGTATCGTGTGGATTTAAACAATCTACAAATTATAATTATACAAATAATGTGTATTATAATAATGTATATTATAATAATCCAAACCAAAGATTTAGAAATCACTTTTATATGCCGTATCAATTACCAAATAAATAAAAATAAAATAAATAAAAATAAAAATAATATCAAATAAATAAAAATATAATTAATTATTTTTATTTATTTACTGGGACAAGGAATATATCCATTAGGATTATGAGTATAATTACTGTATTGTCCAAGTGAATTATAACAAGGAAAGCATTGGTTTGTACCACATACAGTTGCCAATCTATTTTTTGCTCTTCTATTAGCAATACTTGATGCTCCTACACCTCCGGCTCCCGGTTTAAATTTATTATAAAGGTAAGTTGGTGAATTACATGTTATATTTCCACCAGGTCCAAATTTAGTACTTTTTCTAGCTCCAACTCCGACATTTTTTTTATACAAAAAACCAGGAAAGTTAGTAGCACTTCCATACCAAAATTGTCCATTTGAATTGCTTCCAGTTCCAAAACCATTAGGCATTCTTATATATATGTAGCTTTAAAAAAATATTATTTTTTATTTTTACAAATTGTTTCTAAAGATAAAAAATTGAAATGCTTTTATAAATTAAAATAAATCGTATAATCTAAACAAACCAATATTTGAAATAAAACAAAATGTCTTCCAATAAATTTAGCGTTTATATTCCTTTTATCAGAAATTGTGTTACAGATGCAGATGTGTATCTAGAATTTCATTCACAATGTATAGGACTTGTATCAAGTATTGAATTTACAGATTCAAAAACTGATGCATATTTTAGTTCTGCTATTATACATTTTGAAGAAATGTATGATGAAAAATTTCGTCAACATGTTAGAGAACACCAAAAGCGCAAAGAACCTTACAGGTTTTATCCAGCATGTAGTGGAGGTTATTGGGATCTATATGAGTACACAATTAAGGATGTTCAGTATTTTACTGACTCTATGAACTTAGGAATTATTATTAAGAAATTTGAATTATTAGAAGAAAAAATTGAATATTTACAAGAAAAGGTTGAATATTTGGAAAAAGATAAAATGTAACTGATAATAAAATGTAAGTGATAAATAATTATATCTCAAGTGTAAAGATAGAAAAAATTAAAAATTAAAAATTAAAAATTAAAAATTTTAAAAAAAGTTGGTTGAATGACCATCTTTTTTTACTTTTTTTATATTCAAATACCAAGTTTTCCAGTATAAGCAAAATCTTTTAATTTTAAACGCAATTTATTCAAAATATTTATATTATTATTTGTTACATACTGACAAGATAATATAACTCTTTTTTCATTTTTACATAATTTAGATGCTCTATGATATAAATAATTACCTTCAAAACAAATTGAATTATTATTAGTTAAATTTACACTTTTTATTTCATTATTATCATTTTTAAATTGAAATTCTGTACAAGTTGAATTATTTGTTATTGGTATTAATACTGTAAAAAATCTTCCATCATAATAATTATAGTCATAATGCCAATTAATCCAATCACCTTCATTTTCGTAAATTAATATAGCACAACTCGTAGGTAAATTTAAATCCGTTGGAAATAAATTTAAACTTAATTGTTTTGATACCAATTTACATAGGTCATTTTCATAAAAATTAATTAGATTTGGTGCATATGTAACTACATTAGTAGTAGATATAGTTATACCTTTTTTATTTGGTAAAGCACAATTTAAAATTGTTTCTGGAAAAGTTTCTATATTTACCCTTTTTTGTATTTCTTTATTCATTAGTAAAGAATTTATTTCATTTTTTATTATAGCTTGTAAATGTACGTTAAATTCTTTATACAAACAAAAATTGTCATTACATATATATTTCTTCTTTATTTTACAAGCACCTGAATTATATCCATAATAACCAATAGAAATAATAAAGACCAAAACAAATAATAAAAACCAATAGAAATAAAAATAACTATTTTTTTTCATTTTCATTTTCATTTATATATATATAAATATAAATATATAAATAAAGTTGGATTGATTTGCCCAACTTTTTTTAAAGTTGGTTTTTAAAGTTGGATTGATTTGCCCAACTTTTTTTAAAGTTGGTTTTTAAAGTTGGATTGATTTGCCCAACTTTTTTTAAAAGTTGGATTTTAAAGTTGGATTGATTTGCCCAACTTTTTTAAAGTTGGTTTTTAAAGTTGGATTGATTAAGAAATCTTTCTAGTAGGAATATCCGAAGAAACAATATAAATAGAGTTTTCGGTAACAATTATATATTCACTAGCAGATTTATAAAATTTAGCAATAGTACTTGTGTACTCATCTTCACTCTTAACAAGTAACTTTTCCCCATTTTCTTTAGCTCCAACTAAAGCTTTTTTATCAAGTGAAGCTGTCCAATAATCTAATAATATAGGCTTATCATCAACAATAGCTAACTTAGATGCATGTTTCAAAGTAACATCTGAAGGTAATCTATAATTTAAATCAGCTCCTGCTTTCACAGTAGAATTTTGTTCTGCCATTATATTATTTTTAGATTTATTGTCTTTAAATACTTATTTAATAAAAGTATTCTATTTTATATTTAATAATAAAAATAAAATTATAAAATAGAATGAAAAAAACAGAAAAAAAAAATATTAAAATAGAAAATATTAAAATAGAAAATATTAAAATAGAAAATATTAAAACAGAAAATATTAAAACAGAAAATAAAGAAATAAATAATAATAAACTTGATTATAGTATTGAAGAAATAGTAAATAAATATTCTGAGTTATTAATAGAATATTATAAATTTGCCAATGAAAAAATAAAAATAAAAATAAAAAAATGGGATTTGTCAAAATATATAATTATTAGAGGTTTAGAAACAATTACAAATATATTTAATATTATTTTATTTTACACGAAAAACCTAGATATCACATATGTACAATGTCAAAAATCTTTTTATTTATATATTGAATTTATAGAACAAATATCTGAAATTGATAACAAATTTTTGAATTTAAATTCAAGAGATGCAACTATGTATGTATATAAAAAAATAATTTTTGAATTAAATAGTGAAAATGAACAAAAAATTGATTCTTCACAAGAAACAGCAAAAAAATTAGACATTATCATAGAATATATTAATATTTATAAAATAATGTTAATAAAAATAATAGAAACACAAGAAGAAAAACAACAAGAAAAACAAGAACAAATGAATTCTGAAAAATATATACTATTGTTTGAAAATATAAGAAAACAACTGAATTATATGAATATAAAACATGAAGATATGAAAATAATTGAAAAATTTTTTGATATTTTATATTATTATACAGATACCCATAAATTTTTTAGCATTATTGAAATATTTATGAAAAAAATAAATAAAAACTACAAAACATTTGACAATATAGAGAGAAAAATTTATAATGAAGATTTATTTACTAATCTATCATCTATGACATCCGAAAAGTTTGTAAATTGGATAGTATAATAAAATAAATATTAATAAAATAAATATTAATAAAATAATTAACTTGTAATTGTAATTGTCTTTTTACGTACAACCTTTTTCTTATCTTTAATAATTGGTTGTTCCGCTTGAGATACATTTATTTTTTGACAAATTTCTTTATATTCATTAATAAATAGATTTTTCAAAAACTCATAAATGATGAATAATGTATTTTCATCACATTTACCAACAATAAGAACACTACCAGTTCTAAAAATCATAAAAGATACCGCAGTAATATTTTTATACAAACTTTTATTTTCTTCTGAAATTTGTGAACCTGTTTGAACATCTATTTCTGGATTATAATAAAATTTACATTGAATTCCTGGATATGAACATGGATCAAAAATCGCTTGAATATTATATTTATATTTTAATGTATTATAAAGAATCTCTCTGTTAATAAAGAAACCACAATTAAAATTTGAGTTTATTAATACATTTTCATTACTATTCTCTTTATAATCAATTACGTGATCTATATGAGGTTGTAATATATCAATAACAAATTTCAATATTAAATGAAATGTATCCTCACTTTGTATTCCCGGTATTTCCAACTTTCCAGTATTAAAAACCTTTACATGAAATTCTTTAAATGTTTTGTCAACTTTCATTCGTAATATCAAAACAAAACAATTATAAAAAGCACTCTTCTTCTTACAACGATAGCTCAAAATATCCTTTTTTGAAATACCAATAGTAACCTTTCTAATATCTTTAAATTTAATACGACCAGTAGGATTATTTATATTTGTTATTATGTATTCATCAAAATGTTTTTCATTTTTTAATTTTTCTGTTATTATATCTAATTCTTCAATACTAGTTGAATTAAATTTAATCTGTTTTTTAATAACACCATTAGTTGCTGTGGAATAAGCAATAATTGGAACATCCCAAAACACCTTTTTCAAATCAATTTCTGAATCCAAGTAAGCAATTTTTGTTTTTGTTGATATGTATATGTTTGAAGCTTTAGGAGTTTCATTATTTAAATCATTAGAAATATTCGTAGAAATATAATTTTCATCATAAATAATTTCATCTGGAATAATTTCTTCAAAATCTATATCACTATTGGTATCATTATCATTTGAACATAAATATTTTTGCCATTCTTCATCAACATTTAACATTTTTGAATGGATATTATAACTACTTTTGACTATTTCTTTATATTCTTTATATTAATTTTATTTCAATTATTTTCTTTATTATATAATATAAAGATGAATACAGAAACATGTGTTATACATAAAAAAACGAAAATTATTCCTATTAAAAAAAATAAAAACCTTTTACAAGAAAATTCAGAATATAGTTTGAAACAGGGATTTTTTGACCCAATGAAGAGCTCTCCACCAAATGATTTCTTAATTAAATTAAAATTAAGAATCAAAAATTTTGATACAAAATTTTAATACAAAATATTATAAAAATGAAGAAACCCGTAAAAGTGAATAATTGACATGAATATTAATGTTAGAATTTTGTGAATGCATTATATTTTCAACAAATTTTAAAAATTCACTGCTTATTATTTGTTGTTTATTCCTGATAATATAATTTAAAAAATTTTTAATTATATTCTTTTTATCTATGTTGTATTTTATACTAATATCATGAACATAAGAAGAAATTAAACTGATATCGTCTTTCTTCGTTATTTTTTCTATAATTGTTTCCCAAACACTATTTTCTATTATACTAAGATTTAGTTCATTCGTTGTTGAATTGTTTTTAACAACATCTTGATTTGATTGCATAAAATTAATCATGCTTCTAATATCTGATTTATAAAATTCTTGGATATGTGATAATGATTTATAACAAATATTTAATTTTTCTGCATTTGAAATATGTTGTAAAAAAGTGATTATTTCGTTTTTCGGTAATTGATTAAATCTTAATCTAATTAATTCATTTTGTAAACCCTCGTCAATTTTACTTATATAATTACAAATAAGACAAAAACGTACTGATTGTGAATAATTTTGTAGTAAATAACGTAACGCCTGCTGTGCATTTTTTGTCATATAATCAACTTCATCTAAAATAACAAATTTCATTCCACTATTAAATAGAGGTTTTGAATTGACAAAATAATTAATTTGGTTACGAATAATATCAATACCTCTTTCATCGGAAGCATTTAAATGAATAATTAAATCTTTATTTTTTATTCCTACTTTTTCTTGATACGAATTAATTAAATTAATAATTGTAGTAGTTTTACCGGTACCTGGAGGCCCAAAAAATAATAAATTTGGAAAATGAGATAATTCAATAATGTTTTGCAATATTTGTTTATTTAAAGGATCTAATACAATATCTTCAAAATTAGTTGGTCTATATTTTTCAACCCAAACATATCCACTCATTTTACTATTATTGTTTTTATTTTTAAATAAAAATAAAAATAATTGAATAATCCAATAATCCAATAATCAAATAATTGAATAATCCAATAATTGAATAATTGAATAAAAAATATTAAATGTAAAATCTATATACTATTAGATATGGAAAATGTTTATAACACAGGTTATCTTGAGTTGATAATTGGTCCTATGTTTTCAGGTAAAACATCAAAAATATTAGAAATATACAAACAATGTAATTTTTGTAACATACCTGTTGTTATTATCAATCATTCATTAGATAAAAGATATCATGATACAATGTTATCAAGTCATGATAAAATAATGGCTCCTTGTTTACAAGGTACTACAATTTCTGATATATGGTATTCACACAATTTAATGAGGGATTCTCAAGTTATACTAATAAACGAAGGACAGTTTTTTGAAGATTTATATGATAGTGTTTTAGATATGTTAAATCATAATAAAAAGGTATACATTTGCGGATTAGATGGGGATTTTGAAAGGAAAAAATTTGGGCAAATATTAGATCTCATTCCCTATTCAGATAAAGTTACAAAATTATCTTCTTTATGTTCACAATGTAAAAATGGTACTTATGGAATATTTTCAATGCGAATAACAAGTGAAAAACAACAAACACTAGTAGGAACCGATAATTATATTCCTGTATGTAGAAAGTGTTATCATAATCATGGTAAAAAAGATTATATAGAAATACAATCAGTGTAAAAAAAAAGATCCAACATACAAATGATAAAAAATTTAAAACATATTTCAAAACTATTTAAATTAAAAATTTTATATATGTTATAAAAAAATAATGATAAATAATGATCCTTGTCTACAACCAGAAGTTGCTCCTCCAAAAAAACGCGGAAGAAAGCCAAAGAAACCAGTTGAAAATATTAGTGTTCAACTTGAAGAAAATCTTGATAACAAAGTTGTTGAGATGAATGTAGTTGTTGAAGAAAAGAATGAAGATTTAAATATGGATGAACCTTTAGAACCTTTAGAACCTGTATTAAAAAAACGTGGAAGAAAACCAAAGGGTGGTAAAATCATTCAACAAGTATCTTCAGTAAATAATAATAAAGAAACAAAACCAAATATTATATTACATTTGAAATGTTCATTGAAAGAATTGAATAGTAATACGTTAGGCAATAATATTGAAAGTTTTAATTTTTCATCTGATAAAAATAATTCTTCATATGAAATTATTAATACAAAAAATAATAATTATAATCAAATTAATCAACTAGTTGAAGTAAGCTGTAAAAATGACGATGATATGTACTATTATTCGGATGATAATGATTCATCTGTAAAAAATAAAGAAAATAATAATAAAGAAATATGTAAGAAATTAAAAAAATTAGCATACAATTTACATACTAATAACAATAATGATAAAAAATCTGCTTGTTTTTGGTGTACTTACGACTTTGATAATCCTCCAATTTATATACCTAAAAATTTCATTAAAGAATCTTATAATGTATATGGTTGTTTTTGTACTCCAGAATGTGCAACAGCACATTTAATGGAAGAAAATATTGATAGTTCAACAAAATTTGAGAGATATTTTTTATTAAATCATATTTATTCAAAAATTTATGATTATAAAAAAAATATTAAACCAGCTCCAAATCCATATTATATGTTGGAAAAATACTATGGTAATTTAAGCATTCAGGAATACAGATTATTATTAAAAAATGAGCGTTTATTTTTAGTAGTAGATAAACCTATGACAAGAATATTTCCAGAACTACATGAAGATAATGACGATTTCGTAATTAATAATAAAATTATACCATCATCAAATAATCAAATTAAGAATAAAATTCAAAGAAAACATCAATCAAAAGGCAATATTTTAAATGAAAAGTTTGGAATAAGCCAACAGGTAACAAATCAATAGTGCAAATTAATAAAAAGTGATATAT
>Ga0315284_10006410_pt1 | contig 16749 bp, 13 predicted proteins | sample YL17G09_16_MG_FD_203696 | JGI IMG/M metagenome (GOLD analysis project Ga0315284, IMG submission 203696) | Sediment microbial communities from Yellowstone Lake, YNP, Wyoming, USA - YL17G09_16 | ecosystem: Environmental > Aquatic > Freshwater > Lake > Sediment | place: USA: Wyoming | collected...
GTGGTACCGCCTGCAATCCTACTACGACAGCAGCGAGTGGCGCGGCACCTGGGCGCTGGACGGCGGCGTGCTGTCGAACCAGGGCATCCACTCGCTGGACCGGCTGGTGTGGCTGACCGGCATGCAGCCGGAGGTGGTCTCCGCGTATTGCCCGACGCTGCAGCGCAGCATGGAGGCGGAGGACCTGGGCGTGGTGATGATCACCTTCCCCAACGGCGCCGGCGGCGTCATCCAGGCCACCACGCTGGCCAATCCCGGCCTGTCGGCGGAGGTGCTGGTGTGCGGAACCAAGGGCTGCCTCAAACTGGCGGACAATGACCTGCTCCTGCTGCAGACGGAAGATTCGCTGCCCGACGAGCTGGCGGCCGACACCGGCGCCGGCGACGCGGGCGGGGCGGCCGACCCCGCCGCCATCGGCATCGGCGGCCACGTGGCCAACATCAATGAATTCGTCAACGCCATCAACGAAGGCCGCGAGCCGTCCGTGAACGGCGCCGAAGGCCGCAAGGCGGTGCAACTGCTGAACGACATCTACCGCGCCGCCGGCGTGGGACGGTGGGCGGTGAAGGTGTAGGTTACCACTTGCCCACGTAGCCTAGGCAAGCCCCAATCCCGAAGGGATGCCAGTCAATAGCCAGGGGTGGAGCGAAGTGGAACCCCTGGGAGAGTAGAGATAATATGCCCAAGCCCTGAAAGGGCGACAGCTTCGTTCCTGCCGCCCTTTCAGGGCTTGACGCTTGTCTGTCACCGGTCCCAGGGGTTCCGCTTCGCTTCACCCCTGGCTATTGACTGACGTCCCTTCGGGACTGGGCCTGTTGCGTTGACAGTACACCGCGCTGCTTCCTATACTGTGTGTGAAAGGATGAGAAGATGGCCCCTGAGATGAGCGAACGGTACTATCCGCGGGAGATCGAGCCGAAGTGGCAGCAGCGGTGGGCGGGCGCGCGGCTGTTCGAGACGCAGGTGACCGCCCGGCCCAAATTCTACTTCCTCGACATGTTCGTCTACTCGTCCGGCGACCTGCACTGGGGGCATATCCGCAATTATACCATCGGCGACGTGGTGGCGCGGTATAAGCTGCACCAGGGATTCAACGTGCTGCACCCCACCGGCTTCGACGCCTTTGGGCTGCCCGCGGAGAACGCCGCCATCCAGCGCGGCGTGCACCCGCGCGAGTGGACCTTTCGCAACATCGCCAACATGGAGAGCCAGTTCCGCGCGATGGGCTACAGCTACGATTGGTCGCGCGAGATCATCACCTGCGAGCCGGCCTATTACCGGTGGAACCAGTGGTTCTTCATTCAGCTCTATAACGCCGGGTTGGCGTATAAACGTAAATCCGCCGTGAACTGGTGCCCGGAGTGCCGGACGGCGCTGGCGAACGAGCAGGTGGTGAGCGGGGCGTGCGAGCGCTGCGGGGCGGGCGTGATGAAGCGGATGATGGAGCAGTGGTACTTCCGCATCACCCGCTACGCCGACCGGTTGCTGCGGGGTCACGATTCGTTGCTGTGGCCGGACGACGTCGTTGCCATGCAGAAGAACTGGATCGGACGCAGCGAAGGCGTGGAGTTCTCCTGGGAGATCGAGGGGCACCCGGACAAAATGACCGTGTTCACCACGCGGCCGGACACCGTGTTCGGCGTCACCTTCATGGTGCTGGCGCCGGAGCACCCGCTGGTGGATGGGCTCACCACGCCCGAGCGGAAACAGGCGGTGGACGACCTGCGCGCCGCGGCGGCGAAGATGAGCGAAATCGACCGCGCCTCCACCGAGCTGGAGAAGCAAGGCGCCTTCACCGGCGCGTATGCGGTCAACCCGATGAGCGGCGAGCGCGTGCCCATCTGGGTGGCCAACTACGTGATGATGGAATACGGCACCGGCGCCATCATGGCCGTCCCCGCGCATGACCAGCGCGACTTCGAATTCGCCCGCAAATACGATATCCCGGTCCGCATCGTCATCGCCCCGCAGGGCGCCGACCTGAATCCCGACCTGATGAACGCCGCCTTCGAGGCGGAAGGGGTGATGGTGAACTCCGGCGAGTTCAATGATCTGCCGAGTGATGTGGGCTGGGAGCGCATCGCCGACGACATGGAGGCAAAGGGCATCGGCCACCGGACGATCAACTACCGCCTGCGCGACTGGTGCATCAGCCGCCAGCGCTACTGGGGTACGCCCATCCCGATGATCTATTGCGAAAAATGCGGCATCCAGCCGGTGCCCGAGCGCGACCTGCCGGTGTTGCTGCCGGAGGACGTGAAATTTACCGGCGCCGGCGAGTCGCCGCTGACCACCAGCCCGACCTTCATGAATACGACCTGCCCGAAGTGCGGCGGTCCGGCGAAGCGCGACTCCGATACCATGGATACCTTCATGGACTCTTCGTGGTATTTCCTGCGCTACTGCTCCCCGCATCTGGATGGGCAGGCCTTCGACGAGGACGAGGTGCGCTACTGGATGCCGGTGGATCAGTATATCGGCGGGCGCGAGCACGCCACCATGCACCTGATTTACGCACGCTTCTTCACCATGGCGCTGCACGACCTGGGATTGCTGGATTTCGACGAGCCGTTCATCCGCCTGTTCAACCAGGGCATCGTTACCGCCGGCGGGAAGAAGATGTCCAAGCGCTCCGGCGCGGTGCCGCCCAATGACGTGGTGAACCAGTATGGCGCCGATGCGGCGCGCCTGTTCATCCTCTTCATGGCCCCCGCGGGCGAGCGCGCGGAATGGGGCATCGACCCGGACACCGGCAAGCCCTACACCGTGCCGCCGGGCATCGACGGCATCAACCGCTTCCTGCATCGCCTGTGGCGCAACGTGGCGACTTACCGGGAGGCCTATCGGCAGGAGTGGCGCGACACTATCCACGTGATGGACCTGGGCGAATTGGGCCGCGCGCTACGCCGCAAGACGCACCAGACAATCCACCGCGTGACGGGGGATATCGAGCGCTTCCAGTTCAACACCGCCATCTCGGCCATGATGGAGCTGCTCAACGAGATGAACGCCTTCACGCCAAACACGGCAGAGGTTTACGACGATATCAATATCCCCTGGAGCGAAGCGGTGGAGACGATCGTGCGGTTGCTCTCTCCCTTCGCGCCGCACATCGCCTGCGAAATCTGGGAAGCCCTCGGCAACGACACACCGCTGGCGCTGGAACCCTGGCCGACATACGATGCCGCGGTGGCAGCGGAAGAAATGATGGAAATTCCCGTGCAGGTGAACGGTAAATTGCGGGACAAATTAACCGTGCCGGTGGATACCGGGCGGACCGAGCTGGAGGAACAGGCGCTGGCCTCGGAGGTCGTGCGCCGGCACATCGGCGGGTTGACGGTGCAAAAAATTATCGTCGTGCCGGGCAAGTTAGTCAATATCGTAGTACAATAAACCGACAATGTAACCGGAAGGATGCCAGCGAGATTCGTAGCCAGCCGGAGCGGGAGCGTGATAGGATTGCCAGGTCGTAAACAACAGCTACGCCCGCGAGACCACCGCTTCGGCCTGTGACCGCACAGGCAGCAATGTATTTCATCCAGGCCCTGCTGATCGTGGCGATGCTCTACCAGGTGGCGCTTGTCGTGCTCATCCTGCAGCGCACGCGCGCCTACCCGGCCGGGCGGAATCTCGCCTGGTACCTGTTGAGCATCGCGGCCTGGACCGCCGACCTTGCGCTGATGCAGCCCCGGTTCGGCGCCGACATGGCCGTCTGGTTCACGCGTGCCAGCTTCGTCTGTTCCGCCTTCATGGTTGTGAGCTGGCTGTGGTTCTGCGCCAATTTCCCCACTCCCTCGCCCAGATTCCGCATAGTGACGCTCATCGTTGCCCTGCTTGGCCTGCCCTGGCTCTTCCTCACCTGGACGCCGTTGATTATCGTGTCGATCACCTTCAAGCAATACTGGATTGAGACCCAGTTCGGACCGCTGCTGCTGCCGTATGGCGCCTGGGCTGTAGTCGGCAGCCTGTTCGGCACCTGGCATCTGCTCCGCAAGCTGGAGTTGGCGCGGGGTATCGCACGGATGCAGATCCGCTACATACTGCTCGGTTTTGCCGCACTGTTGGCGGCAGCGGTGATCTTCATCATTATTATCCCCGTCGTCTGGCATACGACGCGTTACTCCTTCTACGGTCCGTTGATCGCCTCGCTGTTCGTTTCGACGACCACCACCATCAGTATCATCCGGCATCGCCTGGTAGATATCAAGGTGGTACTGCGCGCGGCGATCACCTTCATCACCTCCCTGTCGCTGCTCGCGGGCTTGTTTGTGGCATCGATCCCCTGGCTGGATCAGGTATTGATCCATCACTTCCATCTACCCGAGAGTTCCGGCACGGTCGTCGGCGCGTTTTTGCTGGCGCTGGCGTTTCAACCGACGCACCGGTTGATCGAGCACCTGGTCGAGCAACGGCTTTTCCTGACGGTATTATCCGATTTTCGCCTGAATCTGCGTGACGCGTCTCACGCGCTGGCCGCCGCGCGCGATCAGAACGAGATCGCGGCGATGCTGGCGACGGCGGCGGCGGAGGTGGAACCCCACGGCGTGGCCGTCTTCCTGCCCGGCCATGGGGACGAGCTGACGCGTGCCGCCGGCGTCGGCGCCTGGGAGCAACTGCCGCATCGACTGCCGCCGGAAGCCGCGCCATTGTGCGAGCATCTTCTACGGACCGACGCGGTGATCCTGGCGGAGGAGCTGATTCGCCAATCCGGTGCGGAACACGCCTATGGCGAGTTGCTGACCGCCTGGGAGGCGGCCGTCGTTGTCCCCGTGGTCGCCGGACAACGGCTGAGCGGGGTGCTGCTGCTGCGCGAGAAGCAAAACGGCGAGATGTATCAGACCGACGACCTCGGGTACCTGCGCATCCTCGGCAAGCAGGCGGCCATCGCGCTGAACAACGTGCGCCACTTCGACGAAGTGAAGGTGATGAACGAATACCACGCCCGCCTGCTGAATATCATGCAGGACGGCGTCATCGCCCTCGACCCGCAACAGCGGGTGATCACCATCAACCGCGCGGCGGAGCAGATCACCGCCGTGCGCGAGGTGCAGGGCAAACCACTCCACGACTTCGTGCGTTTCGATGCGCCGCTCGACGTAACGGGGGAGCAACCGCTGGAAACGTTGATGACGCGGCAAACCGGAGAGGAGATCCCGGTGCTGCTTTCGGTGACGCCCTTCACCCGCAGCGGCGAGACGGAGCAGTGCCGTCTGCTGGTCTTCCGCGATATGTCCGCCATGCAGGAGCTGCAGCAGGGGAAGATGCAGGCGGAGCGCTTCAGCTCCATGGGCGCGATGGCCGCCAGCCTGGCGCACGAAATCATGAACCCGCTGGTGCCCATCCAGACCTTTGCCCACCTGCTGCCCTCCAAATATGATGATGAGGAGTTCCGCAAGGAATTCAGCGTGACGGTCGTGCATGAGGTGGAGCGCATCAACTGGCTGGTCGGGCAGATGCTCGACATGGTGCGCAAACCCTCGACCGAGCGCGATGAGGTGAATCTCCGCGAGGTGATCCAGCGCCTGATCGATATCATTCAGCCGGAGTGCGAGAAGCAACAGCTCCGCGTCCACTTCATCTGCACGCCCAATCTCCCCACCATCCAGGGCGTGATGAATCAACTGTACCAGACAGTGATGAACGTGCTGGTGAACGCGGTGCAGGCCATGCCGGACGGCGGCGACCTGACCGTGGTGCTTGGCGTGATCGGCAGCAACCTGGTCTGCCGCATCACCGACACCGGGCCGGGCGTGCCGCAGAACGAGCTGCTGCGCATCTTCGAGCCGCTGTATTCGACGAAGGCCGGCCGCTCCGGCATGGGCCTGGCGTTGACCTATCAATTCATCCACTTCCATGGCGGTGAAGTCCGCGCCGATTCGACGCCCGGCTCCGGCTTGACCATCACTATCGTGTTGCCGACGAACGGGCAGTCCTCCGGAGCGTCCCCGGACGCCGCGGAGCCCTTACCCGCCGATACGGACGCCGCGGAGCTGGCAAATTGATAGATTTCCCACGCAAACGGCAGCCGGGTCGGATGGCGTATTGAGGCGGAGTGGGGTATCACCTGATATTATATACGCGGTGTCGTATTCGCTGCTTTCGCTGGTAATGGTAGCGTTACTATCGCTCATCGTCACTGTACCGACCGTGAAGAAGGCGGTGACGGGTGTAGTAAAGCAGCGTATATGATAACGCGCAATCCGGATACGCACATGCGGGAGGATTGCTCCCCGGCGCGAAGGGAATTATGAAGGCTCAACCAGCACGGAAACGCCAACGCACAAAGCGGTCATGCCTCGGGTGCCTGGGGCGGTTGCTCCTGCTGTTCCTCCTGCTCATCGTGCTGCTGGTAGGCGGCGGCCTGTTATGGTATTACGCGGCTCCCCCGTTTCGCGGTCAGAAGGTGGCCCGCGTGCTGCTGGTGGGATTGGATGAGCCGCCGAAATTCCACCGCGCCGGTCCGCGTCGATCCGACACCATCATCCTCTGCGCCGTGCGCACGGACGGCTCCGGCGCCACGCTGATCTCCGTCTCCCGCGATGCTATAGTGCGGCTGCCGCATCACCGGTCGTATAACAAAATCAACGCCGCCTACGCCATCGGGCACATCACGCTGTTGAAGGAAACGCTCGCCGACTCCGACGTGCTGGGCGCCGATCTGCCGTATCACTTGGTGCTGGATTCCCGCACCGTGCGCGAGGTGGTGAACGCGGTGGGCGGGGTGACGGTGAACGTGCCCGTCGATATGGATTACGACGACTCCTGGGGCGATCTGCACATCCACCTGAAGGTCGGCAAGCAGCGCTTAAACGGCGAGCAGGCGGTAGGGTATCTGAGCTGGCGCAAGAACAAGCACGGGGGCGAGAGCAGCGATGATTTTTCGCGCGCGGAACGCCAGCGCGCGTTACTCTCCGCCATCATCCAGCAGGCGCGCACGCCGGGTGGCCTGCTCAGACTGCCCGCCACCTACCGGGCATTTAAGAAATATACCCATACGAACCTGACTTCACGGCAGCTCATCGCCCTGACGCTGGCATTCCGCAATATGCGGTCCGAGGCCGTGCCCGGCGTATCGGTCACGCGGCGCGGCGTCAACTACGTGGAATGCGACTGGCGCGCCGGACAGCAACTCTGGCAATCCGCCCTCAAATGATTGCCGCCGTCCCTTGACCCGCCGGAAGGGAATAGGCCACAATAGTATTTGGAAGTGTCTAGTGGCGAGTGGCGAGTGACTAGTGCTCCGGGTTAGTGGTAAGTGTTCAGAGATCAGATAAGCCTTTCATAGACACGCTTACTAGCCACTAGCCACTAGTCACTCGCCACTAGCCACTTTCTTAAGGGGGAAAATATGGAACGGCGGCCATTCGGGCAGACGGGCGAACAGGTATCCATCCTCGGCTTCGGCGGTTTTCACCTGATCGAAATCATCCCGGACGATGCCGGGGCGTTGATGAACCGGTATCTCGACGCCGGTGGCAATTACATCGAAACCGCGGCGGAATACGGCGATTCGGAGCTGAAGGTGGGCCGCGGAGTGGGACACCGGCGGGATGAGTATCTGCTGGCAACGAAGGTGCTGCCGCGGGACAGGGACGGCGCCATGGCACAGCTCGAGGACAGCCTGCGACGGCTGCGCACGGACCACGTGGACGTCTGGTTCATGCACTCGGTGAATGACGTGACGACGGCGGATCAAATCCTCGGGCCCGGCGGCGCGCTGGAGGCGGCGGAGCAGGCGCGGCGCGACGGCAAGGTGCGCTTCATCGGCGTCACCGCGCACGGCCAGCCGATGGGACTGCTGCACATCCTGCCGCGGTACAAATTCGACGCCGTGATGGTGGCGATGAACTACTACGATCACTTCAACTTCCCCGACATCCAGGATATCATATTCCCAATGGTGCAAATGCAGGGGGCGGCGCTGATCGGCATGAAGGCGGTGGGGGACGGCTATCTCTGGCGCTCGGCGGCGCGGGCGCTCCGCTACGTCTGGAGCCTGCCGGTGTCGCACGTGGTGGCCGGCATCAACAACCGCGAGATGCTGGAAGCCGATCTCGCCTCCGCCGACGCCTTCACCCCGATGACCCACGACGAGGTGAAGGACCTGTATGCCGCCGCGCCGGAATACCGTGGGTACATCTGCCGGCAGTGCACCAACTGCCGGGTGCGCTCCGGCATTCACCTCAGCCGCATCTTCGAGCTGGAAGGCTGGTACGACCGGCAGATGTGGGATGGCGTGGTCATCAACTCGGAGGATTTCGCCCTGCGCATGCGCCTGAAGTCCTGGTTCGGGCAGGCGCGACTGGCAATGGAAACGTATGCCCGGGAAGCGATCCAGATCGATCCCGACGCCGATTACACCGACCTCAACGGCCAGTGCGCCTTCGGCCTGGACATCGACCGCAAACTGAAGATCGCGCACGCCAAGCTGACGGGGGAGTGGGTGGTTCGGTAGGAGTCGAGATACCGTAGATATTCATTTGAAAACCACTAAGCTAATCACTCCTATTACGCAGTTGAAGACTCGGTTGCCTGTGGCACGACATACCGCAGGCAGCAGGATCTGAAAATAACCAGGCGATTATCATTTGTTTATTATTCAAGAGAGGAGTTATTCAATTTACCTAGAATTACATAGAATATATTGCTCTAAAGGAGAATAATGTAATGAACACACAGGTAATGCCGTCAAGTTTGCTCTGGCCAATTCTAATATTAGTTTTAGTTGTTATCTTAGTGTGGTGCTTATTGCTAATAGGTACATGGGCATGTTTCCTGGCTAAAAATAGTATTATAAAAAAAATTGCATTAAAAGAAGAATATGCAAGAAGAATTATGGATGCTCTTGTTACAAAACTAATACCAGTGATAGCTGCAATATCTTTACTTGTGATATCAATACTTCAAACCATGGATTATAATAACACTTTTCAGAATACCAATAGCAAATTATTATGTGAGCTGATGGCAAACGGAAATAAACCAGGCTACGTTGAATTAATCAATTCTTTTAAAGACGCTCCCTCTTCACTTGGTTTAACATTGAAGGCCTACTCAGAATATTATCATTCAACAAAGAGTCCAGAGATAGATGCGATCACAGATATGCTGCCATCAAAAAAGAATGTTTTTGATTATCGTCTATTAGCGTATGTTAATACAAATTATGCAGTTTATAAAAAGAATCGGTTAACAAAAACTGACAGGATTAATTATGCAAAGTCATCACTGACGAATATTGATGAAGCTTTTAAACTTGTTAGTGAAAACCGAATACCAGGTAATCCTGATAAAGATTCAAAAAGGTATCTTATCGGGAGTCTCTATAACGCGCGTGGTAATGCTTATACTCTGTTGAGTGAAGAAGAGAATACACAAATGAATTTGGATAGAGCAAAAGAGTCTTTTAATAAGGGATTGGATAGTGTTAATTCAATTCCCCATCTATATATTAATCTGGGGGAGGTGGATATTGGCTATGCGTTATTAACAAAGGATAATACCTACTACGAGAGTGCCATCAGAACTGTGACTGAAGCGATTACTTCACGTACTACACTCGATGATTACGGAAAATGGCTTGTCCGTGAAATCGTTAAAGATCCATCATCAGTAGATAAATATCGATTTCTTGAACAGTATTATAATCATACTCACCCTCATGACACCTGGATTAATTATATTGATACAAAATACAACCAAGCCGTGAAAGAATGAGCAAAACTACGAATATCCAAACACCAGAGGCAGTTCATGCAAGAACATCCGAGGGCTCAATCGCCATGACTCGCGGATTTCAGATGAAGAAATTTTCGGTTGAATCACGGTTCAGATGTGCTCGCTGCTCACCATCAGCCCGTGCTCGTCGAGAAGATTGAAATAGCAGGCTGTTATGCCAACCGGTACCGGGGCCTTAGCCCACCGGTCATCCAGTTCGGCCTTCATAATGGTCCATCGCCGTTCCTGCCAGGGGCCGTTGTCGCAGGTGTAGTTGAATTCCGCCTTGACGATGGGCACGGCGGCGGTGAAGGTCACCCGCGCTTCACATCCCGCAATATCCTGCCCGGTCACCGTGGCCAGCGGCGCGCCGCCGTTGAACAGGTGCTCGGCAAAGGCATGCAATTCCGCCGATCCTTCGCGGGTGAAGCTGTGATCGTGGATCATGTTGACAGGCAGGCAGAGCGTCCGCGGGCCAGCGGGCAGCCGGTAGGACTTTTGCAGCGATCCCATCGGGTAGGCGAAATCATTGGTGCCGGTGATCCAGAGCATCGGCATCGCGGCCCGCGGGAGATGCGCCGATGGGTCCCACTGTGCCAGCCACCGCCCGGCGCGCTCGGCGCCCATGCGCGCGAAATCCGGCAGCCAGAAGGAATCCTCCCCGAGGAACCCGCAGCCATAAACCGGCGCCGCGAAGCGGAAACGGTCATCGACGCCCGCGGTCAGGCAGGTCAGGTAGCCACCCCAGGAGATGCCGGTCAGGCCAATGCGCGCCGGATCGACCCCCGGCTGCGCGCGCAGCAATGCGTTGGCGAGCATGATCGTGCCGACCGCGTGATATGGCCACTGATCGGCGATCGGCTCGTCGATCTGCACAAAGCCGGCCTCCCAACCCACAGGACCGCCGGCATCATGCCGCTGCCAGTTTCCATATTCGCCGGTCGGCACGCTCCCGCAGACGTCCATGGCGATCGCCGCGTATCCGCGTGCATTCCACAGGCGCACCCACTCGGCGAAGGCCGTGCCCCCGCCGCCATGGACCAGCACCATGCCGGGAACGCGTTCCGACCGCTCCGGCACGCCGAACCAGGCGAAAACGCGGGTGGATTTTCCGCGATACGGCAGGCCTTCGTAGAAGATGGCCTCAGTCCCTTCCTCGCGGAATGCGGGGGCTGGATACATAGCTGGCGCCGGCAAGAGTTGTTCAATATCCCAGGGCAGCGTGGCGATCATCCTCTCTCCTCTGACAGGAACGGCCGCAGAAATTCGGCAACCGTCGTACCGAGTAGCTGATACCCGCGCGGCTCGAAATGGACGCCGTCGAGCCCCAGCAATTCATCGTGTCCGGCCTGCATGACCGCGGTGTAAAGATTGTCCACCGGCAGCTTGAACTGATCGGCTATTTCCAGTGCGGCGGCATTGAAGGCGTTCACATCGGCTTCAAGACGATCGAACTCCTTCGTCGCATGATGGCGTGCTTGGTTCACCGGCGTGATGGTCACCCAGATGAGGATGGCGCCGGTTCTTTCTGTGATCCGGCGGAAGATGGCATCAAGGTTTTGCCGGTATTCCTCCAGCGGCACCTGCGTCCCCTCCGGCATGACGAATTCGCGCTTGAGATCGTGCAGACCGCAGTTCAGGTGAACGATGTCCGGCTGCAGGCTCGTCACCCATTCGTCCAAGTGCGCCAGCATGTTGCGGCTGTCGCCGCCGTTCTGCTCGGGGGAAAGCACCTCCGCCGCGCCCGCCAACTGCTCGACTACGGTGGCCTGATACCCCATGCGGATGGAATCGCCGATCAATACGACTTTTTTCATCGGTCACTCTTTCAAAGAAAATAGCACTTAATCCGTTTCGCGGTGGAATCGGAACTCTCCTGCTCGGGAACAAATCCGACCGTTGAGTAGTCTTATATGTATAGCTTCAGGATTTCATGCATGAGGTGGCGGAGATGGAACGCTACCGCTCATTCGTGAATATGACGAAGTCGGAAAAAGGTGATGAAAAGACGCGCGCGCTTGCGGCGGGCAAAAGTATGACCCTGACGTTCAAGGTGCGCGGTGTGGCGCCCAAGCAGTGGAAAAACCGCATCCGCACGCCGGTGGATGTGCGGATCGCCGTGTGGATCCGACTGGATGGCGAAACCGAGGACTTTCGGGCATATTCGGAGTGGAAGACGACGTCGGTGGGATACGCGAAGAAGGGAGCGAGATGACGAAAGGAGCGCCGGCGTATTCAACCGTCGCTCCTTTCGTCATAATACCAAGGGCTGACCATGCCTGCTACAGGCTGCCCAGCAGGTGCAGGTTCACCAGGCGATCCAGGTACTGGGCGCGCGGGTTGATCTCCGCCGCCAGCGCCATCGCGTCGATCGTCTCCGCGCGAAGGCTCTTCACGAAACCGTCGGTGTCCTTGTCGCAATCGGCGGCGAGACCGAAGCCGAGGGCATCGGTGTCGGTCAGCAATTGCCGCACTTCCGACAGCGCGAGGAAGCTCCTCGCCTTTTCCAGCATCAGGCCAAACGCCTCCAGGTTGGCCAGCACGAATTCCTCGCGGGCATCCGGGTGGCCTTCGGTGCGGAAGGGGTGGCAATCGAACTCCAGCACGCAGTCCGGCGCGTGTTTGGCCACCGCCAGCGCGATGTAAAAGCTCTGCTTCAGGCAACTGTTGCCGCCCAGGAACGGGTGGTCCTGGTCGTAGCGCAGCGGCGTCTGCCCGCCCAGGTGCAGGAAGCCCAGCTTGCCGGCGGCCACTAACTGCCCTACGGCGTGGTAGCTGTTCAGCCCGGCCATGCCTTCGTGCTGCAGCAGCTCGGGGTTGATCTTCACCAGGTTCTGGTCTTCCGCCGGCAGCATGCTGATGAGGCCCAGCGCCGTGCCCACGGTGGAGACGTAGATGTCGCCGCGCGGCTCGTTCGGCTTTGGCTCCAGCGTCATGCGCACCTGGTAGCCGCGGCTACGAATGTAGGCGCAGCAGACGTGCACGGCCTCGGCGATGCGCTGGTAGGCGGCCCTGGCGTCGATCAGCGCATCCACCTCCGCGCCGTCGCGGCCCAGCCAGAAGGTCACCCATCTTGCATCGAACTCCTCGGCCACGTCGAGCGCGGTAAGCATCTTGCGCAGCGACGCCCGCCGAACGCGCGCATCGTTGGCGGTTACCGAGCCGGCGCGCACCACCGGATGGTGGAACAGGCAGGGCGTATACATCCACACCTTCACGCCGGCATCGCGCAGGCAGTCCTGCAGCGCCTTCAGGCGCGCGTCGAAGGCTTTCGGATCGGTGGTGATCCACGGATCGAGCCCGACATCGATGTCGTGCAGCGAGATGCGCGGCACGCTCAATTTCCCCAGCAGTCTGATGGCATCTTCCGCCTCGAAGGCCGCGCGCACCGGCGCGCCGAACGGGTCCGCGCCCTTGTTGAGCAGGTCCCAGATGCCGAACGACGATCGGCCGATCACGCTGTCGATAGCGTCTTTACGATATGGAATCATTGCGCACCTCCGCGGTTTGAGTGTTGAGTTTTGATACTCCGAGAGCCGTTTACGCTATTTTTCTCTGCCGGCACAAAAATGCCTGCCGATTCCTGGTAAAATCGGCAGGCATTTGCACAAAATTCGAGCGATCACTCGGCCGGGGTGAAGTCCTCTTTCCCGGCTCCACATTCGGGGCACACCCAGTCATCCGGCAGGTCTTCGAAGGCGGTGCCGGCCGGGATGTCGTTGTCCGGGTCGCCGAACTGCGGGTCGTAGATATAGCCGCACAGGGTGCATTCATATCGGGTCATGACGTGTAACTCCTTGATTTCTTGTAAGCACATTGCTCGCGCATTTGCCTTACCAGGAACTCTCATCGCAAGGCATGGTGAATATAGTCTGTCAAAGAGCTTTCGGCGTCTGGGCGAGCGCCACCGTCACTTAGACCAGCCCGGCGTCGATCGCCGCCTGCATCTTCTCGCTGATCATCAGACCGCTCCTTTCACCAGTTCTCCCCGAGCATCTCGAAATAGGCTTGCGGGTGGGTGCAAGCCGGGCAGACCCTGGGCGCTTCCGCGCCTTCGTGCACGTAGCCGCAGTTCCGGCAGCGCCAGACGGTCGGCTGTTCCTTCTTGAACACGGTCCCCGCCTCGATGTTCGCCGCCAGCGCCCGGTAGCGCTTCTCGTGCTGTTTTTCCGCGACGGCGATGGCCTGGAAGGCGGCGGCGACCGCGGTGAAGCCTTCCTCGCGCGCAACCTTCGCGAAGTCGGGGTACATGCTGCCCCACTCGTGATGCTCGCCGTCTGCGGCCGCCGTCAGGTTCTCCTGCGTGCTGCCGATTACTCCGGCGGGGAAGGTCGCCGTAATCGAGACATCCCCGCCTTCCAGCAGCTTGAAGAACCGCTTGGCGTGTTCCTTCTCCTGGTTGGCCGTCTCCTCGAAAACATCGGCGATCTGCATATAGCCTTCCTCGCGCGCTTTGCTCGCGAAGAAGGTATACCGGTTGCGCGCCTGCGACTCGCCGGCGAAGGCCATAAGGACCAGATTTTCCGTCTGCGTGCCGCGCAGAGACGTGGGTTTCACCGTCATGTCTGCCTCCCGATTGAATAAGGTCTCGCCCACCCGGGCGTGCGGTCTGTCACCGCGCCATTGATCGGCATTCGGTGCTATCACGATATATTCTTACGTAATAGTCATCTTAGTGTAAGGGGTTCCCGCCCGTCAAGCCTTTGTCCGGTATGCGATGCCCGGCAGAGGCTGTTAACAAACGGTCTCTTTGTCGTGAAAAGTGCACATTGGTGGTTTTCAGGACCGGGGTGCGCCGGGCTGTCCCTGATCCATGGCCAGGCGCCACTGGTCGCCGGATTCGTCCCAGGTCGCGTGCGGAATTTGCGGTCCGAGATGGCAGATATCGTTGAACAGCATCAACGATATCTGCCCGTCGCGGACGTTGACGATGGAGATGGAGCAATTGTCCAGGCGCAGGCGCCGGAAGATCGTCATATTGTCGCCAAGGGCATGCGTCACGATGGCGCGCAGCGATCCGCCGTGCCCGACGATGCACAGACCGCCGGCGGAATACTGCCGGATGACCGCCTCGGTAAACTCCACCACCCGCCGCTGCACCCCCTCCAGCGTCTCGCCGCCGGGTGGGCGGGTGCGCAGGGAATCGGCGCGCCAGGCGGCAACCACCTCCGGCCAGCGCTCGGTCACCTCAGTAATCGACAATCCCTCCCACTCGCCGAAATGCGCTTCCCGCAGGCGGGCGTCGGGGATTGGGGTCATGCCGTGCGGCGCGGCGATGATCGCCGCGGTCTCGACGGAGCGCGCCAGGTCGCTGGTGTAGAGGGCCGCGAAATGCCGGTCGGCCAGCGCCCGCGCCACGGCGTCGGCCTGCGCGCGCCCAACCTTGCTCAACGGCGTATTTTGCTGCCCCTGAAATCGTCCGCCGACGTTCCAGGCCGTCTCGCCATGCCGGACCAGGTATAAGGTGGTCATGTCGGGAGTTATTATTACGGATCGCCGGTCTCCGGTCAAATCACGGCGCCCCCCGCGGAGGAAGGGGGCGCCGTCGAAATCGCCTGGATGTCGGTTCGGCTTAAATGGCGCCGCCGGCTTTCACCGGCTGGTCGAAGATGATGTTGAATTTCGCGCCGCCCAATTCGAAATTCGTACAGCGGAACAGGATGAAGCTGATCCCCTTCGGCAGCACCCTGGTGACCTGATTCACCACTGCCTCGGTGTTCAGATCGCCGTCATTGGGATCGGTGAAAATCCTCCCCCCATTCAGCCAGACGGCGCCGACATCGTCAATCAGGAATTTGATCGTGGTGCTGCGCGGCTGATCCGAGTAGACGAACAGCATCGCGTAGGTGGTCCGCTTGGGGTACTGGGTGGCGTAATTTTGCGGCAATTCGAGCTGTACGCAGTTCTGCACCGGCCCGGACGAGGGAGTCCAGGTGCCGACAGCCCCGTATTGCCAATTTTTAAGCAGCTTCGCCCCACCCGGATCGCCGACGTATGTCTTGATATCCGCGGCGTAGGGCGCCGCTTCGCCGGGCATGGGGATCTCATCCGCCAGCGTCTTCGCGAATTCGTCCTCTGTCATAAGGTAGTCGTGTTCCAGCAGGTCCGAGGCAATGGTGACGGCCATCGTCTGGTCATCCGAGCCATACGGGCCGGCGATGAGGAACTTATCGGCGATAGGCGTGTTGGCGGGATAGTCCTTGAAATTGTCCGGCGACATATCCACCTGGGTCGTCCCGACAAGGATGGACGGCGTGAGCGGGAATTTGCCGGCGGCGAACCGCCCGCCTTTTTCAGGATTCTTCACGCAAACAGCCGAGCTATCGCAACGGCTGTAAATCGCGAATCCCCTATGCCGCAGGTGATCGGCGCTGATGGTGGAGCTGGTGATGGAATCGCATGTCAACACGACCTGCTGCGGGCGCTGCACCACGTCCTGTTTGAGGCCGTGCAGATAGGTGTTCATGCCGTAGCCGGTGATGTGCAGGTCCTCGTCTACATTCGGGCATTTGAGGATGTTTTTTCCGCCCGGAATGTCGATCTCCCCTGCCCACTCCATCCCGGGGAACTTCTCGTGGTCGTGCGCGTAGATGATAATGGCTTGGGCTATTTGTCTTTGGTTACTAAGACAACTTGTCTGATGGGCTTTCTCTCGTACTGAAGAAAAAACCGGGAATAAGATCCCAGCCAGGATACCGATGATCGCGACGACGACCAGCAACTCGATCAACGTGAATCCACTCGTGGAACGTCTCATAGTTCTACCTCCGTTCGAAAAGCTTTGGTTTCTTAGTTAGAGTCCACCGTATGGAAAAAGTTTCATCCGGCCTGTCAGGTTTCATTATACCATAAAAATTGCTGTTGGTCTGCTTTCCGTGGCACTTTTCGCAAACTGCGATCGAAGAGGAAGGACGGACCATACCCCGTGCGAGATGACCCGGGCGGATCGGTATCGTGAACCACGGAGGCGCAGCGGCACAGAGAGATGTTATTGTTGCTGGTTTCCTCTCGGTGCCGCTGCCTCTCCGTGGT
>Ga0315284_10006411_pt1 | contig 16746 bp, 15 predicted proteins | sample YL17G09_16_MG_FD_203696 | JGI IMG/M metagenome (GOLD analysis project Ga0315284, IMG submission 203696) | Sediment microbial communities from Yellowstone Lake, YNP, Wyoming, USA - YL17G09_16 | ecosystem: Environmental > Aquatic > Freshwater > Lake > Sediment | place: USA: Wyoming | collected...
CAGAACACCACCTGGGAGACACGGTACCGCGCGACCACCGCCCGGATCTCGGCGCGGCCGCCCAGCCACGGCAGCTCCCCGTCGCCCAGGGGCGGTGGCTCGTGTGCGCCGGGCCCCGGCTCGCACACGTAGCCCACCGGATCGAGGCCGTCCCGCCGCAGATCGCCGCGAGCCGCCAGCCACGCGGACACGGCCGCCGCCGGCCCGACCAGGAGCGTGCGTTCGAGGGAGAGGTGGCCGCGCTCCATGTGCGCGCGCAGGACGGCGAAGAGCGCGCCCACCGCGCTCAGCGCCAGGCCGAAGATCGGCACGAAGAGGAGCAGCACGGCACGGCTGTAGATCTGCTGGCGCGAGAGGTAGGTCGTGGCCAGTAGCAGCAGCGCCACCAGCCCGACGAGCGGGCCGGCGGACGACAGCTCGGCCGCGTGACGGATGCGGGATCGGCGATACCGTCCGCGCAGGACGAAGGTGACGGTCGTGAGCAGCGAGGCGAAGAGGAACAGCCGCCGGTAATCCGCAAGCGGGAACAGGGCCTCGGGAAACAACGGATTGAGCGCGGCGCGCAGCAGGTAGGCGCCGAGCAACGCGCCGTTGAGCGCCACCATGTCGAGCACCCAGAGCAGCGCCCGGGTCAGCGGTCCCCGCCACTTCTTGAGCAGGTAGATGACCAGCCCCCATTTCTCGTAAAAGGAGATCAGGCTGCCCAGGTGGAACCAGAAAGCGGGGTGGAGAGCCCCCTTGGCGCTGGCCCGCCGGTGGCGATGGACGAAGCGGGCGTCGGGAGTGTAGAGGACATCCCAGCCCGCCTGCCACATCCGGTAGCACCAATCGACATCCTCGAGGTAGAGAAAGAACCGCTCGTCCAGCGGCCCCGTGCGTTCCCTGGCCTTCCGGCGCACGAGCATGCACCCCCCGAGCACCCAGTCGACGGCCCGCTCGCTCTGGTGATCGAAGTCGCCCATCAGGTGCTCGCGCACGCTGCGCGAGTTCGGGAAGAGGCGACCCAGGGGCGTGCGCCGCAAGAGCAACGTGCGCAAGGTATAGAAGCGGCGACACGAGTCCTGGATGCTGCGGTCGTCGTTGAGGAGCTGGGGCCCGACGATGCCGGCCTTGGGGCGCGCGTCGGCGAAGCCGAGCAGGGCGTCGATGGCGCCGGGCAGCACCACGATGTCCGGATTCAGGATCAGGGCGTAATCGGCGGCGACGGCGGCCAGGCCACGGTTGACGCCTCGCGAGTAGCCGAGGTTCTCGCTGTTCAAGATCCAGTGGACATCGGGATGCGCTTGCCGGACCCCCGCCAGTGCGGGGTCGCGGGAGGCGTTGTCGACGACGACGACGGCATGCGGGCAGGAAGGCGGATGCGCGCGCAGCGAGGCGAGGCATCGCGCCAGGTCCTCGCTGCTGTCGTAGTTGACGATGACCACCGACAGTTTCACGCGCCGACCTCGGCCCCGCGCGCCCTCGGCGGATCCGCCGGAAGCGCAACGCCCAGACTTCCCACACGGCTTCCCAGGTGCTGCGGCTCGACAGCTTGCGGATCCCGACCCGGCGGTCGACGAGAATGACTGGGAGCTCCTTGATCCGACGGCCGCGCCACCCGCGGGGGCAGTCTGTCCCGATTGGGAGCGAATCGCCACCACTTTTGCTCCGGCTCGGCAACGGCGCCGGTTCCCCGCCTCCGCCCCCGCCTCCGCCCCCGCCTTCGCCGGGATTCACCCGCAGCCGGTCGGCGAGATGCGCCAGCGCGTGCCGCCCGGTGGCGCTCCGAGCGCTTCTCCCCTATCCTTCCCGACGGCCGCAGATGCCGGCTGCTGCCGCCGGCCGCGGCGCCAAGCCACCCCATTCGCGAGATCTCATGGACCGCGCGCGCAACCCCGCCGAGGCGGCGGCCACTTACGCCCGCTTCGTCAAGTTCGAGCACACGCTCTTCTCGCTGCCGCTCATCGTGGCCGGCGGCCTGATCGGCGACCACGTGCTGCGCCACGCGGGGGCGCCGGGGGCGCTCACTCCGGGGCGCCTGCTGCTCATCTTCGTCGCGGCGGCCGGGGCGCGCACCTTCGCGCTGGCCATGAACCGGATCATCGACCACCGGCTCGACGCCGCCAACCCGCGCACGTCGGGGCGCGAGCTGCCCAGCGGCCGCATGGGGCTGCCGGAGGCCTGGGGCGTGGCGGCCGGCGGCGCGGCCGCCTACTGGACGGCGGCCGCCTTCCTGCCGCCGATCTGCCTGGCGCTGTCGCCGATTCCCATCGTGGTCTTCGTCGGCTACCCCTACCTCAAGCGCTTCACGCCTCTGTGCCACTTCGGCGTGGGCCTGGGCCTGGCGCTCTCGCCGCTGGGGGGCTTCCTGGGCGTGGCGGGGACCTGGCGCGGCCTCGGCGAAGTCCTGCCGCTGTTCTTCTTCGCCCTCGGCTGGGTCTCCGGATTCGACATCATCTACGCCACGCTCGACGAGGCCCACGACCGCGCGCACGGGGTCCGCTCGCTGCCGGCGACGGCGGGGCGGGCCGCGGCGCTGCGCGTGTCGGCCGCTCTGCACGCCCTGGCCTTCGCTTCTCTCGGCGTCTGGGCGATGATACAGGGCGCCGGCCCGTGGGCGTGGGCGTGCCTGGCGGCGGTGGGTGCGCTCCTGTGGTGGGAGCAACACGCGGCGCAGCAGGTGGAGCTGGCTTTCTTCCGCATCAACTCGGGGCTGGGGTTCGTGGTGCTGGCACTGGTGTGGGCGGGCGTGGCGCTTTGAGGCGCGGGACCCCAACGACGAGGAACGGATGGACGATCTGGTGATGACTCTCGGAAGCCGGGAAGGACGCGAGGCGGGAGCGCCGCGCCCCCCGGCGCTGCGCGTGCTGGTCGGCGTCACCGGCGCCTCGGGCGCGGTCTACGCGCTCGACTTCCTGCGCCGCTGCCCGGGCGACAAGTTCGTGGTGGTGAGCAAGTGGGCGCGCGCCGTGCTCCACTCGGAGCTGGGCCTGCGCGAGGAGGACCTCGATCCGTACGTCAAGGCGCGCTTCCCCGACGGCGACCTGAGCGCGCCGTTCTCGTCGGGATCGAACGCCTTCGACGCGCTGGTCATCGTGCCCTGCTCCACCTCGACGGCCGCCAAGATCGCGGCCGGCATCGGCGACACGCTGATCACGCGCGCCGCCGCCGTCGCCCTGAAGGAGCGCCGCCGCCTCGTCCTGGCGGTGCGCGAAACGCCGCTCTCCACCATCCAGCTCGAGGCCCTGCACAAGCTGTCGCAGGCCGGAGCGGTCATCTTCCCCTTGTCGCCGCCCTGGTACGGCAATCCCAAGACCGTGGACGAGCTGGTCGCCGCCACCACCGGCAAGCTCCTGCGCTTGCTCGGCGTCGAGCTGCCCGGCGGCTGGCGCGAGGAGGACCTCGAGTAGGCGGCCGGTGCCCGCGCCGGCGCGGCCGACCACGAGACAGCCCATGCCCTTCTCCGACCTGCAGTCCTTCCTCGCCCACCTCGAGCGCCACGGCGACCTGCACCGCGTGCGCGCCGAGGTGGACCCCGAGTACGAGATCACCGAGATCGCCGTGCGCGCCGTGCGTGAGGAGCGGCCGGCGCTGCTGTTCGAGCGCGTGAAGGGCTCGCCCTATCCGCTGGCGGTCAACGTGCTGGCCACGCCGCGCCGCATCGAATGGGCGCTGGGCCGCCACCCCGAGGAAGTCGGCGCCGGCATCGTCAGCCTGCTCGAGAAGCTCAAGCGCCCCAGCCTCGCCTCGCTGGCGGCGGCGCGGGGGCAGGTGGCCCGGGCGCTCGGCGCGCGCGTCAAGCGCGTCGGCCGCGCGGCCTGCCAGGAAGTGATCGAGGAGCCGGATCTCACGCAGCTTCCGGTGCTGCGCTGCTGGCCCGAAGACGGCGGGCGCTTCGTCACCTGCGGGCTGGTGCTCACCGCCGATCCCGAGACCGGCGAGCGCAACCTGGGCCTCTACCGCATGCACGTCTACGGCCCGGCCGAGACCGGCATGCACTGGCAGATCCAGAAGGGCGGCGGCTTCCACTATCACGTCGCGGAGAAGCGCGGGCAGCCGCTGCCGCTGACCGTGGCGATCGGCGCCGACCCCTGCCTGCTGCTCGCCGCCGTGGCGCCGCTGCCCGAGGGCGTCGACGAGCTGGTCTTCGCCGCCTATCTGCGCGGCTCCCCCACCCCGCTGGCGCGCGCCGCGCGCGTCGACGCCTGGGCGCCGGCCGCCGCCGACTTCGTGCTCGAGGGCGAGGTGGCGCCCGGCGAGCGCCGGCAGGAAGGACCCTTCGGCGACCACTTCGGCCACTACTCGAACGCCGCGCCGTTCCCGGTGTTCCGGCTCAAGGCCGTGACGCACCGCCGCCGGCCGGTGTACCTTGCCAGCGTCGTCGGCAAGCCCCCGCAGGAGGACAAGGCGCTGGGCGAGGCGGTGGGCGCGATGATGGGCCCGCTGGTGCGGCTCCTTCACCGCGAGGTGCGCGACCTCTCGGCCCGCTACGAAGCCGGGTTCCACAACCTGCTCGTGGTGGCGGTCGAGGAGCGTTACGCGAAAGAGGGAATGCGCGCCGCGCTCGGCCTGCTGGGCACCGGCCAGCTGTCGCTGACCAAGTGCCTGGTGCTGGTGGACGCGGGCGTGGACGTGCGCGACCTCGGCGCCGTGCTGCGCGCCGTCCGCGATCACTTCGACCCGGCCGAGGACTTCCTGCTGTTGCCCGGGGTGCCGCTGGATACGCTGGATTTCACCAGCGGCCGCATGAACCTGGGCAGCAAGATGGTGCTCGACGCCACCGGCCAGCGCGCCGTGGGCCCGGGCAACGCGCCGCAGGAAGTGCGGCCGCGAGCCGCCGGGGGGCCGCCCGGGGCCGAGACGCGCGCGCGCTGGGAGCGCTTCGTGGCGGAGCTTCTCCGGCACGAGAGCGCGGTGCGCGGGGCCCGCGTCTTCGAGGACTGCTGGCTCACCGTGCAGGTGGCCGGCGACGGGCGGCGCATCGTCGAGGAACTGGTGCGCGAGCCCGCCCTGGCGGGGCTCAAGGTGATCGCCGCGGTGAGCCCCGACGTGCCGCTCGACGACCCCACGCTGCACTGGTGGGGCGTGTTCACGCGCTTCGACGCGGCGCGCGACGTGGTCTTCACCGAGGCGAGGCTCGACGGCGCCTGGCCGGGCTACGGCGGGCGTCTGGGCATCGACGCGACGTTCAAGGCAGGTTATCCCCGGCCGCTCGAGATGCGGGACGACATCGTGGAGAGGGTGGACCGACGGTGGAACGAGTACTGGAGCTGAAGGGCGAAGGGCCGCCGCTGGAGGATCTGGTCCGCGCACGCCGGGGGCTGTTGCGCGACCCGGCCCTGACGCGCATCGCCGACAAGCTCACGGCCGGCGAGCGCCTGGACTTCGCCGACGGCCTGGCCGTGCTGGGCACGGCCGACGTGCCCGGAGCGGGACTCCTGGCCGACGCCGTGCGCACCGCGCGGCACGGCGACTACACCTACTTCGTCTTCAACCGCCAGATCAACCCGACCGACTACTGCGTGCTCGACTGCTGCTTCTGCGACTACGCCAAGCGGCCCCAGGACCCCACCGGCTACGAGATGACGATGGACGAGATCCTCGCCCACTGCGCCGACGCGGTCAGCGAGGTGCACATCGTCGGCGGCCTGCACCCCAAGTGGAAGTACGACCACTACCTCGAGATCGTGCGGCAGATCCGGCGCGCCTATCCGGCCGTGCAGATCAAGGCCTACACGGCCGTGGAGATCGACTTCTTCACCCGCCTGTCGCGCAAGGGCGTGGCCGAGGTGCTGGCCGACCTGCGCGCGGCGGGGCTCGACGCGCTGCCCGGCGGCGGCGCCGAGGTCTTCTCCGAGCGGGTCAAGAAGCTGCTGTTCCCGCAGAAGACCGGCGGCGAGCGCTGGCTGGAGATCCACCGCGTGGCGCACGAGATGGGCATCCGCTCCAACGCCACGCTGCTCTACGGCCACGTCGAGACGTACGCGGAACGGGTGGACCACGTGCTCAAGCTGCGGGCGCTGGAGGATCAGGCCCCCGGCTTCTTCGCCTTCATCCCGCTCGCCTTCCAGCCCGGCACCACGGGCATCCGCACCCGCCAGGCGCCGCCGAACGAAGACCTGCGCACCCTGGCCATGAGCCGACTGGTGTTCGACAACGTGCCGCACGTCAAGTCGTACTGGGTGATGCTGGGCGAGGAGACGGCGGCGGTGGGGCTGGCTTACGGCGCCTCCGACCTCGACGGCACCATCGGCGTCGAGCGCATCGCGCACGCCGCCCTGGCCGCCTCGCCGCTCGGGCTCGCGCGCGAGCGGCTGGTGGGGATGATCCGCGAAGCCGGGCGCATCCCGGTGGAACGCGACGCGCTGTACCGCGTGGTGCGGGTGTACGGCCGCCACGCAGGCGACGAGGACAGCGCCGGCGACGAGGACAGCGCCGGCGACGAGGCGGGGACCGCGTGAGCGCGAGCTTCACCGTCGCCCGCATCCCCTATCTGAACGTGCAGCCTTTCTGCGCCGACTGGGAGCACGTGCCGGCGCGCAGCATCGAGATGGCGCCGCGCCGCCTCGGGCAGGAGGCGCGCGCCGGGCGAGTGGACGCCGGGGTCATGGCGGCGGCCGACTTCTTCGAGCTCGAGGGCGACTTCGAGCGGGTCGGCCCCTTCGGCATCGCCTGCCGCGGCCGGGTGGACAGCGTCCTGCTGCTGGCGCGCGCGCCGGTGACGGCCCTGGGTGGGGCGCGCGTCTGCCTGACGCCGGAGAGCAGTACTTCGGCCGTGCTCGTGCGCCTGCTGCTCGAGCGGCGCTTCGGCCTCACGGGGCTGCGCTTCGAGCGCGCCGCCACGCCGCTGCCGGGGCGGCTCGCCGACGGCGAGGCCTGGCTGGCCATCGGGGATGCGGCGCTGGCCGCGTTGCAGGCAGCGCCCGGGGACGTCTGCCTGGATCTCGGCGCGGCGTGGACCGAGTGGACCGGCCTGCCCTTCGTCTACGCGGTGTGGGCGGTCCGCAAGAGCCTGCCCGCCGCGACCCGCGCCGGCTTCGCCGCCTTCCTCGACGCCTCGCTGGCGCGCGGCGAGCGCGACCTGGCGGGCGCCGCCCGCGCCCACCCCGCAGCCCACGGCGGTGCCTTGGGCCCGCCGGAACACCTGGAGCGCTATCTCGGCCGCTTCACCTATCGCCTGGGAGCCGCGGAGGAAGAGGGCCTCGCCACCTTCCGACGCCTCCTGCCGGAGTCCGCCCCGTGAGCCACCATCCCCCTGCCGGAGACTACGAGAAGAGCCCCACCCCCGTCGCCTCGCTCACCCTGCGCTGGCCCGAGAAGCCCGCCGACCCGGTCATCCCGCGTGGCCCGGTGCCGCCCGAGATGGCGCGGATCCGCGAGGCGGTACAGGCCGGCCGCCGGCTGACCCGCGAGGAGGGCCTCTACCTGCTCACCGACGCGCCCCTGGCCGAGCTGGGCGCGCTGGCGCAGCAGGAGCGCTTCCGCCGCCACCCCGAGCCCGTCGTCACCTACGTGATGGACTCCAACCCCAATTACACGAACGTCTGCACGGTGGACTGCCACTTCTGCGCCTTCTACCGCAAGGCGGGACACGCCGAGGCCTACACGCTCACCGTCGGGCAGGTGGTGGAGCACGTGCGCGAGGCGGCGGCGTGGGGCTGCACCACGGTGCTCCTGCAGGGCGGGCTCAATCCGGAGCTGCCGCTCTCCTACTACACGGACCTGGTGCGCGCCGTGAAGCGGGAGTTCCCGAAGGTCACGCCGCACTTCTTCTCGGCCCCCGAGATCCTCCAGGTGGCCGAGGTCTCCGGGCTGACGGTGCGCGGCGTGCTGCAGGCGCTGGTCGACGCCGGCCAGACGACGCTGCCCGGCGGCGGCGCCGAGATCCTCTCCGACCGCGTGCGCCGGCGGCTGGGCCCCAAGAAGGGCCCCTCCGAGCGCTGGCTCGAGGTGCACCGCGCCGCGCACGCCCTCGGCATGCGCTCCACCGCCACCATGATGTACGGGCACCTCGACACCGCCGAGGACCGGCTCGAGCACCTCGACGTGGTGCGCGCCCTGCAGGACGAGGCGCTGGCCGGCGGGCAGCCGGGCTTCACCGCCTTCGTGCCGTGGTCGTACAAGCGCGACGGCAGCGTGCTCGCCAACAAGGTGCGGCGCACCGCCGGCGCGGCGCAGTACGTGCGCGTGCTGGCGGCGGCGCGGCTCTGCCTCGACAACGTCGAGCACATCCAGGCGTCGTGGTTCTCGGAGGGCAAGCGGGCCGGGCAGATGGGCCTGCTCTTCGGGGCGGACGACTTCGGCGGGACGCTCTACGAGGAGAACGTGCACAAGGCGGCGGGCCACGTCGTGCAGACCACGCTCGACGAGACCCGCCTGCTGATCCGCGAGGCCGGCTTCACGCCGGCCCAGCGCACCACGCGCTACGAGATCCTGCGGGTGGACGAGGCGCCGGCCGCGCCGGAGTGGGCGGAAGCGCGCGGCTAGGCGCCGCCGCCTGGGGCTTCCCCTAGCGCCCCAGCGCCTTGCGCACCTGGGCCATGACCTCCGGGGAGAAGTCCCTGTCGAGGATCCACTGCAGGTAGTCCGGCTCGGCGGCCGCCAGCTCGCGCAGCGAGCGCCCGCGGCGCGAGCCGAAGTTCACCACCACCTCGCTGCCCACCAGGATCAGCTTGCCCTCCGCGTCCACCCAGGCGGCGTCGCGCAGGGCGGCGCTCAGCGCCGCCGGGTCGGCCGGCAGGTCGGGGTAGCGCTCGAGCTGCGCCTGCAGCACGTCGCGGGCCGCCGCCGCGTCCACCGCCGAGTCGTGAGCCCCGGCGAGGTCGCGCCCGAGGTAGAAGCGGCAGGCTGCGCTCAGGTCGCGCGGCTCGCGGCGGTGGAAGATGACTTGCGCGTCGAGCACCGCGCGGCCCTCGAGCGAGAAGGCGGCGCCGGCGCGGCGGAACTCGGCGAGCAGCAGCGGCAGGTCGAAGCGGCTGATGCCGAAGCCGCCCAGGTCGGCGTCCTCGAGGAACTGCGCGAAGCCCTTGGCCAGGCGCTCGAAGGGCGGCTCCCCGCGCACGTCGTCGTCGGTGATGCCGTGCACGGCGGTGGCCTGCGGCGGGATGGGCATGCCGGGGTTGACCCGCCGCATGCGCTCCTCGGCGCGGCCGTCGGGCCACTCCTTGATCGCCGAGATCTCGACGATGCGGTCCTTCTGCAGCACCAGTCCGGTGGTCTCGAGGTCGAGCCAGACGATCGGACGCGTGAGGCGCAGCTTGCCCATGACTCCCCCTAGCCCACCACCACGAGTTCGGGGGCGCGCGGGATGAGCCCGCGCGCCGCCGCCCGTTCGTAGAGCGCGCCGAGCGCCCGCTCGCCCTCGGGGCCGAGGTCGAGGGTGTCGGCGTTGACGTACATGTTCACGAAGCGGCGCCCCACCTCGCGCTCCAGGCCGCGCCCGTAGCGCAGGGCGTAGTCGAGCGCTTCCTCCTCGTGGGCGCGCGCGTACTCGATGCTGGCGCGCAGGGCGCGGCTCGCGGCGTCGGCCAGCGGCCGGCCGAGGTCGCGGCGCACGACGTCCAGGCCCAGCGGCAGCGGCAGTCCGGTGTCGGCGCGCCACAGCTCGCCGAGGTCGGCCAGCCGACGCACGCCGTGGTCGGCGAAGGTGAGCTGGCCCTCGTGGATGATCACGCCGGCGTCGGCCCGGCCCTGCGCCACGTCGTCGAGGATGGCGTCGAAGGGCCGCTGCACCGCGCGGCAGGCCGGGGCGTAGAGGGCGAAGACGAGCGCGGCCGTCGTCGACGCGCCCGGCAGGGCCACCGTGCGGCCCGCGAGGTCTTCCAGGCCGGCCAGCGGCCCGCCGACGCGCGCCACCACTATGGGGCCGTAGCCGCGCCCCACGCTCGCCCCCGTGCGCATCACCCAGTAGCGGTCGGCCAGGCGCGCGTACGCGTGCGCCGAGACCGCGGTGATCTCCAGCTCGGCCGACTCGGCGCGGCGGTTCAGCGACTCGATGTCCTCGAGCACGTGCTCGACGCGGTAGCCCTCCACCGTCACGGCGCCGGCGGCGAAGCCGTAGAACATGAAGGCGTCGTCGGGGTCGGGGCTGTGGCCGAAGCGAAGCACCTGCGTGGCGGGCACGGGTCCTCCGGAAGAGTGGGAATCGCTGCAAGCGCGGGGCGGGGCGGCTGCGAGGCGGCCCGGGCACCATATCGGCTCCGGCCGCCCCTCGTCCACCGCTGTCGCGCCGCCGCGGGCGCCGGCCCGCTCAATCGCCGCGCCGCACCCGCTGGCCGGAGACCGGCTCGCCGCGCGTCACCGGCTGGTCGTCGGCCACGTAGTCCGCGAAGACGGCGGGCAGGCAGTCCGCGGCTTGCGGCTTGGGTCCGTTCTGCAGTTGGTACTGCACGTGCGGCTCGCCGCTGGCCCCGGAGTTTCCGCACAGCGCGAGGGTGTCCCCTGACGCCACCTCCTGGCCGATCCGCACGAACACCGACCAGCGCTTGAGACACGAGAGCACCGAGAATTCGCCGTTGCCGTGGTCGATGACCAGGGTATTGCCGTACGGCTTGTTGAGATTGGTCTTGCCGGGGGCGTTGTCGGCGACGCCGTCGGCGGCCCACGCGATCTTGCCCGCTGCCGGGGCCACCACCGGCTGCCCGTAGGAGTAGTAGTAGTCGTTCGCCCCGCCGCCGCTCACGGCGCGGTTGCCGTCCTTCACCACTGCGAAGTCGAGCGCGAAGCGCTCGTCGGGCAGCACGGCATGGTAGTTCTGCTCCATGGTGCGGCCGCCGGCCGTCACCAGCCACTCGCCGCGCACCGGCAGGCGCAGCTCGGTCTTGGGCTGGTAGTTCTCGAACTTGCTGTCGTAGGGCCTGGCCTCGTTGCGCACGCTGAAGCCGGAGATCTTGCCGTCCGGGTCGAAGGCGATGCGCACCACCAACGGCACCGGCGCCTTGCTGTACCGGCAGTAGGCGTTGTAGAGGATGCGCCCCTCCTGCCGCCGCCCGCCGTCGCGCAAGCAGTACTGGAAGTCACCGAACTCCTCCGTTCCCTCCTTGAAGGCCTTCTCGAACTTGCCGAAGCTGCCGGCGGCGGCGCGGCCCGGCTCGCTGAACTGGTCCCACAGGCCCTTGACGTTGCCCGCCAACAGCAGCGCGTGCTGGCGGCGGCCGTGGCCCACCGCCGCCGAGCTGTCGCGGATGGCGGCCGCCGTCTTCTCCAGATTCGGGTCGGGTGCCGTCGCCGGATCCGGCTTCACGGCCGGCTGGGGCGTCGGCTTCGGCGCCGACTGCGGTGCGTCGGGCGTCGCCGGCTTAGCGGGCGTCGCCTGGCCGGTCGCGGGTTTGCCGGGAGCCGGCGCGGCCGGCTGGGCCGCCGGGGCCCGCCGTCCGGACGTCAGGAGTAAGGTGACGCAGAAAACGAGGACAGCAAGAGAGAGCAAGAAGCGAACTGGGAATCGCAAGGTAGGGACCTCCGCTGATGAGTGGCTCGGGACGCCGGGCGCCGAGAGGGCGCGCGAGCGCGTTCTCCCGTCCTCCCCAGGATGACGCAGGCGGACTGGCGCTCGCGAAACCGCTTTTTATTCTAGCAGCCGGAGGAGACTCGCGGTAAGCCCCGTGGTAGCCTCGGGCGGCCCGGTCCCCTCCGGGGGAGCGGCGAGCGCGCCATGACCCCTTCGGACTCGCTGGAACAGCGGCTCAAGACCCTCGCCCTCGCCGACGGCGCGGCGGCCGTGGGCATCGCCCGCGTGGAGGGCGGCGCGGCGGACCTCGACCGGCGCCGCCTGCGCCGCTGGCTCGCCTCGGGCTTCGCGGCGGGCATGGGCTACCTCGGCGCCCGCGAGGACCGCCGCGCCGACCCGCGGCTCTCCCTGCCGGGCGCGCGCTCCGTGGTGGCGGTGGCGTACGACTACGCGTTCCCCGCGGAGGATGCCGGGGCCGAGGCGCGCCGGGCCGCCGCCGGGGCCGGGCGCGTTGCCCGCTACGCGCGCGGCCGCGACTACCACCGCATGCTCCCCAGGAAGCTCGGCCGCCTGCTCGCCTTCCTGCAGACCGAGCGCCCGGGCACTGCGGGCCGCGTCTACGTCGACGCCGGACCCGTGCTCGAGCGCGCCTGGGCGGCGCGCGCCGGCCTCGGATGGGTGGGCAAGCACTCACTGCTGCTGCGCCGTGACGGGGGTTCGTGGTTCCTGCTGGGCGTGCTGCTCACCGACTGCGACCTGGCCCCCGACGCCCCGGCCGAGGAGCTCTGCGGTGCCTGCGTCCGCTGCCTCGCCGCCTGCCCCACCGGCGCCATCGTGGCCCCCTACCAGGTGGACGCGGCGCGCTGCATCTCCTACCTCACGATCGAGCTGCGCGGCGCCATCCCGCACGCCCTGCGCCCGCTGATCGGCGACCGTATCTTCGGCTGCGACGACTGCCAGGAGGCCTGTCCGTGGAACGAGCCCGCCGCCGCCGCCCGGCTCGCCGACTTCGCGGCCCGCCCCGGAGTGCTCGACACGCCGCTGGCCGACTGGCTCGACCTCGGCGAGGCGGAGTTCCGTGCGCGCTTCGCCGGCAGCCCCATCGCCCGCGCCCGCCGCGACGGCTTCCTGCGCAACGTGTGCGTCGCGCTCGGCAACCGCGGCGAGCCCGCGGCAGTGCCGCGTCTGGCCCGCGCTCTGGCCACGGATCCCGACGCCCTGGTGCGCGCCCACGCCGCGTGGGCCCTCGGCCGGATCGGCGACGCCGAAGCGGCGGAGGCGCTCCGGGCCGCCGCAGCCGCCGACGCCGACCCCGCGGTGCGCGAAGCGGCGGCGGAGACCCTGTGAGCCGACCGCGGCGGGCGCGCCGCTTCCTGATCGTGGGCGGCGGCTGCTACGGCACCCACTTCGCCCGCTCGCTCCTGCGGGCGCGCGAGCGGCGCAAGCTGCCGGGCGACGAGATCTGGGTGATCGACCGGGCCGGCGACTGCGCCGCGGCCGCTCTGACCCCGCGAGCCGGATTCCGGATCGTGGCCGCGGACTGGGAGGAGTTCTTCGCGGACTATCTGCACGGCTGGCGGGAGGGTTCCGGGCAGCGCGAGGAGGATCTGCTGGTGCCCTCGCCGCTCGCCCCGCAGCTGTTCGGGAGCTGGCTGGCGCGGTCCCTGGCAGGCGAGGTCCGGCTCGCGGAGGTGCCCCCCCCGCTGCTGCCCGACACGCCCCTAGCCCGCCTCACCGGCACGCGGCTCGCCGTCTCCTTCGCGGAGTGGCGCTGCCCCGCCCACTGCATCGAGCCCGCAGTCTGCCCAGCCACCCGGCAGCCGCGCACCTGGGAGGTCCCGCAGGCGCTGCGGGCCTACGCGCGCGACCTGCGCGCCGCGGGCGTCGTGCCACTGGTCGGGCCGTTCGCCGGCCGCGTGACGCATCTGGTGGAGGGCGTCGGGGTCTTCCCGCTGATGGACTGGGCGCGCGCGGCCCGCGCCCTGCGCTCGACGCTGACGGGCCCGGAGGCACCGCCCGCCGCCTACGCGCTGGTGGGCACGGTCTCAGGCTGCCACGGCGCGGCGTCGCTGCTGCGGGCCGAGCGGGAGGACACCGCCCAGGCAGCGGACCGCCCTTCAGGTCGAAGGTGACGCGCTACAGGTCGAGTCCGGGGGGCGCTACAGGTCGAGCTTGACGCGCGCCATCCAGAGTGACGGGCCCGGCACGAGCTCCAGACCGATGTAGGACGCCGCCTTCACCTCGCGGCCCGGCGTTGCCTGGCCCTCGGGCCACGGGCAGCCCTTCACCTTGGCGGTGAGGCCGCTGTCCTCGAGGCGGCGGAAATCCACCTCGGTCCACACGGCCCGGTGGCGCTCGGTGAGGAACAGGAGCTGGTTCATCCAGTTCACGAGGAGGTCATCCCAGCCGTCCGCCTCCAGCTCGATCACGTCCTCGGCCGCCGGGTCGCCGTCCGGGTCGGGCACCTGCGTACGCGCCAGCGCCCAGGCCGCCAGCCGGAAGAGATCCGGGGCGGAGTGGCCGCGCAACTCGACGGTCAGATCGCTGGCGTGCGAGCGGAACTCGACCGAGCCGTAGGGCGTGCGATGTCGCTCCATCGCGGCGCCGGCGCCGCCTGGGGTCTCGGATGTCGCGTTTCTCTTATCCATGGCCCGCGCAGTTCGAAGTCGGTCGGTGCGGATCGCCTACCAGAGGCGCACGGCCAGCAGCTGCCCGCCGTGTCCCTCGAGAACGTTGGTACGTCGGCAGTTCGAGCACGGCACCGCCAGCGAGCCGTCCGGCAACCGCCGCGAGTCCGGGAAGATCAGGGGCGCGGCTCCGACATTGACCGCCGACAGTGAGGTCAGCGTCGCGCCGCAGCCCAGGCACGCCAGGCTCACGTACAGATGCTGGAGCGGGCTGCCGGCGTCCTCGCGGCCTCCCCTGCCGTAACGCCATTGCTGCAATAACAACTCGATAGGCAACTGCCCCTCCTGGCGCAGCGCCTGGCACGACCGGCAGAGCGGTAGCGATGCGTCCTCGGTCGCCGTGTGGATGGCGATCTCGAACGGGCTGCCTGCCAGGTCACTCTGACAATGCGAACAAACCGCAGCTCCGACCAGGGGAATGCCTCCGGGTGAGTGTGGCATTGGAACCCTCGAGAGCTTCGGGCTTGGGGATTCTGGAAAAGGACGGGCCGCCTGTCAAGCCATAGTGGCCACTTTTACAAAACCCCCCGCTCCCTGAGGCTGACGAAGCCGTTCCTCCCCACCACCACGTGGTCCAGGAGTTCCAGCCCGAGCAGGCGGGCCGCGTCCCGCAGGCGCTCGGTCAAGGCGCAGTCCTCGGGACTGGGCTCGGGGTCGCCCGAGGGATGATTGTGCACCACCACCAGCGCGGCGGCGCGGGCGCGCAGGGCCGGCCCCAGGACCTCCCGCGGGTGCACCAGGCTCGCCGTGAGCGTGCCCACGGAGACGAGCCGCCGCCGTACCACCCGGTGGCGCGCGTCGAGGTAGAGCGCCACGAAGCGCTCGCGGTCGGCGGTGCGCAGGTCGGCGCACCATTCGTAGACGTCGGCCGGCGAGGCCAGCACCGGGCTCGGCGCGGCGTAGGCGCGGCGCCCCAGCTCGAAGGCGATAGCCAGCCGCTCGCGCGCCTCGCCGGAGATGGGCAGCCCCTCCGGCCAGGCGGCCGGCGAGCGCCGGGCCCAGGCCGCCAGCCCCACGCGCCGCAGCCCGACCCGCATGGCGCGCGCCGTGGCGCGCCGCTCGGCCGGAGAGGCGCAGACCAGCGCGGCCAGCAGCGCCGCATCGCTGGCTCCCGCCAGTCGCCGCGCCTCCGCGCGGTCTGTCGCGACGCGCCTCCCCTGCGTTCCACCCGGGGCCGCGCCGGAATCCTGCGTCGGATGAGGTTCCACGACCGCTCCTGCGGGGGCGTTTGACAGTGCCGCGAGAGGCGGGCTACGCTCGCCTAGGATTTCCCGCCGATCCAGGATTCCCAGAGGAACCTCCATGACCGTCCGTCGCGTCGCCCTCGCCGCCGCCCTTGTGGGCCTCCTGCTCCCCGCTCTTTGGCAGCCCGCCGGAGGGCAGAAGAACGTCCCCTCGTCCATCCAGCTCGTGTACCCGATGAAGAAGATCTTCAAGCCCGGGGACTGGGTGCTCTACAAGGTCGGCGGGCAGAACGGGCGCGGCGAGACGTCCACCGACTGCCAGCGGGTCCAGATCGGGGTGGCCACGACCTACCGCGGCGAGGATTGTTTCTGGCTCGAGACCGGCTGGGGGCCGGACCCCGATCGACTCGTCTGGGGCGCCGTCATGGTGAGCGAGAACATCTTCCTCGATTCGCTCGCCGACGTCCGCGGCAGCGTCTACATTCGCCAGATGCACGTCACCAACACGCCCGACGGCACCCCCCTGGCCCTGATCAACCGGACCTTGGCCCCGAATCTCCCGCCGGGTGACCTGGCGGCCCGGCGCCCCACCTACACCGAGCTCGGGATCGACACCCTGGACACGCCGAAGGGCCGCATCGCCTGTCGGCTGGTCGAGGTCAAGCGGACCTACCGGTCGGCCCGCGACATGCCCGATAGCACCATGCAGCAGGGGACCATCTCCACCGCCCGGCGCTGGTATAACGCCGACCTGATCCCCATCACGGGCCTGGTGCGCGAGGAGGAGGAGAAAGTCTACTTCGAGCGCGCCTGGCCACTCGGCAAACCGAGCACCGACTACCCCATGCGCGAGGTCGGGAAGGACGTGCTGCGGGTCGAGATGATCGATTTCGGCCACGGCGCCAAACCGATGGTCTCCGACCGCGTGCGCGTCACCACGCAGGTGGGCGGCGGCGAGGGCGACGAGTAGAGCCGGACAGGGGGGCTTGCGGCTCCCCGGCCTACCCACGCACCAGCGCTTCCGCGAAGGCGCGGGGATCGAAGTCGTCCAGGTCGTCCATCCCCTCCCCGACACCGATCAGCCGCACCGGCAGCCCCAGCTCGCCGGCCACCGCCAGCACCACGCCGCCGCGCGCCGTGCCGTCCAGCTTGGTGAGGGCCACGCCCGTGACGCCGAGCGCGGCGTGGAACTCGCGCGCCTGCGCGAAGCCGTTCTGGCCCAGAGTCGCGTCGAGCACGAGCAGCACCTCGTGGGGCGCCCCCGGGACCTGGCGGGCGATCACGCGTTTCACCTTGACCAGCTCCTCCATGAGGTTGAGACGCGTGTGCAGGCGGCCCGCCGTGTCGATGAACACCACGTCGGCGCCGCGGGCCTGCGCCGCCTCGAGGCCGTCGTGGGCCACCGCCGCCGGATCGGCACCCGGCTTCTGACGGACCATCTCGGCCCCGG
>Ga0315284_10006413_pt1 | contig 16745 bp, 13 predicted proteins | sample YL17G09_16_MG_FD_203696 | JGI IMG/M metagenome (GOLD analysis project Ga0315284, IMG submission 203696) | Sediment microbial communities from Yellowstone Lake, YNP, Wyoming, USA - YL17G09_16 | ecosystem: Environmental > Aquatic > Freshwater > Lake > Sediment | place: USA: Wyoming | collected...
GTAGCCGGCCTCATCGGCGCCGGCATCCCCGGCGGCCTCACCGGCCGGATCGCCCGCGGCCCCGGTCCTCACGGCTCCGAGCGGCAGGGCCCGTCTCCCCGCGCCCTGCCCTCCCCCGCCCAGCGCGCCTGGCAGGACCTCGAGGTGGGGATGTTCATCCACTTCGCGCCCAACACCTGGCAGGAGCAGGAGTACGACGATAGGTCCACGCCGCTCGCCGCCATCGACCCCGACATCGACACCGACCAGTGGGCGGACACCGCCGCCGGCCTCGGCGCCAAGTACATCGTGCTCGTGGCGAAGCACGTGGGCGGCTTCTGCCTCTGGCAGACGGCGACGACCGACTACTCGATCGCGCACACGCCCTGGCGCGGCGGCCGCGGCGACGTGATGGCCGACCTCGCCGCTTCGTGCGCGCGGCGCGACATCCGCCTCGGCGTGTACCTCTCGCCGCGCGACGACTCGCAGGGCGCGGGCGGCGCGGGCCGCTGCGTGAACGCCGACCGCCAGGCCGCGTACGACCTCCTCTACCGGCAGCAGCTCACCGAGCTGCTCACCCGCTACGGGCCCATCGTCGAGCTGTGGCTGGACGGGAGCAGCGTGGTGCCGACGGGCGACCTGGTGCGCCGGTACGCGCCCGAGGCGATGGTGTTCCAGGGACCGCAGGCGACCATCCGCTGGGTCGGCAACGAGGACGGCTTCGCGCCCTACCCCGCCTGGAACAGCCTCGCGCGGGCCGACGCGGCCACCGGCATCGCAACCGCGCTCCACGGCGACCCCGGCGGCGACGCCTGGATGCCGCTCGAGGTGGACGTATCGCTGCGGCGCCCCAACTGGTTCTGGAGCACGACGAACCACGTGAACCTGCTGTCGGTGGACCAGCTGCTGGAGATCTACTACCGCTCGGTGGGTCGAGGGGCGCAGCTGCTGCTCAACGTCACGCCGGACCGCACGGGCCACGTGCCGGAGGGCGACGCCGTACGCGTGCGGGAATTCGGGGACGAGGTGCGCCGCCGCTTCAGTGCGCCGGCGGGCGAGAGCGCGGGGATGGGCCGCGTCGTGACTCTGCGGTTCCCCGAGGCGCGGCGCGTGGACCACGTCGTCCTTCAGGAGGCTCTGGCCAGCGGCGAGAGAGTGCGGGAGTACCGGATCGAGGGGCTCGTGGACGGCGCCTGGACCCTGCTCGGCACTGGCTCCGCCATCGGCCACAAGCGCATCCAGCCGGTGGGGCCGGTCACCACCGCGGCGATCCGGCTGGATTGCACGCGCTCCGCCGCCACGCCCGCGATCCGGCGCCTCGCGGCGTTCGACACGGGCCGCGCGCCGCCGGCGACGTGGCGGGCGCAGGCCGCGATCTGGGCGGACGATGTGGCCGGCGAGTGGGCGAACGGCCGGTGCGAAGCGGACCTGACGCGGAAGATCCCGGCGGCGGCGCAGTACCGCGTGCGGTTCGTGGCGCCGGGTGGCGAGTCCGTGACTCTCGCGTCCGTCGAGCTCGTCATCGGCGGGGCGAGTCAGCCGTTCCTGGTGCGACGCGCACCGGGGCGCGGCGACGTGCTCCTGCTGACCGTCCCCGGGCTGGGCCAGCCGATCGTCCTGCGGGCCCGCGTGCGCGGCGCCCCGCGCGGGACACTGTTGCTGCGGCGGCTGTGAGGCGCCGCCCCGCGAGTCGACCAGAGGTCCCTCTCGAGTTGCTACTATGGATCCAGTAGGTAGACCGGTGGAGGGGATGCGATGCGTCGCCGCGCTTCTCGTCGCGGCCGCAGTGCTTTGCGTCCCGGCTGCGGCGCGCGCCCAGATCCGCGGCACCGTGACCGACGCGTATGGGCGCCCTCTCCCCGGCGTGCTCGTCGAATTGTGGGACGCGCACCGGCGCCTCGCGGGCGACGGAACCGACGCGGCGGGGATCTTCCGCCTCTCTCCCTCCGGAACGGGACCCCGTGTGCTCCTCGCGCGCGGCATCGGCCTCGAGCCCCTGCGTTACCTCGTCGGGCCCCACGACTCCCTCGTCACGCTCGCGATGCAGTCGCACGCGATCGAGATCTCCGGCGCGACCGTCGTGGCCGCGGCGACCGCGTGCCCCGAGGCCGACGACCCACGCGCCCGCGCTCTGTGGGAGCGTGCGGCACGTCACTATGACGTCGATCTGTCGGCCTTCGGCGTGAGCACCACCACCAGGCTCTTCGCCGCGATCGTGCCTCCCGAACGCCTCGGCGTGATCGACACGTCGCAGCTCGTGGACCAGTTCATCCACGCCGGTTACTCGACGCTGGCCTTCGCGACCCGCTTTGCGACCGAGCGCACCTTCTACGCCGTGCCGGCGGCCCGCATCCGCTGGCGCCGATTCGGCCTCTGGTTCTACCCGCTGCTCGAGTCCACCCGCGCCTGGCACTTCGCCGACTCGTTGTTCGGGCTGATGAACCGCCTGGCATTCACGGAGACCCTCGCGGGCGACACCGTGATCGCGTTCTGTTCGCGGCTCGGCGCCCGGCCGTACATCCTGGGACGATTGCGCATCGCGCCCGATACCACGCTGGCCGCCGCGGAGTGGGAGTTCGTGACCCCGTCTCCGCGTGAGCAGGCGGGCGGGCGCGTCCTGTTCGCGCCGATCGACCCGAGCGCCTCGGGCCGGCCGCTGCTCCCTGTCGCGGGGCTGTTCTGGCGCAAGCTCGCACGCGTGGTCTATCAGGAGTGGATGGAGTACCGGCAGTGGTCCCGGTGCGAGGCTCCCGGCCGGTGCCTGGCGCCGGTGCCGCTGAGGTGACCCTTGCGCTCCGCCGCGCAGGCGCAATGATTGGAGTGAGTTATTTGCCGTCTCGAGGGCCGCATGGACCTCCTCGCCGCTGACTGGTCGCTGGCGCAGCTCACCCGGTTCCTGCTCTTCGGCAACTACGCGGGCAGCATCGCGCTCCTCCTGGGCATCGCTCTCGCTCGGGACGTCGAACCCTTCCGCGCGGGGCGCCAACTCGCGTCGCGTGTCGGCGGCACGGCGCTCGTGCTGCTCGGCGTCGCGGGTTGGGCCCTGCCCTGGCTCGCCATCTGGTGGTGGCATAGGGTCCACCTCCCGTGATGAGCGACGCCGCGCCGACGCACCGGATGCCGCTCCGGCTGCTCCCGTTCATGCTCCTACCGCGGCTCGTGTGGGCAGCGATCGACGGCGCCTACGTCTTCGGCCGCCTAACCGGCCACCGGTACGCGAAGATGCTCGGCCTGCGCCAAGCGGCGGAACGGGCCCTGCGGCGCGGCCAGCTGGAGAAGACGCAGCGGCTGGCACGGGAGCTGCTGGACCTCGCGCCACAGTTCCGCCGCGACTGGAATTACGGGAACGCGGTGCATCACGGGCACCGGCTGCTGGGCGAGGTGGCGCTGCAGCGCGGTGACATCGGGAGGGCGCGTGAGGAGCTGCTCGCGGCGGGCCGCACACCGGGCTCGCCGCAGCTCAACAGCTTCGGGCCCAACATGAGTCTGGCGAAGCGGCTGCTGGAGCGGGGGGAACGGGACATCGTGCTGGAGTACTTCGCGCTGTGCGCCGCGTTCTGGAAGTCCGATATCCAGGGCAGCCTTCCCGCCTGGACGGCCGCCGTCCGCGAGGGGCGGATGCCCGAGTTCCGCGGCAACCTGATCTACTGAGGCGGTCGCTCTCTCCCAGCGACCGTCGCATCCACAGCCAGCGCACGAGACGTGACCGTCGGGCCGCGCACGAGCACGCCTACGAGCACGCCCGTGAGGCGTCCGGGCGGCGCGCCCGCGACGAAGGTGGCTGGCAAGACCACCGCCACGCCGCCGCCCGCGCGCTGAATCGGCACCACGACCGCGGGGCGGCCCGCCGCCGCGGGGAAGAAGGTGACCAGCGCCCCCTCCGGTGGGGCGCCGCGCAGTCCCGTGATCTCGAGCCGGACGCTGTCCGCGGCCGCCACGGCGCGGACGGTGATGCCCTCCCCCGACGCCGGGAAACTCCCTGCCCCGGCCTCGACTTGACTCCAAGCCGGGGTGCGCGCGGCGACGCCGGGCCCGATCCGCACGTCCACGCTCGCCGTCCGCTGCTGCCGGATGCAGTTGGTCGAGCAAAGGAGCCAAGTCAGCTCTGCCCGGAGGCGGGCGACTCCCGCCCGCGCCGATGGTTCGACGCGGAACGGGGTGAGGACGAAGACGGCGCCGCGGAGGACGTGCGCGACGTCTGCGCCGGTCACGTGGCGTTCGGGGAACGGCCACTCGACTGGGCCGGCGCTGACGCCCGCCGGGGCGATCCACGCGAGAGTGGTCGGGAGCCCGGTCGTGCCGGGGTTGAGCCAATCGATGCACCAACCGTCCGGCACATCGAGCCGCACCGCGACCTGAAACGCGCCGCCCGGCCGAACGGCGCCGAACTCGCTCACCGCCGCGACCCGGACCTCCGGCACCTGCGCGCTCACCGCTCGCATCGCCGCAACGGCGAGCGCGCATGCCAGGCCGCCGGCGCGCGTCACGGCGACGGCGAGGCCCGCAGCGCCCGCCGGATCGTTGGCAACAGGCTCCGGCCCCGCAGGTCGCCATCCACGGCGAGGATCGTCCCGTCCCGCCCGACCAGGATGGCGCGCGGAACGAACATGATCTCGAGCTGCCGCATCTGCGGATTAGAGAAGCCGCCTGGTGCGATGGCGTGGCGCCACGGCATCCGCCACTCGCCGTTGCGGAAGGTGCGGACGTCCTCCGACCTCGCATCCAACGACACGCTGATGAACTCCACACTGTCCGCCGCGAGGCTGTCGTGCGCTTGGTGGAGATCCGCCATCTCCACGATGCACGGGCCACACCACGTCGCCCAGAACTCCAGGAGGTACGGCTTCCCCGCCAGGGACTCGGGAGTGTACGTGGCCGCGGTGTCGTCGAGAGAGGCCAGGCGGAACGTCGGGACCCGCCTTCCGACCTGCCAGATCCGTCCCGGCGCGAACGCCGCGTTGAGGTACGAGGCGCTGGGCGAGTTCGGATAGTCCCTGGCGAACCGCAGGTAGTACTCGTTGCGGCGCGATCCCTCGGCCCACCCGATGGCGCTGGCCAGCGCCTCCCCACGCACGACCGAATCGGGATGCTCGGCGACGATGCGGTCGAGATACCCGAGCATGAGACGGTTGAGGACGGTATCAGGTGGCGTCCCGGCCCGCGGGGTTTCGGTGCGACCGAGGCCCGCGCGGAACGCAAGCATCATCGCACTCGGCGGGCCGACCTCAGGGAACGCCCACCACGGCGACGTCGGCGGGATCTCTCGCGCGATGCGCCATCCCAGAGCCGAGTCGAGCCGGCCACTCATGCTGGCGATGCCGAAGAACTGAAAGAGCAGCAGCTGCCGGACGATCGGGTCCCGCTCGCGCTGGAGCGCCGCCATCCGCCTGGCGACGAAGGGCGCCCAGTCGTAGCGCCACGTCGAGTCCCGCCGCACCCGAGCCGCGCCGGAGGAGTCGAAAAGGGCCTGGCTTCGCTCCTGCAGGTCGCGGATCAGTGAATAACAGCGGGCCATCTGTGTCGTCGTGTCCCGGAAGGTCACGGAGGGCGCCGCAGCGGGGCGCTGAAGAGCGCTCGGGTCGAAGACGATCGTCGCACGCCGGTTCCGGGCCCGGATCACGGACCGGTAGCCGGCATTGTCCACGTACGAGTACCGGTCCGCCAGCGTGCCACCGGTCGTACGGGTGCCGTTGGCGACGGTGTCGAGGCCCACGAGCTGATAGGCAAGAGTGTCGGCGGACGTCTCGACCTCGAGTGTGTACCGGCCGTCGGGCTGGCGGACGAGGGGGCGACCCGAATCCGCCTTGAAGTTGTTGAAGTCGCCGATGGCCCTGACCCTATCCAGGCTGTCGATGTAGGTGTGGTGCTTGAGGCGCACGTCCAGCGCGATGGTTGTCGGCGACGTGATGAGCAGCGGGACGCTGGTGGAGTAGTGATCCACGCCTGTGAACAACAGGCGGAAGCCACCGGTCTCCGTCGTCGCGATCGCGAACCGCCCGTCGGGAGTGACCTGAGCCCGCGCGATCCGGCCTGCTGTGATGGGCCGCTGCAGATGGGCGTGCGCGAGCTTCATCGGTGCGCCGTCGGCGCCGACGACCGTGCCGGTGACGACGGTGACCGCGGGACGCTGCGCGAGTGCGGCGCTGGCGAGAGCTGCCGAGAGAACGACGACGGAAGCGATCACGAATCCCGACCGACGGGACATGCCCCCTCCCTGTGGACGGTGAGGTCGTGCTAACCGGGGCGATGAAGCGCTAACTTGGGACGCGGGCCGTCCAGCCGCAACTAGAACCAGCAATAGTGCCTGGTCGACTCGGGGTTGGCCTGGTCGTGCAGGGGGTCGGACCCCAGCCGAGTCACCGGCCCGGCCGCACCTCGACGCTCTCCCCCTGCGCGAGCGCCCGCGCTCCCAGGCATCGGCGAGACTCGTCGGCGAAGGAGTGGAAGGCGATCACCTCCCGAGCGGGCACGCGGGCGCCGCGCTGCTGCGCCATCCAGCACAGCAGGTTCTCCTGGACGAGTGCCACGTCCAGCTCGGGCATCGCCTGAAGGTCGGCGGGGTCCACGGTATCACCCGAGTGGTAGATGCGGCGCCCGCGCCACGTGATCAGGAAGGCGACGGTCTCGACAGCGGCGTGCCGCACGTGCCGCTCCGGGATGCGCACGACGCGGAACGCCCCGATCGCTACCGAGTCCGAGGGGGAGAAGACCCGGTCCGGCGGCAGCAGGGCGAGCACCTCCGCGGGGCCGTACGCGGGCCAGCCACGCGCCAGCAGCGCCTCGCGATCGAAATGATCGGAATGGCGGTGCGTGAACAGGGCGAGCACCCTGCCCTGCGCGCGGACCGCGCCGCTGTCGTAGGTCATGAAGCCACCGACGCCGGACTCATAGGGAAAGTCGATCAGCAGCGTCGTGCGGTCGTCGGTGAGCTCGAACGCGGCATTGCCGATGAAGCGGATCTCGAGCGTCGGGGACGGACCGCAGTGCGTGGACACGGCCAGGCCGGCGATCAGCAGGCCCAGGCACCAAGAAGGGCGAGCGTTCACCGCTCCAACTCCTTCAGCCGCAGGTCGATCAGCTGGCGGAGGCGCCGCAGCGTGCGCGGATGCAGGTGACGATCTCGGACGAGACTGTCCAGGAGGACGTCGTAGGACCCGTGGAAGAGGGAGTCGAGAAGCTCGCCGATCGCGTCGGAACGACCCGCCCCGCGCTTCACGGTCGGAGCATACCGGTGCGCCATCCCTTCCGGCGAACGCCGGACCCACCCTTTGGCCTGCAGCGTGCGGAGGTTCGTCAGGACGGTGGTGTGGGCAAGCTCGAGTTCCCGCTCCGCGTTGATGTGCTGCCGCACCTCGGCGACCGTCCCCGAGCCCAGGTCCCAGAGCGCATCGAGAATGTCCCACTCGCGCGCGCTGGGGGTCCTCTTGGCCGGCGGGTCGCTGCGCATCGTCGTCCTACCTCCAGGGCCCCCGAGCTGCGATGCTCCCGAGCCAACCGTGCGACGCCCGGTACCGGCGCGCAGGGCTTGTCTACTACACCTGCAGGGCTTGTCTACTATACCTATAGTAGGTCCGCTCTCGAACCCCCCGCCCTCTCGCGGCGCCCGCGCCGCCGCGCGCCACCCGACGGAGCTACCGCGTGCCCGCCCCCGCCCACAGCTTCGGCACCAGCCGCAGCAGCCCGAAGCCGCTCACGAGGAACGCCGCCAGCCACACCAGCGCGGGACCCATCCGACCGTAGAGGAAGCTCCCAGTCCCGAACAGCGCCGCGTACACGAACACGCACCCCAGCACCCAGCCGAGCAGCGACTGCGCTAGGCTGTCCGGCGCCGCCGCGACACCCGCCTCGGAGCGCACCGAGTTCCAGCCCGGCCCGGCCGGCCGCACCAGCTTGTAGAACGAGACCAGCGTCGCGCGGTCGGTCGGCCGCGTGAGGTACGCCGTCGTCACCCACACCACCGTCGTGGTGGCCACGGTGATCAGCAGCGAGATGTGCGCCGGCACGCCGTGGCCCATCTTCGCCGCAGCGAAGAAGCCGGCCGCCACGAGGAACGAGCTGGTCATGGCCGCCACCTCGCACCAGGCGTTCACGCGCCACCAGAACCACCGCAGCAGGTAGATGAGCCCCGTCCCCGCCCCCACCGACATCATCAGCTGGAACGCCTCCCGCGCGGTGTCGAGCACCAGCGTTACCCCCGCGGCCACGATCATCAGCAGTCCCGTCACGACGCGGCCCACGAAGACGTAGTGCTTCTCATCCCGCCCCGAGTTGATGAACCGCCGGTAGAAGTCGTGGACGAGGTACGACGTCCCCCAGTTGAGGTGCGTGATCATCGTGGACACGTAGGCCGCCAGGAGGCCGGCGACCATCAGCCCCAGGAATCCCGCCGGCAGGAAGCGCATCATTGCCGGATACGCCATGTCGTGGCCGATGAGGCGCGGATCCACGTAGGGGAAGGTGCGCTGGATGTCGCTCAACTCGGGGTAGATGATGATGGACGCGAGCGCGACGATGATCCACGGCCACGAGCGCAGCGCGTAGTGCGCGACGTTGAAGAGCAGCGTGCCGCCCAGCGCGTCCTTCTCGCTCTTCGCCGCCAGCATCCGCTGGGCGATGTAGCTCCCGCCGCCCGGCTCCGCGCCCGGATACCAGACCGACCACCACTGCACGGTGATCGGCACGATGAGCACGGTGAGGGTCAGGCTCCAGTCGCCGAAGTCCGGCACCAGGTTCAGGGTCCGCGCGTCGAGCTTGCTGAAGAGACCCGTCAGACCGCCCACCTCCGGCTGCTTGAGCGCGAAGTAGGCCGCCGCGACGGCGCCCGTCATCGCGATGCCGAACTGGATGAAATCGGTGACCAGCACGCCCCACAGGCCCGATGTCGCGGCGAAGACGACGTTGATCACGGAGCACACGGCCAGCGTCTGCCACATCGGCCAGCCGAAGAGGATGTTCGCGATCTTGGCGGCGGCGAGGTTCACCGTGGCCATGATCACCGCGTTGAAGCACAGCCCGAGGTACACGGAGCGGAAGCCGCGCACGAACCGTGCGGCCCACCCCGAGTAGCGGATCTCGTAGAACTCGAGGTCCGTCAGCACGCCGGACCGCCGCCACAACCGGGCGTAGAAGAAGACCGTCATCATCCCGGTGAGCAGGAACGCCCACCACGCCCAGTTGTTCGCGACGCCGTTCTCGCGCACGAAGTTCGTCACGAGGTTCGGGGTGTCGGTGCTGAAGGTGGTCGCGACCATCGACACGCCGATCAGCCACCACGGTGCCGACCGCCCCGAAGTGAAGAACTCGGCGGTGTTCTTCCCCGCGCGCCGCGCGAGGAGCGGCACCGGGAGGAACGCGGCGATCAGGGAAACGGCGATGACGATCCAGTCGAGGGTCGTGAGGTGCATGGACGGTCCGGGGGTTAGGGTCCGGGGGTCGGCCGCACCCGGCGGGCTGGCGTTGGTGTCGCCGGGGATCGCGCGGGTGTGGCCACCGGCGGTCGCGCAACAGCCGCAGGTTGCCGCGACGGCTCGCGCACGAAGGCGCGGAGGATGTTGGCGGCCTCGGCGGCGAGGCGGGCCTCGCCGCCGGGGATGGCCCGGTCCCAGGGATCGGTGATCGTCACACCGCCGAACCCGGCGTCCAGGCTCGAGAACGTCACCTTCAGGCTCTCCCCGATCGCGGTGTACTTCGGTTCCCAGCCGATGGTCGAGAGCACGAAGCGGCCCCGCGGCACGGCGAACATCGAGATGCCGTCGGCGTACGACTGCGGGGCATGGGTGTCCCCGAGGAGGCCGAGGAGCGTAGGCACCAAATCGATGTGGCTCGTGACGGCGGTGTAGCGGCCGCGGGGCACGCCCTCGCCCGCGATGACCATCGGCACGTGGATCTGCTCGTCCACGACGCCGGAGGCGTGGCCGATGTGCCCGTGCTCACGGTACTCCTCGCCGTGGTCGCCCGTCACGACGACGAGCGGCGTTCTCCCGCGACGGGACGCGAACCAGGTCAGGAAGTCGTCGAGCTTCCAGTCCACCTCGTACGCCGCATTGCGCGCCCGGCGCTCGATCAGCGCCGAGGGCACGCGCGACGCCTCGATCGTGCTCCCGCCCTCCCAGAACGGACGGAAGCGCACCGAGCGTTCCGGGAACGTGTAGAAGAAGTGGGTGCCGTCGAAGAAGAGCATCAGGAAGACGGGCCGGGGACCCGCCTGCCCCACCCACGCCGTCGCCCGCGCCACCATCGCCGAGTCCCGCGTGGCACCGATGCCCGGGAACTCCGTCTCGAGGTCGTGCTGCACGTCGCCGAACACCGTGGCCTTGAGGCCCATCCAGTCCACGGACGATGCGGTCAGGAGGCGGCTCTGGTAGCCGTACCCCTTCAGCGCGGCGAACAGGAGCGGCGCGCGGCCCGAGCCCACGATGGCGTCCAGCTTCTGCGCCTGGAGCCCGAAGAAGAGACTGAACAGCGAGTAGTGGGTGGAGCTGGCGGCGGCGTAGTGCCGCTCGAACAGCGCTCCCTGCTCCGCGCGGCGCCACAGGCGCGGCATCGTGAGCGAATCGAGGAAGTCCGCGCGCACGCTCTCGATGAGCACGAGGATGACGTCCGGCGTGCGCGTGAGCACCACGCTGCTCGGCCCGATGCCCAGCGGCAGGCGCGTCGCACTGCGGGAGGCGACGGTCTCGAGCGCGTCGGTCATCCGCGTGTCGCCCGTGCCCGTGATCCGGGAGAGGAGACGGTTCATCCGCAGCGGAGCCTGGAGCGGGAGCACCTGCCCCGCCGCGAAGACCGCCTGACCGCCGAGGAACGCGAGCGTCGCGACGTAGACGCGCTCGACACCCGCCAAGAGCACGATGGCGATCACCCAGCCGAGCACCGGCCGGGGCCGAGCCGTACGCCGCACCGCGAACCGCCCGAGGAACGCGCTCCCGCCCCACACCTCGCCCGCCAGCCACAGCGCCGCCACGGCCAGAGCCGCCGCGACCTCCCAGGCCGGGATGCCGGTCTCGGCCAGGGCGCGCGGCTGCAGCAGCACACGCACCACGAGACCGTTGATGTGGAAGCCGAGGGCGCGGTAGACCTGGCTGTCCACGGCGAGGGCGACGGTGACGAGTCCGACCAGAGCGGGAGCGGCGAAGCGATAGGCGCGTCCGGCAAGGCTGAGCGGGAGACCGATGAGGAACGCCGCCGTGAGGAGGAGCACGCTCTCCAGGGCGAACGCGGGCCAGAGCGCCGTGTGGTAGCCCGCCGGCACGTCGGCGAGAGCCTGGCGGATCGACGGCGCGTAGACGAGGAGGACGACGGGGACGTGCAGCAGCGCCCACATCAGCGCCGGCCATCTGAGGGCGGCGCCCGAGCGATCTGCGCCAGACGAGGAGGTGGTGCCGGAGCCCGGGGGCATTCGGGGTAGCAACGTAGCAGGGGCGGGCGGCACGCGCCACGGAGGCGCTCGGGCCCGCGGCTGTGAGCGCAAGTCCGCCGACAGCGTGCCCCCGGATGACGGTCGTCAGCGGCCGCCTTGGATGACCGGCACCACCTCGTTCGTGAGGAACGCGTCCGGGTCGATTCGGCGAGCGGCGTAGTTCTCCGCCGTGACGACCACGACCACCCCCGCGCTCGGCAGGACGAAGAGGAACTGGTCACCGAAGCCGCCGGCGTAGTAGGCGTCCCGGAGCAGCGGAACACCCTCCAGGGCGAACTCCGGCGGGAGCCGCCACAGGTAGCCGTAGCGGGAACCGCGAGGCAGTGTCAGGTGCGCGGAGGTGGAACGCCGCACCCATCCCGCCGAGAGGATGCGGCGGCCGCGGAAGGTGCCGCTGTCGAGAAAGAGTTGACCGAGCTTGGCCAGGTCGCGCGGGCGGAGCGCAAGGCCCCCTCCCGTGGGCGTGAGACCGTCGCCGAGCGGGAGCCACACGTAGCGCGTGATGCCGAGCGGCCCGAAGAGATGGCGGGAAGCCACCTGGACCGCGCTCACGCCGTACACGCGTTCCAGCAGGCCGGAGAGGAGCAGCGCGCTGCCGCTGCTGTAGCGGAACCGGGTGCCCGGAGGATCCACGAGCGGCTGCCGGAGCACGACGCGCATCCAGTCGGTACGCTCTTCGGGACCATGGCCCGGCGGCGACTCCTCGTCCCACGCCAGTCCGGCCGTCATCGTGAGAACGTGCGCGAGGCTGATGGCGCGCTTGCCGGGATCCGCCGCGCACAGGTCCGCGTAGGCCGGCAGGACGTCGCACACCGCGGCGTCCAGACTGGCGATGCGCCCGTCGTCCACCGCGAGACCGACGAGCGCGGAGGCGACGGACTTCGTGACGGATTCGAGCGGGCGCAGCTCGTCGGGGCCGTAGCCGCGGAAGTAGCGCTCCAGTACGAGCACGCCGTGGCGCGCGACGAGCAGGCCGTTCACCGCCCCGTACCGGCCACCGGCGATCCGATCCACGAGCGCCGACAGCCGGGCCGAGTCGAGGCCGTGGGCCGCGGGCGCCCCGATGGGCCACTCGCCGGTCATGGGGCCCGGCGCCGGCGCCGGGCGCGGCGCGCACCCGGCCGCCAGCGCGGCCCACACACACACGACGAAGACACCAACGGCTGCGCGCATGGCACCCCCTCCCGGAATCGTGGCGACCCGCATCCCTACGTGGCGCACCTGGATCGGTGCCACGCCGGGACGCAGTTGCGGCATTCGGGCAACGGCCGTCAATTTGGCGCTTCGGCCGAAAGGACCCCGATGCCCGACCACGCCCCCGCCCCCCCCCACGCCGTCGCGCCCACCGAGCGCCTCCTCTCGCTCGACGTCTTCCGCGGCGCCACCATCGCGGCGATGCTGGTCGTCAACAACCCCGGCACGTGGGGCGCGGTCTACCCGCCGCTGCTCCACGCCGAGTGGCACGGGTGGACGCCGACCGACCTCATCTTCCCCTTCTTCCTCTTCATCGTCGGCGTCACGACGCACCTCTCCCGCTCGGCGCGGCGCGTGCGCGGCGACGGCGATCCTCAGCTCGTCCGGCAGATGCTCCGGCGCGGTGGCCTCATCTTCTTCTGGGGCTTCGTCCTCTCGGCGTTCCCCTTCTTCGCGACGGGGGCGCTGCCCGATTTCCCCGACCCATCGTTCGTGGACCGCATCGTCTGGCGCTTCGAGCACGTGCGATTCCTCGGCGTGCTCCAACGGATCGGCATCGCCTATGCTTGCGGCGCCCTGCTCACCTTCCGCACGTCGCTCAAGCAGCAGGTGGCGATCGTCGCCGTGCTGCTCTACGGCTACTGGTTCGCGATGACGCTCATCCCGATCCCCGGACACGGCATCGGCGCGCTCCAGCTCGGCTCCAAGGGCGACAACCTCGCCGCACACCTCGACCGCTGGATCCTCGGGTTGGATCACGTCTGGTCGGGGAGCCGCATCTTCGACCCGGAGGGCCCGTTCTCGACGATCCCGGCGGTGGGGACCGTGATCCTCGGCGTCTTCGCGGGTCGCTGGATCGGCGGCGGGAAGCCGCTCCCGGAGCGCATCGCGGGCCTGTTCGCCGCCGGCTTCCTCGCCACGGTGGCGGGGCTGATGTGGGGCTGGGCGTTTCCCATCAACAAGGGCCTCTGGACCAGCTCCTACGCGCTCTTCACGGCGGGCGCCGGCGCCGCGACGCTGGCGGCGTGCATGTGGATCATCGACCAGCAGCGGGTGACGTGGTGGACCACGCCGCTCAAGGTCTTCGGCGTGAACCCGCTGGTGGGGTTCGTCGGCTCGGGGCTCATGGCGCGACTCATCTACTCACTGATCCAGGTGGAGTCCGGCGGCGGGACGGTCGGCGTGCAGGCGGTCATCTACCGCGCGCTCTTCGCCTCATGGCTGGAGCCGCGCGACGCGTCCCTCGCCTTCGCGCTCTGCTTCACGGGCTTCTGGCTGCTGGTGCTCTGGGCGCTCTACAAGCGGAACATCATCATCCGGGTGTAGCCCGGCGCACGCGGCACCCGCCTCGGCGTGGCGGGCGCGGGCCCCAGGCCGCCAAGTGAGGAGGTCGCATGGTCGTCGAACGCGTCCTGACCCCCGACCTGATGTACCGGGCGGCGCTGGTCGTCGCCATCGTGGACATCGCGTTCGCATCGCTGCTGGCGTGGCGGATCGGCACGGAGGGCGTGCGCCGCGCCAGGTGGACCATCCCGGCGATCTCCGGCGTGTTCTGGTTCGGCGTGTGGATGGCGGTGCACGCCTTGTACTGGGAGCGGGTCTACTCCCACGTCTTCCCCGCCTGGTCCCGGTTCGTCATCCCACCGGTCTACGGCCTCGGCTTCGCAGGCGTGGCCGCGCTCTGGCGCTGGATCGCCCTGCGGGCACCGCGCCTCGCGGTGCCGGTCTTCGTCGCACTGTGGGGCGCGACCGGCGCCCTGACACACGCCTACGCCGTGTACGGCCGCGGGCTCCTCGAGAAGTCCCCGATGCTCCAGCACCTCACCCCGGCCTCCGCGATCGTCTTCGCGACCTTCGAGTTCGGGTTCTACGGGTGCGTGATCCTCACCGCCGCGTCGCTCACGCAGGCGAGGATAGACCGGCGGAGGGAGCGGCCGGGCGCGAACGACACGCCGCTCAGCGCGTCGCCGGGATGATGTGGGAGTTGAGGAAGCGGAAAGCCTGGGCCTGGACTCCCGGGTAGTTCGCGGCGGTACTCACCACCACCATGTCCAGTTCCGGCAGCACGAAGATGAACTTGTCGCCGAGGCCCCACGCGACCGCCACCGTCCCGGCCGTGCGGCCGCGCGCCGTCCGCCCGCTCGGGCGGTAGACCCACCAGTGCAGCCCGTAGCCGAGCGTGTCGGAGTGCGGGACCAGCATGGACGTGGACTGGCTCACCCAGGATTCGGAGACCACACGTCCACTTCCCCAGACGCCACGCTGCAGGTAGAGCTGGCCGAATTTCGCGAGGTCGCGCGGCCGCAGCTCGAGGCCGGAGCCGCCGTTGTTCATGCCACCGGGTGCACGTTCCCACCGGTACCGGCTGATGCCGAGTGCCCCAAAGAGAAACCGCGTCGCGTACTCCTCGGCGTGGACCCCGGTCGCGCGCTCGAGGATCGCGCCCGCGAGCACCGAACACCCGGTGCAGTATCTCCATCTGTTGCCTGGCGACCCGTCCATCGGTAGTCGCAAGACGAAGTCGATCCAATCGCCGCTGGCCGTCATCGCGGTGTACGAGTTCGCTGGATCGCCGAAGGGGACCTCGGACTCGATCCACACCAGGCCCGACGTCATCGTGAGCAGGTGGCGCAGGGTGATGGCCCGCCGTTGCGCGTCCCAGGGCACCCTGGTCTGGTAGGCCGGAAGCAGGTCGTGCACCGTCCCGTCCAGCCCGTTGACCTCGCCGCGCTCCAGGGCGATCCCGACGAGCGCCGAGACGAAGCTCTTCGTGACGGAGAAGACGGGCTGCAGCGAGTCGCGGTCGTAGCCGAGGTAGTAGCGCTCGAACAGGAGCGCACCGTGGCGAACAACGAGGAGGTTGCGGATGTTGCGGTACTCGCCGGCCAGGATGGCCGAATCGAGGCTGGCGAGCCGGAGGGAATCCATGCCCTCTTCCGCCAGGGTGGAGACGGGCCAGTCGCCATCGTAGGAGTGGGAGTGCGGGGCCGTGGGCGCTGAACGACAGCCGAGGACGACACACAACACCGCGAACCCAAGAACGGCGCGCGGATCGAACAGCCGTGCGGGCGAGGGTATGCTGGCCCTGCGGTTCCGCATCCTCAGCCGGCGCCGAACCCTCCCCCACCCGGCGTCTCGATTCGAACCACGTCGCCGGCGGCGAGTTCCACCGCCACCTTGGAACCCACCTCGACCCCGTTGACGAGGTTCCGCCCCGGCAGAGCGTCGCCGCCTCCGGCCGCGCCCTTCGGCGCCACCCGCCGTCGCTCCGTGATGAGGGACAGCGAGCAGGATTCGAGGGCGCGAACCTGGCGAACGACCCCCTCTCCTCCCGGCCACCCCCCTGGCGGACAAGCGGACGAGCGGACAAGCGCGGCGTCGGTGCGCCGGTACGCCGGTACGCTGGTACGCCGGTCCGCCGCTCCACCCGACCCACTCCGCAGCGCGTACTCCTCGATCCTGAGGGGCAACTCCATCTCCAGGACCTCGATCGGCGTGTTCCGCGTGTTGCTCATCCCCACGTGCACGCCGCTCGGCCCGGGACCGTGCCGGCTCGCGCCCTGCCCGCCGCCCAGCGTCTCGTAGTACACCCAGCCCTGGGTGCCGAAGATGACGTTGTTCATCGTCCCCTGGCCCTGCGCCGGGAGATCGGCCCCCGCCGCCCGCAGCAGGTCCAGCAGGAGGTCCGCGAGCCGTTGGCTGGTCTCCACGTTGCCCGCCGCGACGGCGTGTGGGGGCTCGGCGTTCACCAGACAGCCGGGCGGCGCGCTCACCGCGACACAGCGCGCCACGCCGCCGTTCGTCGGCACGTCCTCGGGGATCACGCACCGCACGGCGAAGAGCGCCGCCGATCGCGTCACCGAGATCGGGCAGTTCACGTTCCCTTCGGCCGCGGGTGCGGTTCCCGCGAAGTCGACGCCCAGGAGGCCGCCGGCGACCCGCAGCCGCACGTGGATAGGGAGGAGCGCATCGGTGATGCCGTCGCCCTCGAGCAGGTCCTCGCCCTCGTAGTCGCCGTCGCGGAGCGCCCCAAGGGCGACCCTCGTCCGCCGCTCGGCGTAGTCCAGCAGGTCGTACACCGCCTCGTCGAGCGCGGCGGCGCCGTAGCGGGCCAGGAGCTCGTTCCAGCGCACGCCGCCGCGCCGCGCCGCCGCGA
>Ga0315284_10006416_pt1 | contig 16738 bp, 8 predicted proteins | sample YL17G09_16_MG_FD_203696 | JGI IMG/M metagenome (GOLD analysis project Ga0315284, IMG submission 203696) | Sediment microbial communities from Yellowstone Lake, YNP, Wyoming, USA - YL17G09_16 | ecosystem: Environmental > Aquatic > Freshwater > Lake > Sediment | place: USA: Wyoming | collected...
TGTGTGCACGGGGGGCTACACGATTTCTGGGGGCGGGTATGCACATTTCCGCTCGGCCCAGTTGGGCTGGTTATCTGCGACTGGCCAGACGTTGACGATTTCCGCAGCCGTCACGTTTACCGAGTTTGCGGTGGCGCAGTATATTTCTTGGGCGACGGCTTGGGGTCTTACGTTTGTGAATCCATTGAACGTGACGGCGCGGCGGTATCTTACGGAATACAACTCGGTGCTTTACTCGGGCGGCGGGGCAAACTATTTTCCGGGAAATGTGGCGGGTGTTGCTGCGAACGGTGGATATTATTTATGACTAACCCTGTCAACTCTCAATTGGAGCAAGCTGTCCAGCTTGTTATCACCGTGCTTCGTCAAGTTCGTGCGACGGCGGACGAGCATCAACAAATCGCGCAAGCGGTGCAGACGATTGTGCAAGCGTTGCATCCGGCTCAATCTCCGCCGCCGGCACCATAACCTAAACGAACCATGCCGCTTCCTACCTTCCAATCCGACGGCGAGCTCAACTTCTTGCTCGGTCAAGACTCGCAGTCTGACTCGCTGAAGCTTGCGCAAGGCACGTATTGCCGCGGCATGAACGTGGTGAACCGCGGTGGCGTCGTGCAGACCCGGCCTGGGTATCGGTGGATGTGTAACCTGCCCGAAGGTAAGTTGCAAGGGTTGCATCTGTTCCGCCCGCTGAAAGCCACGCCCCAGCTTGTGGTAGTGGTAGAAGGCAAGGTGTATGTTTCGGAGCCGCCCTTCACGACCTTTACCTGGTTGTCGGAGATTACCTTCTGCCCTTATGCGGACCAGATATTTTGGGCTGACGCACAGCAGGCGGTTACGCTGAACCCGGACGGATCGCTGTCTTTCGTTCGGCCCCGGTTGATTCTGTTCATGCAGGACGGCTACGCGCCGCCGGCTTGGTATGACGGCAGCGCGTGCGGGCATACCACAGACCCCGACGGCGTGCCCCAGGGCACTGCGATGTGCTGGAGCGGCAATCGGTTGTGGGTGGCGCAGCGGAATTTAATCTACGCCTCTGACATCTGGGACCCGTTTCACTATACCGAGAACCTTTACCTGGGCGGCACGGATGCGTTCATGTTGGAGCACGAGGTTACGGCGATGGCGAACGTGGGGGGATCGGGCGCTCCTCAAAACCTGTTGGTGTTTTCGGAGAAGGACACCACGATGTTTCAGTCGCAGGTGTTGCAGCGGAACTTGTGGACCAGCATCCAGGATTTCCAGACCTCTCTTTTTCCGACCATCGGTTGCAAATCGCAGCGGTCAGTGATTTCTTTGCACGGCCGCCTTTATTGGTTCTCGCAATACGGGCTGACCTCCTACGACGCCGCGCGGTCCGTGCAGCAGACGAGCGAGTTTTTCATTCTTGACAACGAAATGGCAGACAGCAAGTCGAGGATGTGGAATCGCCAGGAGTTTATTGCGTGCTCTCGGTTCGAGAATTACCTCTTGGTGAGTGTTCCGGTGCACGATGCCTACAACCACCATACGTGGGTTCTCGATCACAACGTGCTCACCACGCTGACGGAGAAGTCTCCGGCGGTGTGGAATGCGTTCTGGACTGGCACCCGGCCGGTGGAGTGGGCCAGCGGAGACGTGAACGGGCAGGAGCGTTGTTTCCACATTTCGGTGGACTACGACGGCACCAACCGGTTGTGGGAGGCCTTCCAGTCTGAGCGGCAGGATCATGGCGTTGACATTACCGCTTGGGTGGAGATGCGCGCGCTGCAATTCGGCACCAGGGGCAAGAAGCACCTCCGCTACGCGGACATTCACTGGGGGGAGCTAAGCGGCGTGGTGGACATGAAGGTCCAGTGGGCCGGGGCGGAGCGGGGGAAATACAAGACCGCGTTGCTGAAGCGGGTGGAGGCGCCGACAGGAGATTTAGATGCGCAGGCGCAATTGACGATGGCCTCGCAAGTGTTCGCCTACAAGAAGCAGTCCCGGTGGACCCGGACCGCGGACATTCGGGCGACGTATGAGCTGCTCGATTCCTCCGCCGGAGTGGAAAGCGCAGATCAGGAGCAGCGGGACTATGCGTTTCAGTTGTTGGTCACGTGGTGTGGCCAGGCGGCGATCCTGGAGTGCCGGGCTTTCGCGGACATGAAGGCGGAGCAGGCTGAGGGTGTTTGCGAGGCTGATGAATCTACTGTTCGAGCGGTGCGATTTGACGGTGCGGCGGCGGCGGGGGATCTCACGCCGCTTAACGCAAGCGCGGACGTTTACGATTCGATGCAGTCGATTACCTTGGCCCTCAAAGGTCGGACTACCACGCAAACGGCCGTGGCCCGGTCCCACATTAGCCAGGAGACGGCGGACAAAGTGGCGCTACAAATTGCGACGCAGCGCGCTGTGCAGCACTTGCAGGCGATTTGTCCGCCGGATTATTCTATTGGGTTGTTCGTGGGGCAGCCGGCGGCGCCGTTGGTCCCTGTGGCTGGCCAAACGGTGATTGCTTTCGTCTCGGACACCGGGCTTCCGAGCGCGAATCATAACTCGGTCGCTGCCGAAGTGTTGAGCTGGAATCCCGACCTCGTGGTCATGGGCGGGGACATCAACGACTCGGCAAATCCGGCGAATTACACCCCGGCGCTGGCGGCTTACTCGTCTTTTGTGACGAATGGCACGCTGATCGCCGCGGCGGGAAATCACGACTTCGATCTTGGGTGTGGCGCGTTCCTGTTTGGGTTCCTGGGCCAGGCGAGGTATTTCTCCCGGCGCGTGGGCAACATCGAGGTGTTCGTCCTCAGCACGGGCATCAACACCGCCAGCTCGGGCACGGGGTTGCCGGTGTGCGAGCCCGACGGTAACGATGAGACCTCGGTGCAGGCGCTCTGGCTTCAGGCGGCTATGGCCAGTTCGACGGCGCCGTGGAAGATTGTCGTCATGCACCAGGCGCCGTATGTCTCGGGCACCACGACCAACAACTATTATCCAGGCCAGCTTCGGCTGCGCTGGCCGTTCCATGCGTGGGGCGCGGATTTGGTGTTGTCGGGGCATTCGCACGTTTATGAACGCTTGGTGATTGGTGGCTGCGACTTCATTGCGGGCGGGGGCGGCGGCCAGAATACGATGCGACTGTTCAACCCGGCGCTGGTGTATCCGGGTAGTGTGGTCCGGTATTCGGAAACCAGCACGGACAACTTTGCGATGCGAATCTGGGCAACCCCGGTGACGTTTACGCTGACGTGCATCACCAAGGGCGGGGTGCTCGTGGACGTGCACACAATGACAAAATGAACGACGAAGTTTCCAGACCGATCACCCGCCGGGAAATCCCGGACGATTACGAGAGCCCTGCGTTCTTCGGCGAACCGACCGGGCTGCCCTCGTCGGCCCCGGTGTCCGGCTCGGGCGCAACGGTGTTCATGACCCTGTAAGATTATGGTGAATCCAACTCAATTGGTGGTCGAGCTGGCCCCTCTCGATCCAGCGTTCAAGGGCAACCTGCAAGATTTCGCGACGCATTTGATTCAGCGGGTGCGGATCTCTTCCCCGTCGGGAATTGTTACCTTCGTCGTAGGCGACACGCAGCCGCTTTTCAACGCCGGTCCCTGGCTCAAGAACGGCACCGCGTGGTGGGTTTGGGACGAGGTGCTGAAGACTTACGTTCCCCTCGACATTTCTGACAGCACTCTAGCGGCAGAGGTGGACCGGCTCACCGCGCTTTTCAATGCGGTGTTTGACAACAACGGGCGGTTGCGCGACGGGACCGTCTGGCGAACCGAGTGCCTTGCTGACCGAATCGTGACCCAGCCGAAGCTGCATTGGAACTCGTGTTTCTACGTGCTGGCAACTGGAGTGAATGGCTACTCCGCCAACTTGTTGAACTCGGATGGAAGTGTTGCAACACCGACTTTTGGAGACGGCATCACGGATAGCTTGGCCATCTTCGTGAAGTTTCAGAACGCTAACACCGGCGCCTCGACCTTCTCTCTGAACGGGGGCACCGCATATCCGATCGTGGCGGGCACCGGCACTCCGCTTGTGGGGGGCAACATCGAGGTGGGCCGGATTTACCAGATCGTGTTTGACGGCACCTCCTGGCAGATCATGGGATTCGACCCAGCGACGGGAGGCGCATCCGTGGTGCACCCGAGCGCCCTGGCGTATTTCAAGGTTACGAGCGTTCCTTGGAACTTGTTTCAGCAATTGATTCCCGCGGCCTGGTCTGACGTTCCTCTGACGGATCTGTGCGATCCTAACTCGATGACGACTGGTTTTGCCGGGTATCAGATTACCCTGCCAGCAGGTTCATACGAAATCTTTGCGCATGCGAAGTGTGCAGGCGCGGCAAACGGCGCGGCCCGGCTGCGACTCTATAACGTAACGGCGGGCACCGAAGTTGTCGATGGTGGAGGAAACCCGACTTGTTTGAGTAACACGTCTTTTGTTTGGGGTGCTACCTGGGATGAGATTTTCTTGATTGGCCAGGCGCGATTGGCGGGCACTGCCACGATTTCGTTGCAGATGATCGCGCTCGGTGCGAGATACTTGACCGACACGTGTTCAGACACCGGGGTCGGTTCTCTTGCCCGGCTTCAGATAACCAAGCTATGAGTTCAATCCCGATTCCTTCGCAGTTGTTAATCGAGATGGCCCCCCTCGATCCGACCTTCGCGGGGACGCCGCAGAAGTTTGCGGACAAGTGGCTGCAACAGATTCGGATTGTGTCCCCCTTCGGGTTCCTGACGTTTGTGGTAGGAGACGTGGAGCCTCGGCAGAACGTCGGCCCCTGGCTTAAAGGCGGACTGTCGTGGCGGGTGTGGGACTCCGTGACGCGGCGTTACGTTCCGCTTGACGTTTCCGACACCCCCACGGGCCGCAAGGTGGACGCCCTTAATGCGCTGGTCGCTTTGGTCTTTGACAGCAACGGGAAGCTGCGGGATGGAGTCGTTTGGCGCACCGAATGTCTTGCCGACCGAATCGTGACTCAGCCGAAGCTGCACTGGAATTCGTGTTTTTACGTGTTCGCGGCGGGGGCCACGACTTACACCGCGGCCTTGCGGAATTCCGACGGCTCGATTGCGACACCGGCGCTGGGGGACGGCGTGAATACCAGTTGCGGGCTGCTGGCGAAGTTTCAATACGTGAACGCAGCCGGCGCCACCCTGGCGCTGAACGGCGGGCCGGCCTACCCGATTCGCCGCGACGCGACGGTGGCGGTAGGGGCGAACGAACTGCAACCGAATCGCATTTATCAATTGGCTTTCGACGGCACAGGCTGGCAGGTGATAAACTTCATGCCTGCGATCGTCGTGCCGGCGCAGACTCGTAAAGTGGCGACTATTGCGTTCACTCAAGCCGGGCCTCCTTGGCAACTAACTAGCTGGGCTGTTTCCGATATTTGGACGCGAGTGCCGCTTACTTCGATCATTGACCCGGATGCGTTGAGTCTTGATTTTTCTGGAGATCAGTTTACGTTGCCGGCGGGAGAGTACCGGATACAGATTTTTGCGGGGTCCTCGTTTGCGCAGCCGCGGTTGCGGCTTTACGACGTGTCGAACAGCCGTGCGGTAGAAAACGGATCGGATTCGGGGGATGTAGTTGGATCGGCTGGGTTTCCTTGTGGGAGTGCCGTCCCGGATAACGCCGGAATCGGATTGGTATCGGCGTCGGGAGTGCTGCACGCCGTAGATGATACCACTTACGAAGTGCAGGCGATTACTCAATACTATCATCTTGCGAATCTGTCGGCGCTTGATAACCTCGGGCCGGCTGGTGAGGCACTCCTAATGGCGGTTCAGATTACGTTGTTGTAACTGGACTAAATCGTGGAAAGAGGCAATATAAAGGTGTGATCAGACGCGCGACAACGGCGGACATACCGCAGATGGCGGTGCTGGCGGGGGAGGCTTTTCCCGAAGGAGGCTTCCCCGGGGAGTTTAGCGCAGCGCACTACTGCTCGTGGTGGGCTGCGGCATTTGATTCCTTGGCCGCCGCAGTGTTCTTGCTGGAAATTGATTTTGTCGAGGGCATGCTGTGCGCGACCGCGACTCGGGAGATCATGACGGGCCAGCAAATCCTGACGGTGGTGCACTGGTATGTCCGGCCCAAATACCGGGGGCACGGCGCCGAGTTGTTGAACGCGTTGTTTACGGAAGCTGCGCGTCGGGACGTGAAGTTGATTAGCGCCGGCTGCATGATGAATCAGCCGGGCCGCAGCGTCGCCCAGATTTACTTGAAGAAGGGGTTTCGGATGACGGAACTGACCTTTCTAAAACAGACAGGAGCCTTATGAGCATGGCAGGAAGTATGATCGGCATGGTGGGGACGATAGTGTCGTCCGAGATGAACAGGCATGCCCAAAACAAGGCCTACAAGATCATCAAGCAATCGGTCGAGAAACAGACCTCTCTTGACACCGGCACGGCAAAAGCAGAAGCGAAACAGGCGGACCTCGATCGCTTCAAAGGGAGCATTGCGGCGCAGAAGAAATACGATCCGTTGCTGGCCCAGCTCCGGGAGACGGGCGCCAGTGCTTTGGCAGACATCTTGCAGGACGACCTGCACAAGAATCAAGAAGACTCGGTGCTGGCGCAGATGGTCAAGGAGAACGTGCCGGCGGATACAAAGCGCAATGCAGTTCGGGACTTGTTGCTGGACAAGGCCAAGGAGAACCTGGACCTGGGCGCGACGTTGTCCCCGGAATACGAGGCGGAGCTTGTGCGCGCGGGACTTTCGACGGGCAGTGGTGTTCGGCCGACGGCAGAGGGACCGGTCGGAGTGCGCATGCGGGAATTGATCGGCGTGCAGGGCGAAGCTTTGAAGCAGCAGCGCCAGGCGACAGCGCAGAGCGAGCTGGGCCTGGTGACGAACATGGACTCCGCCCGAGCGCAGATTCTCGGCAATCTGACTTCATCCCTCGTGCAGGTTCAGAATGCGCGGGCTGACCGGGCAGGGCTGGCCTCTAGGCTCGGAGAAACCGCGATGCCGGGCATCGGGTTGGCCGGCGGCGACGTGGTCAACTTGCATCTGAAGCAGATTCAGATGAAGAATCAGCAGATGATGGATCTTGCAAACGCCGCGGCGGGCAACAAACTCATGAACGCCGAAACCACGGGCAAGGAAATCGGAGCAGCGACGAATTTCCTGGGGAACGCGATAGGCGGGATGGGCGGCGGTGGCTCGGGAGGGACGCCAAACCTAAGCAATTCGGACCTGACTTATTACAAGTCGCAATTCAGCAATCCAGGACAGTAATTTATGGCAGCCAACGTGTATGTTCCATTGCAGCCCAACCTCGAAGAGTTGGCTGTGCCGCGCGATCCGATGTCGGCGCTGAACCAGGTCATGCAGGCGTCCATGCAGGCACACGCCAAAGGCGTGGCCGACATGAGCAACTTGCTGGACGAGATCCAGGTGAAGCCGGCGCAGCGCAAGCAAGCGGCGGCTGAAGCGAATAAGCGTGTCGCAGACATCAACGAGCTTTCCGCCCCGGAACGCGCCACTGCGTTCAAGAAATTGCAAGCGGAGAATGCCCAGCTTACGTCACAAATCCAGTTGCAGCCGCAGGCAACTGAAGCCCAGCGCGAGGCGTTAAACGCAAACATCGCCCAGGGCCGGCTAAATACCAACGCCGCGTTGTCGGCGAACCAGAAAGCCGCAGTGGTTGCGAACCTGCCCCCAGAAGAACAAATCGATTACTTTGCCAAGCTAGACCAGCAAACAAAGTGGGCTGCGGTTATGGGACCCGGCGTTCCGGTGCCGAAAGACGCGGGCGAAGCACAACGGCAAATTGCGCAAATGACAGGAACGATGGCGTTTGAAAACCGAATGGCGAGTTTGGGTTTCAAAGCCCAGAATTTCACGCCAGAACAAATTACGGCAGCGGTATTCATGGGTGATGCGACGCTTTACGGTGCGGCTTTGAAACAGCCGCAAGAAGAAGCGGAGAACTTGGACAAGCAACAAAATCTGAAGGACGTTACCGACGTGCTGTTGCCTAATAACGACTCGATTCAAGAAGCGGTTGCAAACGCGGAGCGTTTGGAGCGCGCTAAAGCAAGTCCGCAGGCTACCCCGGAGTCGAAAAAGGCGATCGACGCCGAGCTTGTTACTCAGGATCGGATTATCAAAAAGCAACTCGCGCAGATGGCAGATCAAAAGATGCAGGTCAAGATCAACGCTATGGGGATTGCCGACGGTGCGGGGTTGTTTGCTGGAGCGGTGCAAATGTGGGATGAGACCATCCATTCAAACATCTTGAACCCGAATCAACGCAACGCGGTAGCGACGATAGCGCAGAGGCTTTACAACGGCGGCGTTCAAGCAGCAGGTCCGATTCTGGACCGTTCGGCGCGACGCGTGGCCTCGATGCCGGCAATTCGACATGGCTGGGGCGGGCTCACTCCTGGACACGTATTTACGGACACTCATTCCCGGATCGCGGCAGACTATGCCAAGGGATCGAAGGGCACCGCGGCACCGGGTAGCGGGACTTTACCGAGTGGCGTAACGACTCCGTCGGGAGAAGTTCCTGGCTACGATGCGCAGGGTCGGTATTGTTACTGGAACAAGCAGACGGGACAGATACGGTATCCAGCAGCCCCCGCCACGCCCCCCGCTCCCGCCGCGCCGCCCCCGGTAGTCATACAGCGAGCGCCGGTGACGAACCCTCAAGTGCCGGTGTTTAACTGGCCGTCCCCGTAATCTCATGGCTGAAGAGAAATTCAAGCTCGCCCCCCTGGCCGCGGCTAACCTCGCGGCCTCGTTTCGTCCAGCCACCCCGGAAGAAGTGTCGGCAGAGGAGGGACAGGCACCCGCGGATTTCCGCCCGGCGACGCAAGAAGAAATTGCGCGCGAGGAAGCGCCGCCGGCTGGATTCCGCCCGGCGTCGGCGGACGAAATCACGAAGGAAGAACAGCCGGCGTTCCGGCCTGTGTCTCCTGACTTCCAGAAAGCTCTTGCTTTGGACGTTGCGACTCTCGTGGCAGACCCGGAGTTTAATCCCGTGCGCACTTTCGTCGAGGACAAGCTGGCGGCGCAACACGATGCCGCGTTGACACAGAAGTTGATCGACGTGCACCGGGGCCAGGTGGAACAAGGCATGACTCCCGGGAAAGATTTGGCTCAGGCGGTCAAAGCATTCACGGGAGAAGATACTTTTCAAGGCTACTTGGCGCGCGCCGGCAAGATCCTCAAAGCGACAGCCGGGATCTCGCCTTTGACGGCATTGGTGCAGGCGATCGAAGAAGGCCCGGCGGCGGCAGTTTCCGGCATTCAGAAGAACGCAGCCGAAGCAGTGGAAGGAACAGCAATCCCGGGGATACTCCACGAGGCTGAGTTGATTCTTAAAACCACGGCGGGAATTTCTCCGGTGACGGCGATCGTGCGCGCACTGCACGAGGGACCGGCGACGGCGGCAAAGAAAACTGCGGCGAATGTAATCGAAGCGGTGGGCGGTCTTGAAACTGGCGTGGCACAAACCGGGCAACTGATTTCGTCCGCTGGACGCTTGTTGGAGCACGACCCGATCGTCTCGAAGATCCCGAAGACTCCTGGGGCCTCCCCCGAGGACGCCGCTCGGCAAGAATTTTTCCAGAAAACTGGCGAGTATGAACAGCTCGCGAAGGTGAGCGCGGGGCGGGGGGAATTTCTCAAAACGCTGGGGATCGACACTGATACTGCCGCTAAACAGGGCATCGTGGTAAATCCCGAAGCAGTCAGCGCGATGGCGCTGGTCGAGAATCCATCGCTCTTTGTTCCGGTGGGCGCTGGCTGGAAGGTAGTCACGGATGCTGGTAGATTAGTTGCCACCGCAGCGACAGATGCCGGCGCAGTTACGCTCTTAGGGAAACTCACTGCGTTAGGTGGTAAGGTCTTGCAAGCGCCGCAAAAGCTGGTGAACGCGGTGAAGGGCGCCGAGACTGGTTTAGCGGCGGCAACGGGCGGCCTCCTCGCCACTGAGCCGGTGACGGGCACCACGATGGCCGTCGCGGGCGGAGCGGTAAAAGCAACCGGATGGTTAGGCAAAGGGCTTGAAAACACCGGTCTCGTAATCCAAGGAGAGCGTGAAGCCGGGCCGATCCTGCAAACACTGAAAGGAATCGCCGCCAATCCAATTACGAAGGGCGCGGTTGCGGGCACCGCTTCAATGGCTCCGTTTGCCGTGCTTGGAGATACGCCGGCAGAGCGCGGTCAGCAATACGTTTTCGGGGCCATTCTGGGCGGGGTCTCCGGCGGCGCGCACGGCGTCGTCAGCGAAACTCATCGCGCTATCGCGAATCTTTATGTTGCCGACTTGAAGGAAGCGGCGCGTAACCCGGTGCAATCGCCTGCTTTCAACATCGAACCCAACCTCGATCAAGCCCACGCGCGAGCGATTGAAACGTTACGCCGGAAAGACTCCCCCACGGCAGGTTTGATTAACTGGGTGCGGGAATACTTCCGCGGCAAGGCCGAGCTTTACTTGCTATCTACGGATCAGTTTGCCCAAGATCCTCGGGTGCTGGCTGAGGTTCAGCGCGCCCACCCGGATTTCACACCGGAGCAGTTGATCGCCGAAGCTCGGGTGCAGCGCGGCTTCACCGTCCGCCTTGACCCGGCGGAAGGCCGGGGACCGCGGAAAGTCATGTTGTTGAACGGCGGAGACGACGCAGTGTATCACGAGCCCGGGCACACGCTTGACTGGCTGCTTCGGGAGACAGATCGGCCTGCCTGGGAAGCGTATCGAGCGGACTTGGCCGAGAATATCGCGCGTTACAAACTCACCGGCGCGCTTGAAAAGGCATACGGGAGCAAGGGCGCGACCGGAAACATTCTGGACGAAGCTTCTGCGGAGACTCTGGGCGCCCTCCTGCGCGGTAGATCTTTGACTGGTGCGCCACCAGGCGTGCTAAAGAAAGCACTCGCGTTGGTTGGTTCTCTATTTGAGAAGGTGGGCATAACCCGCCCAACGCTTGACCCAAAAGCTTTTATCGCGGGCCGGCACGGAGGTCTAACGCCTTCGTTCACTGCGCGGCGATTGATCGAGCCTACTATTCGTTCCCTGGAAACTCCCGAATTGCAGGCCCGGTTGAAAGCTTTGGAGATCCAGCCCGTTCTTCGTCCAGCCCCCGGGGTGACTGGAGCGGTGCCGATTCGAGCGGCAACGACAGGCGCGCAGGCTCCGCTCATGCGCCCGCCAGGCGTAGGCACCAAAGAATTCGTTGCCCAGGCGAAAGACATCGAAGGGCTTTCCGAAGCGCGCCGCCGCACGCAAGCTTCCCCGAAATACGACGACAACGCCAAGGCAGTGATGGACCAGGTTTGGGAATTGCTGCAACGGGAACATGGCGATGTTACTCCAGTGGAGCTCGACTATGCCCGGCCCGAAACGGTTGGTGAAAACGTGGCAAGATACATCCGCAGGGCGGAGCGTCTTGAAGTCGAATTGCAGCGCAAGGCGGACGGGACCTATCCGGTTGAACTCTTGCGGACGCTCCGACATCAAGCGATATTCTATGGCGTTAAGGTTCGCGGAGACAACGTAAACCTGCTGTCGATGAACCTCGACATCCTGCTCGCGAATGCGCTACGGATTGGAGAGTTTTCCGCTCGCAAGAAGGCACCAGGTCTTGTGCCGTATGAAACAGGGTCGGACGGGCATTTCACGGAGCCTGGATTTAGGGACTTTGCGGCTGATGTAACCTCTTACCTGCGCAATCACGCTCACGGCTACGGCGGCGACGGCACGGCGATGCACCCACCCGCAGGCTGGCAAGGGGTAATCCCGGCGCCAGATCCAAACTGGAAGCCGACCCTTCTTGATCCGCGGAAAGCGCAATTCATCAACGCCTCGATGGGCCTCGCTCCGCCGAAAACTGGCCGAGTTGCCCAGCGAACCGGACCTTCGGGTATGCCGATGCCCGCGGGAATGGCGGCACAGATACTTGCAGAGGCGCATGGGCGCCCGCTTACCCCCGCGAAAGGCGCGCCGGTCTTCAAGAAGGAAGCTCTTGCCAAGAAGGGCATCATCGTCCCGGAAGACGTGCCGGTCATGGAGACCAACCCCCTGCGGGCGGAGCTGGTGGACGCCGGCTTCGACGCGAAAGGGCAGTTGCACGAAGTCACGCAAGAGCTCAGTCTGGAGCAGATCCGCGGTCTCACGCCGCGGCCTGAGTCTTTGCTGCGCATGCCTTCGACGGACCTGGCTCGCGCCGGCTTCATGCCGAAGCGTGACGTAACCCTGGTGGGGCCGAACGGGGAACGAGTCGCAGCCACGCACGACGGGGACCAGGATGCCTCCGTGCTGGGCCTGGGTATGGTGCGACAGATCACACCCAAGGAATCTTTCCCCGGTGCTTTCACCGCGCGTAGCACCACATACGAGCCCTCGCTAAACAAGAAGGGTTGGACGGTAGAAGATGCCCCTGCGACAACTGAACCACTCGGGCCGACTCCGCAGCGACCGATCGACATTCCTGATGGCATGGTCGGAAGCTCTGAGACAAACCCCGACCGGCCCGCTCTTCCGGGGGAATCCGCCGGCCTCACCCCGGCGGCGTTCATGCCCAAGGCGCGCGGCAGCGAGATTACGGAGCCTGCGGATACGTATGGGCACGCGGTCGAGCGGGGCAAGGGCAACCTATGGGTTCGCCAGTCGGGAGCGTCGGACAACTCCAACCGGGTGTTGCTGATGCAGTTCACGAAGGACATGATGTATGCCCCAACCGACGTGAACAAACCTCCAAATCCCTTGGATGTTGCTGCATCCGCATATTACGACAAGCTGTATGCGCAGCGCAAGGGGTATGCTCGACTGCCCGACTTCTGGGAAGTCCCGCAGTGGCACGCAGTGTTGACACACGCGCTTGGCGAGGCGGCGGATCTCTACGTGGTGCGCGACATGGCGGAAGCCAAGAGCTTTCTCGCCACAGCGGGCTACCAGGACGTGGCCTTCTCGGTGCTCGACGTGAACAAGTCGAAGGTCGCGGAGCTCGCGGACGCAAATCCAGGCCACACGGTCCTGGGCGGCTACACGGACACCAGCGAGATCACCTCGCGCAACCCTCGCGCAACCCGGTATGAATCCATCGATGAATACGTTCGATCTCTTGGGCTGGAATACAAACGCGGCTTTGACTACCGCTTGTATCGGGGTTCTTCCGTTGTTCCTCGGCTGGATCTCTCGCAGGGGTGCCGGCACGCGTGCAAGTTCTGCACGACCACGAAAAAGGTCGTTGGGACGCCGCCCGAGGTAGTGACTCAGCAAGTGGACGCCTTCGGCGATCTGAATGCGCCGCTGGCTTATCTCAACGACAAAACCTTCGGCCATCACGACAGTTACTTGCGACTGCCCGAGCTCTATGCCAAGATGAAGGCTGCGAATCCCGACTTCGGGGGCTTCGTGATTCAGACGACGGCGGCGCAAATGAAGTCCTTCAGCGACGAATTCCTGCGCAAGAGCGGCATCAAGTTCATCGAGCTGGGCGTCGAGTCCTACAACGACAGCGTGCTGAAAGGTCAGCGCAAACCGGCGAACGAGAAGTTGATCGACGCCGCCACCGAGCAGATGCGCCGGCTGGGCATCGCGTTCATTCCGAACATCGTGATCGGGTTGCCGGGGGAGACCGCGGCGACCTATGCGCACACGATGGACTTCCTCCGGAAGAATTCAGACGTGATCAGCCACGCGAACATCTACAACCTGGCCGTGTATGAGGGCAGCGAGTTGTCGAAGGAGTTGAAGACGACCTCTGCCGCCGACGTGGATGAGAACGTGCTCGCGAAGTCGTTCCACACCGACCCGGCGATCCACGAGAATTTCGCGCGCGAGATCTACGACTGGGCCTCGCAGCAACTTGACAAGACGCCCGGCAAGGCCGAAGGTGCGTTCATGACGAAAAGTCGAGTCGCTGGAATGGCTGATCTGCCTATTTTACCCGAGGACATCCCCGGGCAAAAAGAAACGGGAGCAGAAGTAATGGAACGCTCTGCTTGGAGAAACAAATCCGGCTGGTCTTTTAAGAACATACCGAAATCGACACCCGGAGACGTGAGCGTTTTGTTGCAGGGTCCCGACAACCAACTTGTGCGGGCATCGGTTGGCAAGCCCCGGTATTCTCCTGCTACTGGAGCTCTGACAAGAGTTGTGACTGTGTGGGAGCCTCTACCCGGCGTTCCCCGCGGAACACTTCCTGTCGGGACTGATGTTTTCGAGAGCGCTCTTAATCGTCTCGGATGGAAAATTGTTGATGAACCCACCGGCAAGGCCGAAGGTGCGTTCATGGCCAAGCGCAAGGAGTCCGAAGACAAGTTACTGACTACATACGCTCGACGCTTGCATCGCGCCGCCTGGCGGGAATACGGAGACACGGAGAAGTGGAAGGAGACCGGCTATCTACTACCCGACGGCACGCAGCTTGATTTCACCGGCAAAGGTCCCGATGCCCCGCCTGGAGATTACAAACGCACGATCGACCACTCTTCGATTGCTGAAGCGGTGGGAGAAAACATGCTTACCCCGTTCATAGCGGCGGCATCGAAGAAAGCCGGTGCTGGGAAATTGGGTTACTCCGGTGAAACATCCGGGCTGACAGCGTTTGTCAATTCCGGCGCGATCCGAATCATGCCGGAGTTACCCGGTGCGGAGATCTCCTCAAACAAAGAACCTTCTGAGGCACAATATCGCAAGCTGGAAAGTTTCTTCGCTGATCCGAGTTTGAAAAATGAGTGGGGGGAGGTGGCTGTTGATTTAGTTGATCAAAACGGTTACGCACGTGATAGCCGGGTTTATCCGGCCGTCACGAATCCAACGGTAATTATCAACGACATCAAAGAGTTTTATCGCGCCGGCCACTTGCCCAGTCGCACTTCGTCAAGGGTTGCGCAGTTTCACGGCGCCTTCATGCCGCAAGCGTTTGAGAAATCGAAGGAAGTCGCCGACGAACTTGCAAAGGTTCGCGAGGGCACCAGCTCTGGGCAGACGTTCACCGGCGCCGGCAAGGTGTGGGATCGAAAAGATCAGAAAGTGGACATCGTCACCGTGGCCAGCGAGAACGTGCTGACGAAGGCACTCACTCCGGCGGCGGTGCAAAAAGTAGCCGACCGATACGAGGACGTGCTTGCAATTCCGGGGACGGCTATGGGGGTGTTCAAGATGGACGACCCGACGCAGACAAGCATCGACGTGAATGCGCTGCCTGATCAGAAGCATCGGGACAACACGATCGCTTTTGGGAAGTTCAACCAGCAGCAGGCGATTTATGACACGGTGCCCACGGAGAAGGACCCTTACGGACACTCAATCCCGGTGGGCGGCACTGGGAAAACCGTTCTGACCTCTCCCGCGCAGATTGCGAAGGCGGTGCAAGCGTTGTTGAAGGGAGAGAACGCGATCCCAGCCGAGCTGCCCAAACCGCCCGAAGCAGCAATGATGGCTAAGCGCGGCCGGCGGGAGGAACCTGAGAAGCTGGAAACCTCCGGGTGGATCGACCCCGACGGAAAGTTCCGCTCCATCCAGGGCAGCATGCACGAGGACTGGCTGGCCCGTAATAGCGCTAAGCTCAACGCGGAATACGGCACGGACTTTGCAAACGTGCCCGACATTGCTGAACGAGAGAAGGCCATTCGAGAAGGCTTCATTCGCGTTCGCTACGAACCTCGCACCGGAACGCTAGCGATCGAGGCTTCCGAGAACGCCTGGACCACGGATGCGAAGGACAAGATTTTCCAGTTGGTGCGCGAGAACCTCGACGACATCGACCACATGCGGGTCAACATCCTCAACGGCAAAATGAAGATTGTCGATGGAGGCGCCGCAAACCTGGTGGAGTATGAGGGCATCGACAAGTTGGATCACCTCCCCCTCATTTCTGACACTGGCGCGCAACGAGCCGCGTTCATGCCCAAGCCGAAGAAAGGCGACGCGGAGCAAGCAGAGTTCGGGGCCGAGGTAACGGAGACGGACCCGCAAGCCTTTGCTCGGGATTACGCTCGGCGCGTAACGCAGGAACGTGTTGAATTCCACCCGGAGTCAGTGCCCGTCCTGTTCAAGCGAACCCCCGAAGGCGAATACATTATCAACGCCAAAGGCAAGCCCCTCGTGAACATGGTGAAATACACGTTCGACGATTCGCCTTTGTCCCGGCAAGCTGCCAAAGGAATCCGCGGAGAGTCAGCGCGTCAAGATGCCCAGACGACTGCATTCGCCAAGAAGATTGCCGAAGAAGCGCGCGCAATTGCTGACCCAGACGTGCTCGCCGGCAAGTCCTGGTATCAAGAAACCGTCCGGCTGATCAAAGAACACTTCAAGACTGACGCCGAGGTTACTTCTTTCGCCCAGTTGCTCGCGGCCACCAGCGCAAGAACTGACGTAGCCCAAAACTTCAAGTATGCTCTCGAAGCGTATAACCTCTGGAAGGAAGGCAAGTTCGACGACGCGATCGCTTCATACAAGAAGGCTTATGCCAAGCTGGAAACGGGCGGGTTGTTGCGGCAATGGCAGCGCGAGAACAACTCAACCATCGTGCCCTCCGACGCTGCGCTGAAGGAGTGGTGGATCGAAAGCCGCGAGCTCTCCTTAGTTCGCGAGAACGAAAAACAATTTGGCCAGAACTCGGATCAGGTTTTGCGGGTGCTGTCCGGCACCTGGGCCGAGGAAGTGCGGGGGCTCAAGACGCAGCAGTTTGCGAAAAACCTGGCGGGCACCGATCACGGCGCGACCATCGACGTGTGGGCTTCCCGGACGATGAAACGCCTGGGCTGGGACGGGCTGACGAAATCTCCGTGGCGA
>Ga0315284_10006418_pt1 | contig 16738 bp, 15 predicted proteins | sample YL17G09_16_MG_FD_203696 | JGI IMG/M metagenome (GOLD analysis project Ga0315284, IMG submission 203696) | Sediment microbial communities from Yellowstone Lake, YNP, Wyoming, USA - YL17G09_16 | ecosystem: Environmental > Aquatic > Freshwater > Lake > Sediment | place: USA: Wyoming | collected...
GCCGCGTCTCGTTCGGTCTGATAGACCGCGTCCGTCAGGTCACCCCAGGCGTGTTGCTTCCGCAGCTGCTCCAGGCGCGTGAGAAGTCGTGCGCGCTGGCGACCAGCGACCAGCACATCTGGGGTCTTGAGGCGTCGCCGCAGCTCGGCGCGCGCCGCATCAATGACCGCCTGCGGGAGCACGCCGTCGGCGATGCTGGCCAGGACTTCCTCTTCGATCTGGTCGGCGGGGCAGCGTCGGGCGTGGCAGCCGAGCGTCGGGCAGCGGTAGTAGCGGCGCTCCGTACCGCGCTGGAGGTGCGCCTCCCCCCGCATCCGGGTGCCGCACGTGCAATGCAGCAGATCAGGCCGCGCAGCACGGAGCGCCTACTCGAATACGACACGCGGGAAATACAGCGACACGACCCAGTTCGGCATGTCGACGATCTCGCTGATGCGCAGATCTGCGCACACGCTACACAGCATGTAAGCCTCGACCGGCCTCAGACCGTGGCGCGCTGATAACAGGTCGATCATGCCACTCACGGCCGCGCGGGCATCCTCCATCAGGTCCGGACCGATCCCAGTCGTGACCTCATAGCCTCGAGAATCGAGGTGCCTGCTCACGGGGCCCGCCGTCGTGAACCGCGGGAACCTCAGGTTGGCGCTCTTGATGAGATCGAACGTTGCCGCGAGCGACACAGGACTCTCGATCGCCGTGCCGCATACCTCGCCGTCGCCCTGCGCTGCGTGGGTGTCGCCGACCGAGAACAGCCCGCCTTTGACCTCGACGGGCAGGTACAGCTCGACGCCGACCGTCATGTCCCGGATATCCATGTTGCCACCGACGCGTCGTGGCGGCACCACGCTGTGCTGGCCAGCTTCGGCCGGCGCCAGACCGATGGTGCCGCAGAAGGGCTTGAGCGGCACGCGGCCTCCTGGCCCATACAGGGCCGGCGCAAGAGACAGGGGATCGTATTCCCAGATGTGCAGGGCCGGGTCGGGGAACTGATCGGCCAGCAAGCCGAAGCCGGGTATGTTCGCGGTCCAGCCCCAACCAGACGGCGAGAGCGATTGCAGCGTCACCTTGATCGCGTCACCAGGCTCGGCGCCGTCGAGGTAGACCGGCCCGACCACCGGGTTCACCTTGTTGAAATCGAGCTTGGCGATGTCGGCGACCGTCGAGTCCGGGGTGAGCTGCCCACCCGACGCGTCGGGGGGGTGGAACTCGATCGTCTCGCCCGGATGGGCGAACACGAGCGGCTGGTTGGCATTGTTCCAGCCGAAGTGGCGCTGTTCGCTGTGGATCGTGTGAGCGTATGTGGTCGCGGATTTCACGAAGAAGACCCTCTTCGACCGCAGACACACACGTACAGAGGCGGAACAGGCGGGTCGCAAATGCGCCGAGGCAAGCCTCCACCGGAGGCCAGACGGTGCCTGATGCGGCATCTCGCCGCGATCGTCACCCGGTCGCTGGTCGCCGATGCGGCGATGGCTCTGGGCAAGCACACCAAGTACCGCTGCTTGAGATGGCGGCGCCCAACCGCAAGGCCCTCCTCCGCCTCGGCACCGCGCTCGTCGCCGAGCAACACGACTAGTGGTTCACGGTTGCAGCCCCTACCTGCCTCAGGGCTCGATAACGAGGCCCCTGGATGGAATCCCGGGCGCGATCCGGAGTGAAGTGCTCGGCACGGGGATGGCTGTCTGACCGCCCGTTCAGTTGGATGCCGAGTTACTCCACTTGACCGGACATGACCCGCGCTTGGCGCGGGCAGCCGAACCAGCCGCACCTTCATATCGGCGCGTTCAGGGGCCAAGGTCGAACTGAGTACAGAAGGTGGGCCATCTGCAGCAAGAGGCCGTCGGACCACCGCCTGCCGATCACTTGAAGACCGACCGGCAACCCCTCCTTAGTCAAACCTGCGGGAATCGAGATCGCGGGGAGCCATGCAGCATTGGCCAACATTGAGAACGCCTCCGCCCCCGTGCCGGAGGCGTCTTTCCCGTCGATGACGTCGGGGACCGGGCCGTCGGCATCGAAGGCGGGGCACGCCACTGTCGGTGTCAGGAGCAGGTCGTACTCTGAGAAGAATGATGCTATTTCCGCTTCGACCTTTGCTCGAAGCGCCAGCGCCACACCGTATTCACGCGGAGTAGGAGAGCCATACTGCTCTAGCCATTGTCGTGGTCCATCGGCCATGTCCGCGGCATGGTCCGGCCAGATCCCGAGATACTCCAGTCGGCTGCGCATGCGGTGGCCGATTATCGGGACCAAGGCCTCGTTGGCGTTGCTGAAAACGTGGGGCTCCCCGGACAGGTCGCAGCCCGCCGCCTCACACACGACCATCGCCGCGCTGGCGGCAATGGTGGCTACATCTTGATCGACGGGCACGTACCCCAAATCCGGGGACCACAGTGCGCGCAGCCCGCTCGCGACGACCTCCTGTAACCCCGCCTCCAACATGCCAGCGGTCGGGGACGCTTGTGACATCTTGTCGACATCGTCGCGGCCGGCCATGACATCCAAGAGCCGAGCTGCGTCGAGCGCCGTGCGGGTCAAGACGGACACAACATTCAAGTCGGACAGGCCATCGGCGCGAGCCACCAAACCGAGCGTCGGCTTCAGTCCGACCAGGCCACAGAACGCTGCAGGGCTGCGTATCGAACCACCATCGTCAGTGCCAGTGGCAAACGGCACCATACCCGCTGACACCGCCGCAGCTGACCCTCCGCTACTCCCGCCGGGTGTCTTCGTTCGATCCCATGGGTTTCGAGTCGTGCCGAAGGCGCGGGAGTTCGTGATGGAGTCCAGCGCGAACTCCGGGGTTGTTGTCTTCCCGACGGGCACAGCGCCCGCACGGCGCAGGCGTGCGATATTCGGATCGTCACGTGTTGCCGGGGCTGCATTCTTAAAGACAAGCGACCCGTGCGTTGTTGGCATGCCGGCGCAGTTCTCGATGTCTTTCACGCCGAAGGGAACTCCCGCCAGCATCCCCGGGTCGCCGCCTTGGTCAATCGCGGCATCGATTCCGGCTGCACAACGCTCCGCCTGCGGCCAGTCGAGGAACGCGAACGCGTTGACGTGGTCATTGACGAGCTCAACTCTGCGATGACACTCGTCTAACGCTTCGCGAGCCGATATCTCACGACGCCGGACGCCAGTGGCGATCTCAATCACAGTGCTCATGATCTCGATCACTTCGCCTTCTGGCGGATCGTGGACTGGCTCCGCATCAGACTTCCGTTGGCTTCAGAGGGGGTGGCTCGCCGAGATCGCAGCAACGGACTTGACCAGCCGCGGCGAACTCAACGCCGCAAGGGTCAATCGCGGTCATGGCCATACCGATCCAACGGCACCTTCTCGAGTCGAAGCGTCGGTAGGTAACGCTCCTCTTCCATGTGGTAGTGGCCCGGTTCGTGCGATCCGACTGGAATGGTTCCGGACACCGGGATGAAGTCGACCCCGTCCGGAGGCAGTGGTTTGCAGCCATGCTGTGTTCCGGCCTCAACCATCCACACATCCCCTTCCTCGAGCGGGAACTCGGCCCGGGCTCCATCCCGGTCAACCATGAAGGCATCGCATCGGCCGCGCGTCACGATCCACGTCTCGTCATAGTCGTGGAAGTGGATGTCGATCGGCGAATCGGGTGAGTAATGGAAAGCCTCAGGCTTCTTGTACACAGGCATTGGCTCGCTCCAGTCGACTACTAGAAACTGCTGATTTGTTATGAACGCTGTCTGGCCTTTCCGAGCGCTCGACCTACGGGCCCCCCCGCCAGCCCCCACCTGCGCCCAGTCTCCATGGGCGTACCGCTGGATGGGCTGTCTACGGCTTCATTGCCGCCTCTTCTTTTCCACAACAAGGCGTGCGGCTTCGACGATGTCGTCAACGCCCATGTGGTACTTGTCGAGAAGTGGGCCGGCAACGCCGGACTCGGCGAAGACGTCCCGCACTCCAATCCGCGCCAACGCCGCCGGCGCATGCTCAGCGATCACTTCGGCAATTGCGCTGCCCAACGCGCCGATGATGTTGTGGTCTTCCACAGTCACAGCAGCCTTAGTGCGTCTCAGCACATCGGCGATCCCGTCCACATCGAGAGGCTTGAGGGTATGGACTTCGACGACTGTCGCCATCACCCCAATCGTTCCGAGTGCGCGCGCGGCCTCCATTGTTCGCTGCAGCATGTAGCCGTACGCGAACAACGCCACGTCATCGCCATGGCGTTCGAGGACCCTGATCTTGCCGATCTCGAATGGTTCACCGCGCGAGAAGACGACTGGATCTCGGCCGCTGCCGATCCTGATGTAGGCAGGACCTGGGATCCGACCAACCGTTAGGACTGCTTCTCTTACCTGATTGGCATCAGCAGGCACGACGATGGTCATTCCGGGCATCGTCCGCAGAATGCCGAGGTCCTCGGTGAACTGATGCGTCACCCCCTCCCTTTCGCCCCCGGCGATCCCGCCATTTGCGCCAACCAACTTGACGTTCAGGTGTGGATAGGCCACGAAGGTGCGGACCTGTTCGCACGCCCGCATCGTGATGAACCCGGCGAAGGAGGCAACCCAAGGCATCATGCCGCATGAAGCCAAACCAGATGCAAAGGCGACGGCATGCTGCTCAGCAAGACCAACGTCGAAGAACCGGTCGGGAAACGCTTCCGCGAATGGACCTGCCTTCAGGACCGTCGCGGAGTCCATGCACACAAGGACCACTCGCGGATCCGCAGCCGCGAGTTCGATCAGTCCCTCAGTGACAGCCACGCGTGTGCTGGCCTGCATGTCCATCAGCCCGATTCCCCCAGAGCCGCCAGCGCCTCGTTAAGTTCGGCCGTGGTCGGCACCCGCTTGTGCCAGGAGTTGTCGCCTTCCATGAATGGCACGCCCTTGCCCTTGACCGTGTGGGCAAGGATCAACGATGGCGCCCTGGATTCGCGTTGCGCGATACGGATGGCCTCAAGGATGTGCCCGATGCTGTGACCGTCAATCTCCTGGCAGTGCCAGCCAAATGCCTGCCATTTGGGCAGGATGGGCAGCAGCCCCTTGTTGCGCTCGAGGGGATAGCTACTCTGGAAGTGGTTGAAGTCGACAATCGCGATCAGCTTCCCGGCATCCAGTGTCCTTGCGGACATCGCGGCCTCCCAGACGATCCCCTCCTCGAGTTCGCCGTCACCGGTGAGAACGAAGACCGAGTACTCACGGCTCTGCAAGCGGGCCGCCATGGCCATCCCCAGGCCGATGGAGAGGCCGTGACCCAGTGAGCCCGAGGTCGCATCCACGCCAAGCGTCTTGTTCACGTCCGGATGACCCTGAAGCGGCGATCCCAGCGTACGGAGTGTGGGCAGCAGCTCCGACGAAAAGAAGCCCCTCCGGGCGAGCACCGCGTACAGCGCGACGCACCCGTGCCCCTTTGAGAGCACGAACCGATCACGGTCAGGCCAACTGGGGTTGCGGGGGTCAATCCGCATCGTGGCGAAGTAGAGGGCCACCAGAATGTCGGTGATCGACAGTGCCGGTCCTAGATGGCCGTCGCCTGCCTGGTGGATCGTGGTCACCACATCCGCGCGGATCTGACGTGCGATTTCCTCGAGCGATTTCACATCATCTACCACTGCGCGTCCCCTGGATCTCCATTCGAGTTCGTCAACGATCGACGCATTGGCCTTTCGGAAGGTTTCACCCTTCAGTGACGGCGGGGCATGGCTCGGAGCAGGACAGCCGCCTCGATGATCAGTCTGAGCCCCGGGGAAGCTCGTCGAGGGTCATCCGGCGAGCCGACGGGGCCGGCAGCCTCACGAGCCGCGAGCCCCCTGCTCCGGAGCACCGTAGCCGCCATGGGCTATGACCTCGGGATCCGGCCGAAGAACGGGTAGGCAGGGTCGTTGTAGCCGAGTGTCGAAGCGTGCCCTGGGGTGACCAAGCGGTCGACGAACGCCTCGTCCTCGGCATCGAGCCGGTGCTCGAGCGCTCCGAGGGACTCCCGCCACTGCTCGAGCGTCCGCGGTCCGGGAAGGACAGCTGTGATCAGCGCGTTGTTCAGCACCCAGTTGAGGGCAAATTGCCCGGTAGTCATTCCCTTCGCTTCGGCGTGCGCCTTGACCTCTTGGGCCAAGGCGAGGGACTCGCGCCGCCACTCAGTCGCCTTCATCCGTGCGGTCATCCCGTCTCCACGGCCGGCGCGCGTATCGGCAGCCGGCTCAGCGTCAAGGCTGTACTTGCCACTGAGGACCCCGCGTGCGAGCGGGCTATATGGGACAACTCCCAGGCCGTAGTGCGCACATGCGGGAAGGAGCTCCACTTCCGGGGTGCGGTTGAACATGTGGTAGTAGGGCTGACAGACGATCGGACGCGGGACGCCCATATCTCGGCAGAGGTGGACTACCTCTGCGATGCGCCAGCTCCGGAAGTTGCTGAGACCGATGTAGAGAATGTCGCCGGCGCGTACGAGGTCGTCCAGAGCGCGCAGGGTTTCTTCAAGCGGCGTCGCCTCGTCGTCAAGGTGGGTGTAGTAGATGTCAATGTGGTCTGTGCGGAGACGTCGCAAGCTATCGTGGGCGGCCTGTATGATCCAACGTCGGGATACACCGTGCTGGTTTGGATCGTCTCCCATCTGCTCGCCGCCCTTTGTCGCGAGCACCCAGCGCTCGCGGTCGGACGCAATGAGCTCGCCGACGATTCGCTCGGACGCGCCCTGGGCGTATACGTCGGCGATGTCAATGAAGTTAACGCCCGCGTCCCGAGCCAACGCCACGATTCGCCCCGCCTCCGTCGGATCGGTGCGATCGCCGAAGTTCATGGTTCCCAGGCAGATCGGCGAGACCATCAGGCCACTCGCCCCCACCGAACGATAGTCCACTGCTCATCCCTCCGTCGCTGAGAACGATGTTCTCAGGAGCGCTCTTGTATTCGAGCTCGTTTGCCCAGATGGTCGACCGGGCCGAGGCGATGCCCACGCTTGTCGGGAGTCCAACGGGCTACTGCCAGGCCTCGGGGAAGACTTGCGTACCGTGGTGGCCGGTCTCCAGCCACTTCAGGTAGGTCTCCTGGAACTTCGTGGTCCACTCACCGGGCTTCCCGTTACCGATCGCCCAGCCGTCGATGTTCGTGACCGGGACGATGCCGGAGACCGTGTTCGTCATCATCGCCTCGTCCGCGGTGGTGAAGTCGAACACGGTGTAGAAGCCAGTCTCGACATTCATCCCCGCGTCGCGGGCCATCTCCATGACCGTGCCCCGCGTGATCCCCAAGAGGATTCCGCGCGACGGGGTGAACAGGGTGTTGCCCTTGATCGCAGCGATGTTGAAGGTGGGGCACTCGCACGCGTAGCCGCGGTCATCGAGGAACATGCCCTCGTCGTAGCCCGCGTCCCAGGCCTCCAGTTTGCCAAGGACGTTATTCAGGTAGTTGAGACTCTTGATCTGGGGCTCGAGCCCTTCGTGCGACAGTTTGCGCAGCGCGAGCACCTTCACCCTAATGCCGCTGCCCACCTTCTCGGGCGTGATGTCGTACTGCTGGGGACGGGCGTAGATGATGACGGCTGCGTCACCGCACTTGCGCGGGTCGATCACTGGGTGCGGGCTGGCACCGCGAGTGACCAGGACCTTGACATAGAAGTCGACCAAGGCGTTGCGGTGGACCGTCTCGATGATCTTCTCCCGCATCTCCTCCTTCGGCACCCGGAGGTTGCGGATCTTAAGGCCCTCGACGGACCGGTAGAGCCGATCGAGGTGGGCGTCGAGCTGGTAGATGAAGCCGTTCCGGCCGCACCAGGCGTCGAAGCAGCCGTCGCCGTACACCAGGCCATGATCCAGAGTGGAGATCGTGGCCCGGCTGTCGGGCAGGAAGTCGCCATTGACGTAGATGATCAACTCGTCCGGATTCGGCGGCATCAGGGTTCTGTCCAGCATTCGGCTCTCCTTCGCGGTTGTGACCCCCGCCGACCAAACGGAGGATGATTGGCCGTTCCGACGATCGTGGCTCTACGGCTAATCGACCCTGCGCCTTCTTGTTGTGCCAACATCTTCCACGAGGGGCACGCGGTCCTTCGCGATCATGGCCAGGACCCCGTGCCAGCCGGCCATGAAGTTGTCCCGGAAGTGCTGGACGGGCCCAAACGCTTCGAACTCCTCAGGTGCGAGACGCCCGAGCTCCCACGCCTTCCTGGCATCGGGGAACGTCTCGAGCAGGGTCCGCTCGATGTCGGGGTCGAACGGTGCATCGATCGTGCGGGTGATCGGCGGGTCCATCGCCAGGATCTCGGCGAACGTCGACCAGTTGATGGTGGCGTGGTGGGGGGCGCCGACGAGCCCGGTCAGGTCTTCCGGGATCCGTGCGCCGCCGAAGAGGAGGGTCACCGGGTACTCGCGCTCGGCCACCAGGGCGGCGCAGCGGCGCGACAGGCCGACGCCGGCCAGCTCCATCGCCCGGACCGGGACGTCGAGGCCCTGCGCCTTGGCCAGCTTCTTGAGGTGGTCGCCAAGGATGCCCGTGATCGGGCTCATGAAGAACGGGCTGCGCACGCCGGTGCGGGCGGTGACCCGGAGGTAGAGCTCGCAGGATGCCGCCACCTGGTCGAGCGAGAAGACCTCGGTGACGATGATCGGCCAGCCCTGCTCCACGACCCGCTCCATCGCCACGAAGCCGGGCAGGGTGGCCGGGATCTTGGGCGTGGCGTTCGGCCCGATCGCGTGGCCGCTCAGGGCCTCTTCCCAGATGCGCTCGCCGTCCATATCGGTCTCGGGCGAGCCCTGGATCGAGACGAAGCCGGCCGTGCCGCCCGACGCGTCGAACAGCGGCCGGAAGCGGGCCGTGATGCGACCGACGAGGCGATTCTGGATGAGGTCGGCGACCACCCGGTCGTCGTCCGAGGCGAGAAGGCACGTGTCGACGATCGGGATGACCTCGCCGGGCGAGCGCCGCAGGAGGCCGCCGCCGTACGCAGGGTTGGTCGTCGCACCGACCGCCCCGTTCGCCAGCGCGAGCCCGATCTCCTCCTCGGTGGGGTTGTTGACCCAGACCCGGGTCGAGGTCTCAGAGACGAGACGGCTGAAGTAGGTCGCAGTCACGGCAGAACCCCTGCCTCGACTGATGCCAGCGCTGTCCCTTCGCCAATGGACGAGGCCCGACGCAGTCCGGCTCTCGAGCAGAGCCGGACTGCCGCCCGCACGCACTGCTTGTGAACCGATAGCGAAGCCTCGCCAAGTGGTGGGCGGACTTCCATGCTGATGACCGGAGGACTGGTCTCCTCGCGTACTGCGTCGAAGGTTGATGCCCAGCGCGCCAAGGCGCGCGATGCTTCCGGGAACGTCGGGTGGGCTCCTGGTGTGCCGAACGGTGGGTGACGGTCGCCCCATCGCGGGTCACCTGGCCGAAGCACGCAGCACGACAACTGCAAATGCCGGACTTGGCCCCTCGCCGCGGCGAGGCTCTCGGCGGGATCCTCGCCAAGTTGCACAAGATGCGCCAAGTCCATGGTGATCCCAAAACCAGGGTGTTCCCGCCGGACCGTCTCCATCAACCAGAGCGCCAGCGGAGTCGGGCCCACGTACTGCCGCTGGATGGCGACCGTTTCAAAGGTCTCGATGCTGATGTTGGGCGGCCGCGCAGAGACGTGGGAAGCGTACTCACTAACCCGCTGCAGCGACTCGAGCAGGGCCCCCCATGAACTGGTTCCCCCCGCGATTGGCCCGCTCGTCAACATCAGATTCTCGGCACCGGCCTCGGCTGCTCTGTCAACGAGTGCCAGGGTGCGATCGACGGCCCGACGGCGCGCTTGCCGCGACGCGGCGTTCAACCCGTAAGGCCAACGAAGCATCTCGGGGGCCCCCGCAAGGAAGATGGTCACGGACGATGGGATCAACTCACGAATGGCGGGAGTCCAGCCCCTCGGCATCTCCGTCGACAGCTCAAGAACATCCCATGGACGGCCGGCCACGGCCAGCTCAAGCGTCCGCTTGAATGCGTCGATTCCGGCCAGCGATTCTGGGAAGGCCGCGAAGTGCACCAAGCCCAGACGGACGGGAAATCCCGCATCCGAGCGGTCGTCGACCTTGTGCAATTCGGGGGCGAATCGGGGGGCGACCACAGTGAGCCTCCTTCTATGCGAACGTCTATGCGAACGTGTCGCAGGGACACGCGTACCGCGATTGCCGGCAGCGGGATTGCGAGAGTCGACTGGATGACTTGCCCAAGCAGAAGCGGAGCATTTGTTGCCAAGACCTCGAGTTCGCCGGGTTCTGAGCAGGGTTCTTCGAACGGAATCCGCGTCGCAGTCAAACTCAGCATCCTCAGCCGCCGCGCGCTGGTCGGGAGCCCCAACACGCTCGCCGAGCCACGTCAGCGGCGCTATCGGACGGCCCACCGGCGTGCACAACGCCACAGCCCACACCGTCATAGGATGAGTGGGCGCCGCGTAAGGACTCAGCGGGACGGCGATGACGCCGCATCGTGCGTGAGTTCGACTTGTGTTCAATATATCGCACCGCTGTTTGACGCGCCATCATCCTACCCGCCATGAACCCCTCAGGTCAAGGCTGGAATTCGCCCCGCTCTCGAGCCGGAAGCACTTGACTTGCGGTGCGTGGGGTACTAACCTCTACCCATTGTGAACACAGTCCAAGATTTCGAACAGTGAGGTTGTCACCCGCGCTGGTCCGGGCATGCGCCATCCTCGACGCCGTCGCCCAGTCCGGGGAAGGCGTAGGCGTATCCGCGCTTGCCCGTGACTTGGCTATTCCGCGGAACACCGCGTACGAGCTCGTGAACACCCTGGTGGCCTGTAGCCTCGTTTCCTTCGATTCCGGCGGCCGCGTCCGGCTGGGCTTCCATCTGTTTGAACTTGGCAGCGCCTACGTACAGTCGCTCGATCTCTTCAACGAGGCGCGGCCCATCGTTCGTGAGCTTGTGCGCGCAACCGCGGATACCGTCCACGTGGCCATGCTCGATGGGAGGCACGTGGTCTTCCTCGTCAAAGAGGAGGGAGAGCAGTCGGTGCGCAACCTGTCGGCTGTCGGTCGGCGAATTCCGGCGCACGGCACCGCAGTGGGCAAGGCGATGCTCGCCTTCCAGCCTCGCGAAGAAACCCTGCAGCGTCTGAATGGAGCGCGGCTCGAGCGGCTCACCCCAGCAACCATCACGGACGTTGACGCTCTACTCGCCGAGTTGGACGCCACCGTTGAGCGCGGTTACAGCACCGACGTCGAGGAGTCCAACCCTGGAGTGTGCTGTCTGGCAGCACCAGTTCGCAACGCATTGGGCGTTGTGATCGCGGGAATGAGCCTTGCCACGCGCCGCTCGCGGATGACGACCGGGCGCGAAGAGGAGTTGAGTCGGCTGATCGTTCGAGCGGCGGAACAGCTGTCTCGGCGCTTGGGTTACCTACCGAGGCGGTCGGATACTGCCGACCTGTGGTCTTCAGAATCGGCGCCTGTTGAATCGGGTACGACACCGGCACTCGCAGGCTAGGGACGTGGTTGGTGGCATTGAGCCCCAGAAGCGAGTGGCTCGCTCCACAGGAGCCACATCAAACGAACTCCAACTGCTTTCGCCGGCTGACTCGCCGGCGCGTGCGTGGCTCACCCGAAACGCCCGGTCAACGCACCGCCCTTCCCTGGGCATCCCGCCGAGGTCTGGGCCAACCCGCCGCTGAAGGAGGCGCCGTGCTGACAAGGAACAGTCAACGGACGGCGAGGCTGAGGCAAACCACAAGCCCGCGAATCTCAGGTTGGGTTCTCGACCGGGTCGAGTTCCCGACGGTTCGCTCAGGAGGAATGCAGTGAGAGACAATCGAGTGAGGGACGATCGGCACACGTCTATCGTGCGCGCTTCCGTCGCCTGCTTGACACTGACGATGGTCGTCGGAGCGTGTGGCAGCGGCGCGACGACGGCGCCCAGTGCGGCCACTACGAATGCTCCTTCGGCCGCGGCAGCCGCATGGCCCCAGGACTGCGCCGGAACGACGCTGAACGTCATCGCAGAGTCGATCACCCAGACGCAAGTTCTTGAGAGCCTCATCCCAGACCTCACGGCAAAGACCGGCATGACCGCCAACTTTGAGATGACGTCCTACGAGGGCATCGGCCAGAAGACCGTTCTTGACTTCACCACGCACAAGGGGACGTACGACGTCATCTCGATGCCGTATGAGCTCCTCGGCGGCTACGTGGGAAAGAACTACATCGTCCCCATCGACGACTACCTTGCCAACCCGAAGTTCCAGGTTCCCGGGTTTGACGCGGCCGACGTAGTTCCAGCGCTGTGGGCCACGGCTTCGAAATGGCAGGATAAGACCTACGGCTTCCCGTCCGAGACCGTCGTGATGATGTACCTCTACCGGAAAGACCTCATGTCCGATCCGGGCGAGCAGGCCGCCTTCAAGGCCAAGTACGGCTACGATCTGGCGCCGGCGACAACGTGGCAGCAGTTCAGGGACAACGCCGAGTTCTTCACCCGTAAGGCGGGCGACAAGCTCGCGGGTCAGACGCTTGATCGCGACTTCTTCGGCGACGTCGCTGACGTTCGCCGTGATCGGGCCACGATGGAGTGGCGCAACTACCTTTGGTCCTTCGGCGGCGACATCTTCGACGCTTCCGGCAACCTCGCGGTGAACTCCGACGCGAGCGTCAAGTCGGTCGAGTATGAGGAGAGCCTCATGCCCTTCACCCCGCCCGGCTCGAACACGTACGCGTTCGATGAGGTGGTGACGGCCTGGCAGCAGGACACCGTCGCCGGTGGGATCTTTTGGGGCGATGCGGTGTCTATGCTCGAAGATCCCGCTCAGTCAAAGGTTGTCGGCAAGGTCGGGTACGCGAGCATTCCTGTCCTCAACGCGGGGGATAAGGCCGTAGCCTACTCCGGCCCGTGGACGTACGTGCTCAGCAACGACACCCAGAAGAAGGACTGCGCATACCTCTTCATGGCTTGGGCAATGTCAAAGGACACCCAGGCTGCCATGAGCCAGCAAGGCGGCTATCCGGTCATCGCTTCGGTGCTCCAGGATCCTGAGCTGGTGGCCCGGTACCCGTATTGGTCGCAGTTGCTGACGAGCCTCAATGTAGCCCGGGGGGGCCCGCGGATCCCGGAGTGGCCCGCCATGGCTAACATCATCGGACTCGCGATCTCGAACACCCTGACCGGGCAGGATGACGCCAAGGCTGCAATGGACGCGGCCCAGAAGGACATCCTCGAGCAGTTCAAGGACGTCTTCCCGGTGACGGCCCAGTAGTCTCGTCACAGGACGAGCGTGGCGGCGGCGATGCGTCGCCGCCACGCTCAACCAGCCGGCCACCGGCGACGGAGTGGCGAGTGACCGAGACGGTAGCTGGTTGAGCACACTCTGATGGGGCGCGGGTAGTTCAGTCGTGATCGCTGAACAGGCCATCAGGCATCCGCGACGACGGTTGCGTCTACCGCAATCGCGGCGCGGCACTGTCGCGCTGCTGGAATTGCCAAGCGTTCTGGTTGTCGTAGCGATCACGCTGTTCCCCGTTCTCTATAGCCTCAACATCAGCTTCCGTTCGTTCAGCCTCACACTGCCGGGTCACACGGGACAGTGGGTGGGACTGGACAACTACATCCGCCTCCTCACCGACTCCGCGTTCTTCCACGCCGTTTGGCTCATCGCAGTGTTCACGGTCGTCGGCGTCACGATCGAGCTCGCGCTCGGGCTGCTCATCGCGCTCGTGCTCGACGGTCTCGTCACGGGCAGACGGCTCTTCACCTCACTGTTGCTCATCCCGATGATCCTGACCCCGGTTGTGATCGGCCTGATGTTCAACTTCGTCTTCAACGCGCAGTTCGGGCTGTTCGACTACTTGATCCAGGCGCTCAGAATCCCGCTGCCCCACGGAATCCTGGCGAGCAGTGCGACGGCATTCGCCGCGTTGGTCGGCACGGACATCTGGGAATGGACCCCGTTCATGGCGCTCGTGCTTCTCGCCGGGCTTCAAGCTCTGCCATCTGAGCCATTCGAGGCGGCTCGAGTTGACGGAGCTTCCGCTTGGCAGACGCTGCGCTGGATCACGCTACCGATGCTTCGGCCGTTGATCGCGGTCGCGATCCTGTTCCGTTCCGCGGAAGCGATCAAGGAGTTCGACAAGGTCTTCCTGCTGACCGCAGGCGGCCCCGGAAACGCGACGGAGGTTGTCGATCTCTTCACGTATCACGTCGCCTTCATGAGCTGGGACCTCAGTTATGGTGCAGCCCTCGGGATGGTGCTGTTCACTATCTCAATGCTGGTGGGCGCCGGGTTCTTCAAGCTCCTCGCCAGTGATGTGGGGACGGCATGAGCCGCCGGGCGAAGCGCCGGATCAAGACACTCGTCTCCATCGTCGGCCTGCTGATACTGATCGTCTTGGTCCTTTCCCCGTACATCTGGCTCGTGCTGACCTCGTTCAAGACGCGCGGCGACGCCTTTTCGATCCCACCCCGCATCATCTTCACCCCCACGCTCGACAACTACGTTCAGGCGCTGTTCAACCGCGGGTACATCCACAACTTGATGAACTCCGCCATCGTCGCGAGTTGCTCAACGGCAGTTTCGTTGCTGGTCGGGGTTCCCGCGGCATACGCGCTCGCGCGGTTCAGGGTCCGGACGAACTCGCTCTACTTGCTGCTGCTACTCGCTGCGCGAGTGATCCCCGCGGTCGCACTCACGATCCCACTGTTCATCCTCTTCAACGAGGCGGGACTCCTAGACAGCTATGCGGCAGTCATTGCGTCGCACATCACATTCAATCTGCCGTTCGTCATCTGGATGATGCGGGGCTTCTTCCTTGCCATCCCGCCTGAACTCGACGAGGCTGCCGTGGTCGATGGCTGTTCATACTTCGGAGCGTTCGTGAGGGTCGTGCTCCCACTGACCAGGGGGGGCCTGGCGGCGACCGCAATCTTCTGCGTGATCAACTCGTGGAACGACTTTCTGTTCGCGTTCCTGCTGACTGGACGTGAGACGGCGACCCTGACGGCGGTGATTCCGAACCTGGTTACGTCTTTTGGCACCTCATGGGGCCAGGTTGCAGCCGTCGGCACCGTGACGACTATTCCGGTGCTTCTGTTCGCATTCGCCGTGCAGAAGTACCTCGTGCGGGGCATGACCGGGGGCGCAGTGCGCGGCTGACCTCGCCGGGCTCCGGATCGGGTAGCTGATCACGGGCGACCGGAGGGTGCGCGCCCGCGCGGTGTTGTTCAAGGACCTCACGACCTTCTGCGAAGCGGGCCGTCGGAGGTTCTCAGCACGATCGCCTCCCGTGCGCACGAGGCTCTGCGCTGGCGCACTCGCGCCGCCTCCATGTGCGGAGTTCACGGGTTTTGGCCACCCTGTTTCGCGCGAATGCGCATCCATGTCGGCGGTCAGGAATTCGCCATGAGGATTCCCCCGGCAGGCAACGCTTGTGGTGTTCGAGGCCACAGCGTTGCTCGACTTGAGGGATGATGTAGTAGCTGCGCCGTGGGAGATCATCCGTGGACCTCGAGGTGTCCGACCTCACCCGCTGCACCCATTCGACCGGCGAAGAGCGCGATCAGGTCACCCTGCGTCTTGGCGCTGCCCGGTCTCGAACGACGACGGTGTCTCAGCGATCTGGAAGCGGGTCCCGGCCTCGAGCTCGTCGAGTGCGACACGGCGACGTCGTCTCCGGGGCGACCCAGACGATCCGTCCGCTCACGCCGGGTCCCTGTCCCCGGACTGCGAGACCGCCACCGACCGGAACACCCGTCGCCCGCTCAACCTCACGACCCTTCCCATGCCCGTTCCGGGGTAGTGCGTCGCGGCGACAAGTCGGCCGTCCGCCTCGGCTTCGTCGAACAGCTTCCGTCTCGTGTCCGCGGCCACGTGCGGATCGGCGTCCCACACAGGCGACCACTCCGGGTGGTCGAGTTGCTCCGCGTAATGGCTCGCGTCGCCGATGATGATGGCTCGCTCGCCCGACGACTGGATCCCGATCGCGACGTGCCCAGGCGTGTGGCCGGGCGTCGAGACGAACGTGAGATCGCGACCGATTGTGACTTCCCCGGTAACAAAGCGAACAGGCCGGAGGTCGGGCAGCGGCGCTACCGAGCGGCGCAGATGCGCGTTGGCCGGGTCGGCGAGCCGCTCGGGCGTCATCCAGTAGTCCCATTCTGCCTGTTGGAAGACGTGCTCGGCGTTCGGGAAGAACGCTGCCGGGATCCCGTCCGCTCCGTCCACGATGTTCCATCCGACGTGGTCGTGGTGGAGGTGCGTGTTGAGGACAACCTCGATGTCGCACGGATCCACTCCTGCATTGCGGAGGCTGCGGTCGAGGCAGCCAACGACCCCGCCGTCCGGGCGCGGACCGAACCCGGAATCGAGCAGCACGACGCGGCCCTCGGTTCGGAGGAGGTAGCAGCGCATCGGCACGATGACCTGGCCGTGCTCGTCGGCGAGGTGGCGCATCGCGCCCTCCATGGCTGCGCGATGGACGGGAACGGCGAACTGCCACAACGGTAGCGGCAACGGACCGTCGAACAGCGAAGCGATCTCGACGTTCCCCACCCACACCGTGTCCACGCGTTCTCCTCTCCGGGCGGGCCGCCCTCGGAAGACACGATCATCGCCGCGGCGTTTCCGATCGAGGGGCCACACGAATCGTACCGCGGACGGGCTCACCCGGACCCCGAGGCCGGGCTCTGAAATGTCCCCACCCCCGACGCCATCGCACCCGTACGCTCGCTGACTGTCGAAGGTCCGCAGCGTCCGGGAGAGGGAGTTGGCGAGGGTGGAGCTGTTCGAGCGTATCCGGCAT